>ENA-UEPH01000085-UEPH01000085.1-human-gut-metagenome-genome-assembly--contig:-NODE-85-length-101806-cov-8.451268_pt1 | contig 101806 bp, 82 predicted proteins | sample MGYA00242891_ERZ507898 | MGnify/ENA primary metagenome ERZ507898 (study PRJEB26167, sample SAMN06115411) | human gut metagenome | host: Homo sapiens | place: China:Guizhou | collected 2014-10-15...
ATTCCTCTGCCAAATCGTCATAATAGCAAATAAGATGAAAAGTAGGTACATTTTTTGCTAAAAACAAAGAAGAGTACTTGCCAAAACAGGTTTGGATTAAATTAAAAATGTATATTTGTACTTTAATTAGAAATTAGTTTTTTAAGAATGAGTGGAGCAGAAAAATTAGTGGAACAAATAATTAAAACGCTGAACGAGAACAAGGGTGTTGATATTGTAAAGATTGATTTAAGAAGAATTGAGAACTGTTTCTGTAGTTTTTTCGTAATATGTCATGGAACTTCCAACACGCACGTGGCCAGTCTCACGGACTTTGCCCGCGAGGAGGTGAACAAGGAACTGGGAGAAAAACCATTACACGTGGAGGGAGAACAACAAGCCCAATGGGTGGTTCTGGATTATGGAAACGTGGTTGTACATATATTCCAGAAAGAACTGAGAGATTACTATCAACTTGAAGACTTTTGGGTGGACGCGGAAATAACGAATGTAGAAGAAAATTAAAAATAAAATATGGCTGAGAATAACAAAAAAGATAGCTTCAACTTTCCCCCGGTAGGCGGGAAAAATAACAGGAATCCAAAATTCAGCAGTTACTGGTCGTTTATCGTCATCGCTGCTTTCATTATCGGTTTCCAGTTTTTCAGTATGCCTTCGAACCCGGAAAGGATTTCATGGCAAAAGTTTAAAACGGACCTCCTTGCCAAGGGAGAGGTAAAAGATATTTTCATCGTGAAAAACGGGGGAAAGGCGGAAATCGTCCTAAAGCCCGAAAAGATCGAGGGACACAGCGAACTGGTGGCGAAAGGATTTAACCAGAAAAGCACGGGACCGCAATATTACGTGCCGTTCGGGACCCTGGAACAATTCGAGAAGAATCTTCAGGAAGCGCAGAAAGAGTACCCCGAAGCAGGCGACGTGGTCATTGACTACAAGGACGACTTCAACTGGGGCGAGATCATCATGTACTTCCTGCCGATCGCCCTGTTCGTGGGGATATGGATATTCTTCATGCGCCGCATGAGCAAGGGTGCTGGCGGCGGTGGTGGCGGCGGCGGTATTTTCAACGTCGGCAAATCCAAGGCAAAATTATTTGACAAAGAATCCAATATCAAGATCACGTTTAAAGACGTGGCCGGGTTGGCCGAGGCCAAACAGGAGGTAGAAGAGATCGTTTCCTTCCTTAAATCCCCGGATAAATACACCAAACTGGGAGGTAAAATTCCCAAGGGAGCCTTGCTGGTAGGCCCTCCGGGAACCGGTAAGACGTTAATGGCAAAGGCCATGGCGGGAGAAGCCAACGTTCCGTTCTTCTCCATGTCGGGATCGGACTTCGTAGAAATGTTCGTCGGAGTAGGAGCCTCCCGCGTGCGCGACTTGTTCAAACAGGCGAAAGAAAAAGCCCCCTGTATCATCTTCATCGACGAGATCGACGCAATCGGTCGGGCGAGAGGAAGAAACCCGAACATGGGAGCCAATGACGAACGGGAAAACACATTGAACCAGTTGTTGACAGAAATGGACGGTTTTGAGACGAATTCAGGAGTGATCATCCTGGCCGCCACGAATCGCGCCGATATACTGGACAGCGCCTTGTTGCGTGCCGGACGTTTTGACCGTCAGATATACGTGGACTTACCGGAACTGAAAGACCGGGAGGAGATTTTCAAGGTTCACCTGAAACCGTTGAAACTGGCTGAAGATATTGATTATTCATTCCTCGCAAAACAGACCCCGGGATTCTCCGGTGCCGACATTGCCAACGTGGCCAACGAGGCCGCCCTGATCGCCGCCCGGAGGAATAAACAGGCGGTTGACAAACAGGATTTTCTCGATTCAATCGACCGTATCGTGGGCGGGCTGGAGAACCGTAGCAAGGTAATCAAACCCAGCGAGAAGAAAACGATCGCTTATCACGAGGCCGGACATGCCACCGTATCGTGGTTGGTACAACACGCACACCCGCTTCTGAAAGTGACGATCGTGCCAAGAGGAAAAGCCCTCGGGGCAGCGTGGTACCTGCCGCAAGAACGCCAGATTACCACGAAAGAGCAATTGCTTGACCAGATGTGTTCCGTGCTGGGCGGTCGTGCCGCCGAAGAAATCGTGTTCGGACAAATATCCACGGGAGCGCAGAATGACCTGGAACGAGCCACAAAACAGGCTTATGCCATGGTAGCTATATATGGTATGAGCGAAAAAATAGGTATGTTGAGTTACTACGACTCCACCGGGCAGAGCGATTATAGCTTCACGAAACCCTATTCGGAGAAAACGGCCGAGCTGATTGACGCCGAGGTCAAAGCGATGGTCTCCGCAGCTTACGAGCGTACCAAACAAATATTAAGTGAACACAGGGAGCAACATCGCCAGGTGGCTGAACTTCTGATCGAACGGGAGGTTATCTTTAGCGATGACTTGGAGAATATACTCGGAAAACGTCCCTGGAAAGACGAAGAGGAAGAAATTCAACCTCAAGAACTATAAGCGGACAAGGGAATTTCCGATACAGTAAAACAGTATAAACTTTAAAAACCGAAGATTATGGACAATTGGGTATCTGTTTTTGAAACAACTGAAACATTCGTCGCCGAACGGATGAAAGAGGTGCTGATTGAAGCGGGAATTCCTGCCGTGGTTCTCAACCAACTCGATTCTTCTTACAAAGTATTTGGTGAAATCAACGTCATGGTGAACAAGGAGGATCTGCAAAAAGCCGAGACAGTTATAAAAGAATACAATGATCGTGAGTAATTTCCTGAAAAGGGCAATCAGCGGTTTGCTGTTTGTCATCGTACTAACAGGGTGTATTTTCATACACCCCATTTGTTTTTACATCCTGTTTTTTATTATCAACGTTTTAGGACTACTGGAGTTCAGCCGCATGGCCCGGCACATGAATGTCCACGTCAACCTCCCCTTCTGTCTTATATGCGGGAGCCTGTTGTTCACCGTCGGTTTCCTGCACAACTACATCGGTTACAAGGACGGTTACCTTTATTTCTTCCTGTTGACTTTTATCATGGCCATCTGCGAGTTGTATCGCAAGAAAGGAAACGGGTTCCAAAATATTGCGTTCTCTTACTACGCCCTGCTGTATATCAGCTTGCCTTTTACCCTGTTGATTTATTTACCGTTCATGACATCGGGCAAATGGATGCCGGAGATTATTTTCTTCCCCTTCTTGCTTGTGTGGGTTAACGACACGTTCGCCTACCTGTTTGGCTCCCAGTTCGGGAAACATAAACTTTTCCCCCGGATTTCCCCAAAAAAATCGTGGGAAGGAGCTATTGGCGGCGGGTTGAGTACGATCGTCGTCGGCTTGTGCGTGGCCCCTTATATCGAGGGTTACCGGATCGTTGACACGGCTATCATCTCGTGTATCGTGGTCGTGTTCGGGATATACGGAGACTTACTGGAGTCCATGTTCAAACGCAGTATCGAGATCAAGGATTCGGGTAATATCTTACCGGGACACGGGGGAATACTGGACAGATTTGACGCAATTATTTTTACAATTCCCGCTATTTTTGTTTATATGGAATTCATGTATTAACTTTGCCGACTGTTTTACTAACGTAACGAAATTAATATGAAGATACATAAAGCCGGACATATATTATTGTTTAAAGCATTCGTACTCATTGCTTTTATCAACGTACTCGTGTATGCCTTCATTCCTAGCATCATCGTTTTCCGGGCCGTACTAATCGTCAGTGGAATCTGTTACCTGCTTATGGTGAACTTCTTCCGTTTCCCGAACAGGCAAATCACAGTGAAAAATAATACCATCCTCGCCCCCGCCGACGGGAAAATCGTGGTAGTGGAAGAAACATTCGAACCGGAATACCTGAAAAAAGAATGTATCCAGGTATCTATATTCATGAACATCTTCAACGTTCATATCAACTGGTTCCCCATTAACGGAATAATCAAGTTTTTTAAATATCACCAGGGAAGATATATGGCAGCCTACCTGCCCAAGTCCTCCACTGAAAACGAAAGAACAACCATCGCTATCGAGGCAACCAACGGACAGGAAATCGTGATGAGGCAGATTGCCGGTGCCATGGCTAAACGTATTGTTTCATACGCTCCTGTCGGCGGGAAAGCCAGCCAGGACGAACATGCCGGATTCATCAAGTTTGGTTCGCGAGTAGATTTGTACCTGCCGCTAGGAACCAAGATTGACGTGAAACTCGGACAGAAAGTGACAGGATCGCAAACCCTTATCGGAACATTTCAAGAACCCGAATCCAAGTAATTACGTCACGGATTCGTAAATCATTAATTACCATGTCTGTTCAGAAAAAAGTAAAAAGAGTAACCACCCACGTGTTATCAGAAATGAAGCTCAAGGGTGAAAAAATAAGCATGTTGACGGCCTACGATTTCTCCATGGCCCAGATTATTGATAATGCGGGGATCGACGTGATTCTCGTCGGTGACTCTGCCTCCAACGTCATGGCCGGAAACGAAACCACCCTGCCGATCACGTTGGATCAGATGATTTATCACGGGGCTTCCGTGGTAAGAGGCGTTGACCGGGCGCTGGTTGTAGTAGACTTGCCTTTCGGGAGCTATCAGGGAAACAGTAAAGAGGCACTTTGCTCGGCAATCCGGATCATGAAAGAGACGAGCGCAGATGCCGTGAAACTGGAAGGAGGAAAAGAGATCGTTGAATCGGTCAACCGTATCCTTTCCGCCGGAATCCCGGTCATGGGACACCTCGGACTGACACCGCAAAGTATCCATAAATTCGGTACTTACGTGGTTCGTGCCCAAGAAGACGAAGAAGCTAAAAAACTGATCGAAGACGCGCACCTTCTGGAAGAAGCGGGATGCTTCGGTATCGTGTTGGAGAAGATTCCGGCTAAACTGGCCACTCAGGTTGCCAAAGAACTGACCATCCCGATCATCGGTATCGGTGCGGGCGGTGGCGTTGACGGACAAGTACTCGTGATCCATGACATGCTAGGAATCAACCAGGAGTTTTCACCCCGTTTCCTACGTCGTTACCACAACCTGTACGCAGAAATGACGGGAGCAGTGAGCAACTACATCAACGATGTGAAAAGCGGAAACTTCCCAAACGAAAGAGAACAGTATTAAAAAAGGCAAGCCTTTTTTAGTAAGATAAAAGATAAAAACTAAACTTCTCCGGCCTTCGGCCAAGTGAGCCCGAAGCAGTCTCGAACCGCCTTCCGCTCGACAGACAAGGAGCAAGCTCCCAAGCTGTCCTCGCTCACTCGGCAGTTTCCTCTATAAACAGAGGAGGAGCTGGAGACTCTTATCAAAAACGGTGAGTGTTCTAACTCACCCTTTATATAATAGAGGGTGTACGGCGTAACCGGGAGGAGTTTAATTAATAAAGCAACTAAAATTTAAAATCAATGAAAGGTTTGGAAATACTATACGAAGACAACCACATTATCGCCATCAATAAACGGGTTTCCGATATTGTGCAGGCAGACCAAACGGGTGATGAACCTCTCAGCGAGCGGGTAAAAGCCTATATCAAAGAGAACTATAATAAACCGGGGGATGTCTTTCTTGGTATTCCTCACCGGGTGGATCGCCCGGTAAGCGGGGTTGTCCTGTTCGCCAAAACCAGTAAAGCGCTGGTAAGACTGAACAAGATGTTCCAGGAACACGATCAGGAAATCACCAAGATATACTGGGCGATTGTCGGTAATCTTCCGGAAGAAGATCACGCCCGACTGACTCATTACATGGTACGGGACGCCGAAAAAAACAAATCGTACGCTTACAACAAGCCCAAAAACGGGGCGAAAGAAGCGATACTGGAATACAAACTACTAGGAGCCGGACAACGTTATTACCTGCTGGAAGTGAAACTTTGCACGGGACGTCATCACCAAATCCGCTGCCAGTTAGCCAAAATCGGTTGCCCGATCAAGGGAGATTTGAAATACGGATTCCCCCGTTCCAACGAAGGAGGCGGAATCAACCTTCATGCCCGGTCGATCACGTTTATCCACCCGGTAAAACAGGAGAAAATCACGGTTACCGCTCCCCCTCCATTAAATGATAACCTCTGGAAATTCTTTTACGAGAGTTTGAAATAATAAATAAGCCCGCTAATACGGGCTTATTTATTTTCAGTTACTATCTTTTAGTGCTTTATTCAACTTCATCAACAAGGCCTGATAGTGTATTTTCGAATCTCCCGTGGCCCCGCCAACTTTGGAATTCAACAAACGTTGAACCTTCAACGCCATATCCTGCAAGTATATCTTCGAGTTATCAATCTCGCTCGTGTTGACACGTCTCACGAAACCATACCCGTAACCGAATTCATTCAACGCCATCTGTTGCGCCACGTAACCACTCCCCTTCTCCTCTTCTAACTGGCGGAACTGATCCAGATACTTGTAGATCAACCCGGTTTCATCCAGACCGTAAGCGGCAATCTCTTCCACCGAGGGCATGTACGCCGCATCGGTCAACATCCGCAAGGCCCCACCCCCGGCCTCTTTCAACGAACTACTGGAAACGTCCACGATAAACTGTTGCAACATCTTGTCCGCATCTGTCAATGCCCGGCCCTTCACCGTACTTTCAAAAGCACCATTATACAAATCCGTCAGGAATTCCTTGACCGTGTAAGGATTCGAGGCGATGTGCGAGGAAAGTATAATATTCCCCGTCAAACGTTCCAGCTGATCCAGTACCCGCTTTTGCAGCACGGGAGTCATATCCACGCCCAAGGCGAAATTTTTCTTCAAATCGGTATTGCTCAACCAGTCCGAGGTCTTAAACTCTTTCAGAATCCAAGCCAAAGAAGCCTTTTGTGTCGCTTTCGAAACCGGTTCGTGGCGTTGTCCTTTCGTGCCGTCCTTCACCTCAGTCAGGTAAATACCGCCCACATTGTACATCACGTTCATGATATACCGATAGTATTGATTGGCCAACTGCTTGTAAAGTTCCTCCCGGTGCGTGAAATCGGTGTCGTCCGTCACCCATTCGCCCAGGTTCGACAGGATGTATTTCAGGTTCTTGATCCCGAACTCTCCAGCTTTCATCGGATCGTCGCCCAAATCCTCCTCGATAGCACTCGGATCATAACGGGAATAAATTTGCTGTCTCCCGTAACGATAACGGGGATCCCCGGCTTTCTCGTCCACCCAGCCTTCAAGAATAGCTTGCTCTTCCCACTCGTTATTCACTTCCGGTAGCGGTTGATAAGCCCATTTAATCAGAAAATAATCATACACTCCCAAATCGGGCGGAGTTAATCTCACGCCCTTGTCTCCGGGTTGCGCCACGTAATTGAAACGGGCGTAATCCATGATACACGGGGTGGTTCCGTACGTGTTGGTGAAAGAAGCGGAGCGCAAAGAGTCCACCGGGTAAGCGGCAGAAGCCGACATATTGTGCATGAATCCCAGACAGTGTCCCACCTCGTGAGCCACCACGTAAGCGATTGATTCTTCCACGATATCGTCCGGCATCTTCCTGGCCCGCACGGAAGGATCAATCTGGGCCGTCTGCACGAACCGCCAGTTATTAATCAGACGGATCACGTCGTTGTACACCAACACCGAAGCATTGATAATCTCCCCCGTTGTCGGGTCCACCCACGACGGTCCCATGGCGTTTGCCGTGGTCGAGGGCAAATACCGGATACAGGAGAATTTCAGGTTATCCGGGTCAAACTCCGGGTCATCTTTCGGAAAATCACGCACCTGCACGGCGTTCTTAAAACCAATCTTCTCGAAAGCGGCATTCCACCTCAGCGTCCCTTCCTTAATCGGTTGCTTCCACAATTCCGGGAAAGCATCATCAATATAAAACACAATCGGTTTCACCGGCTCTACCAGTTCCCCCCGCTTGTAAGCAGCCATATCCTTGGGTTCTATCCGCCAGCGGTTGGCCAACGTGTAGTTTTGGATACCATCCTTCTCCGTTGACACGTGTTGTTTGCTCGTAATAAAGATTCCTACCCTCGAATCGGAAATCCGGGGACGCATCTTCTCCTCTGGCAGCAACAACAGGGAACGGGTCACCGTGGCTGTCAACGGCATGTTATCCAGAAATGAGAACGACATAAACTTTAACGACACCTTGTAAGACAACATGGACTTCACGCTCAGGTTATCATCAAAAGCTTTGATCTCGCCCAGCGCCACCCCGTCTTTATTAAATACCGCATTCAACTGGATTAATCCCATAATTGTCGTCGGTAGAAAAGCGAACTCCTTCATATCCGTTGTGAAGATTGGGGTCACATCGATCACGAGCGTCGTACTATCATTATTGTAAGCCGCAATCTTGTACGAATAAAGAACGGCATCCGCAAAGTTCTTGTCGATCGCTACCTGCAACGACGGTTCTTTCGGGTTCGAAGTCACGTAAGCGTTCACTTCGTTCAAATAAATCGTACTATCGATCTTCGTGAACCGTATATGCAGCGGATCGTTCTGCTTGTATCCTACGTCGCAGAAATCGTTACTGGAAGTCGAGGTCAGCGTGGAAGCCAGCAACATTTCCCGTCCCAGGAACTTTACCGGGATTTCGAAGTACAGCTTTCCATCCACCTTGTGCAAGGTGATGAAGTTACTCTTCACCGTCTCGCACGACTTTTTCTGAAACAACTTGTCATAAGCACTTTTCTTCTCCACGGCTTTAGCCGTAATGGCATTTTTACCTTTCTTCTTCCGGTCTGCAGCATGAGCATCCCGCGAGTAAGGCAGCACGAAAAGAGCCACAAACAATACTAACATCCATTTTTTCATACTTTTCATTTTTATGGTAAGACAATAATAAGTTTATAAAGTTCATAAAGTCGAGCCAAGAGCTCTTAAAGTCCATAAGGTCACGGATGTCCTTCGGACGTATTCATCGGCAGCGAAGCTGCCGTAAAGAAAGCGCCCCACGGGGGTCCACGGACTTTATAGACTTTATGGACCTTATGAACTTTAAGACTCTTTATTCAACTTTCTTAAACCGGAACACCAATGGATAGAGATCCTTCATCGGGAACTCGTCCGGTTCTCCCCATCCGGGGTGCATCTGGTCATAATACGAACGGGTCAGGAAGTCCGTCGGCTCGTAATCCACGATTCTCAACTCCAACGTCTGGCTCTTGTCCAACAACCGTATACCCACGAAAACCCGTCGCTCGCTGATATTCGTAGCCGAATAATTCACGTTCGCCTTCTCCAGATACAAGGTAATCACGTCCCGTGTCGGCATTCCGGTTTCTTCGTAAAGTCTCCAAGGACCTTCCTCCCCAAACTCGGCTTTACAATTCCGCAAATACTTGGTCAGATCACCCTGCACCTGATCAATATTTAACGTGTTATCCGCGCCGGCAACAAACTCGATAATATCCGTGAGCCTGTTATCCAACGGGAGATTGTCGCAATCGTTCGGGTCAACGTACCCGGCCATCCGTCGAATGAAACTCTCGCTTGGGAACTCCCCGTTATACGCCCATTTCCCAACCAGAGCTTTAAACGTTGTCGGCCCGGAAACCGTGATCGTTGTAGCCGAGAAATTCCCCCGTTCGAACAACCCGCCTTCATGCAAGCGGAAGATCACCTTATCTTTCCCCTCTTCATGTTTCAGGAAACGAAGCGTCACGTCGGCGGTCGATTTATACCTCCCGACCATCACCAACTCCTGGGCTTCCCCGACAATCTCGTAATGTTCTCCCAACACGGCAGTGGAAGCCGGATCTATATCAAAGGGAACACGTACCTCATTCGTCGAGGTATAATACATCTGCCCATTCAGTAATAATCCCATTTTGACGATCACCTCGTTTTTCAGGTCGTACTTTGTCTCCTCGAATGAACACGAGAAAACATCCTTGGTTTCCACGGGAATCATCGCCACCCGGTTATTCCAAAGCTGATACCCAGCCACTTCTCTCAATGCCAGACGAATCTCCCTCTGGGAGGTCACATTATCTTTCGGGGTAATCCAGATCGTGTCTATCGTTTGTCCGGGTTGAAGCGTGAAAGCATCTTTCTCGATCGTGTAATCCTCATCCAGTATGGCAGTACCCGAAATATCAATAGGAACGCTTATTGCCTCTGTCGGGGCAACCGAAGCCACCAACTCTACCGCTAGAGGAGTAACATCTCTCAATATATAAATAGGTCGTCCGAAACTCAATCTCGGCGTGCTGTCATCATCATCCGAACAAGCTGTCAGGAAACAAGCCGATAACATCAACACGTATATAAATAATATCTTTCGCATAACTCGCTATTTTATCCTGTTAATTACCATAAACTTCATAATAGGCCTCTCTTTTTGCCTCCACCATGTCACTCTCCGCGTTTGTCAATTTCGGCGGTGTGGGTAGTATAAAGTTGTCATTAATATCCGACACACGGGGCGGCATCTCTTTCACGTCCTCGCTACACCCGAACAGGGCAAAAACGATCATGATTGCGGCTGCTATATATTTCAATGTTTTCATATCTTTCACTTTTTAATTTAATACTCGCCATAACCGGGATTCTGTTCCAAAGCGGAATTCAATAGGATGTCCCCCTTGGGTATCGGGAAAGTGTACAGGAATTTCTGGGTCTCGTATTTCCTCCCGGCGTATCCCCACCAGAACTCCGGTCGCCCGTTCCGCTTCAACTCGAACCACCGATCGCCGTTTTCCATATAAAACTCCTTGCGCCGTTCGTTCAGTATGGCAGCCAACAGGGGAGTCAACGCCTTTCCCGTGGCATCCGTCGTTATCAGGGCTGTCGGGTCAACCACCGGCAAGGTTGCCTCCGTGTAATCCGTATAAGGTGCGATTCGGTGCGAGCGAATGAGATTCAGGTAATAAAGGGCATCTTTCGTGTTATTCAGATGCGCATAACTCTCAGCCATGATCAGGCACATCTCCGCACTCCGGATAACAGATCGCAACACTTTATTATTTAACAACTTATTATTGAAATACATTCCATAGCGAACATCATTCTCTTTTTCCGTGAAGAGGTCGACCAATCTTTGTGAAACGGGACGTCCCTTCACGTAACCGAATTCCAATTCGGTATATCCCAACGACTTTTTAATCCCCGAACGCAACAACTCGTTCCCCTTCTGCTCGACTTCACTCTTCATCATCGCCACGTACTCCTCGCCTTTTACCAGCGGGTACATATCCAGTACCTCCTTGGCCGTAGCTGCTGCCAGTTCCCACTCCTGCGCCCAAAAATAAGTCCGGGCGAGGTAGAACTTCATCACGTTTACATCGAAACGATACTGCTTATCCGTCTGGTTCATGCCGATCGCCGTCGTCAAATCGCCGACGATAAAATCAATCGTCTCCTGCATCGTCGAACGGGCCGGTTTACCCTCCATGTCGAACTTTTCTACCAGCGGGACCCCATTCATCGTTACGGCGGTCGCCTTATCGTAAGGCTCGCAATATCCCCGCATCAGGTTGTAATAACAAACTCCCCGCAGGGCAAAAGCGATGGCAGCCGTTTTCTTGCCCAGTTCGGAAATCCGGTCATCCATGTTCTCCAGAACAATATTACAATCCTTGATTATCGAGTAGAGCGTTGCATAACGGGTTGTCATACTATTAATATCCGCCCCGATATACAAGGGAACCCGGTTCGTCGTGTTCAAATCCCCGTCGAGATTATCGGAATACCCCTCATAGGACACGGTCGTCCCGTAAGCCCCCAGTATCGCATAATCGCTTCCCTCGTCAATATTCCGTAAATAAGTATGCATCAACGCGGAGAACTCCTCGGCTGTCTTCGGGATCACTTGTCCCTTGTCCTTCACGTCCAAATACTCGGTACATGAAGCGAGCGTGAAAAACAGCGCTAAACCAATATATAAACTTATCTTTTTCATAAATCTACTTTCTATAATTAGACCTGTATACTAGAATCCCACGTTTATTCCCCAGGAAATGGAACGAGTTAGCGGGTAAGTCGTACCCGAGGTTTCCGGATCAATTCCCGAATAATTCGTGAACGTGAAGAAATTATTGAACGAGAGAGACAACTGTACCGAAGAAAGCCGCAGATATCTCAGCCAATCTTGTGGCAACCCGTAAGACAACGTGATATCCCTTATCCTCAGGAAAGACACGTTCTCCAAGTAAGTCCCGTCCGTGATGTTCACTTTCGTCACGTTATACTCGTCCAAAGCAAGACTCGGTCCGAGGTAATCAACGATACGGGGATACTTCACACCCATGTCACCCTCTTTCTTCCAACGATTCACCATGTCTTTCCGCACGTTCAAGTGATTGCGGTACAAGTCACTATAAGCCGTTTGCGGTTTCTCTCCCGTGATATAAGAGGTCACGACCTCGTAATTTGCCGGGGAATTTATCTTGTCGATTTTCTTCGCTCCCGAGGAAAGATAAGCACTCGCACTCAATCGTAAACTGCGGTAGCGGGCTTCCAAGCTGAAACCTCCCGTCACCGGGGCAACCGACGTTCCCCGGTAATACCGGTAATTATCGGGCACCTGCAAATCCGAACCCTTGTAAATCTGGGCATCCGGTCGCAACTCGTACGTGTACACCCCGTCCCGCGGGTCTATACCCGTGTAACGTCCGGTAAACACAGCATCCAACGGGTAGCCCTCGTATTTACCATCCATCATGATAGACTCACCGTCCCGTTCAAACTTGGTCAGTTTATTCCGGTTCAGGGCAATATTACCTCCCAGCGTCAACCCATACGCTTTCCGGTCCAGCACTTTCACGCGTAATGTTCCTTCCAAACCTTTATTCACGACGGTCGACGTGTTGTAAGGCTGGTTTACAAAACCGGTTGTTGACACCATATCCACGCTCGACACCAGGTCCGTACTCTTCCGGTAATATCCCTCGACAACCCCGGTAATCCGGTCATCGAACAAGCCGAAATCAAGGGCCAGTTTCATATCTCGCGTCTTCTCCCACCGCACTTTAGGATTAGGAGCCGAACTCACGCTACCGGTGCGCAATCCTTCCCAGTAATTGGTAGAGTATCCCAGCACCAGTTCTTTTTTCACCGACTTCACGATATTTCCCGTGTATCCCATGGCAGCCCGCAAGCTCAACCTGCTCACCACCGGGTAAAGCGAATGCATGAAGGATTCCCTGTCCGCATGCCACAACACCCCCAAAGACCACGTGGGATTAAACTGCTCGTCGCTACCGAAATTGTTCGACCCGTCCGTCCGGAACGTCACGCTCAACAAGTAACGCTCCAGAAAAGCGTAATCCAGCGAGGCATAGAACGATGCGAAACGATTCTCCGTTGTTGCCTCACGGGCCAATAGATCGACCAGCTCGGCGTAACTGTTCACGTCATTAACCGACGGATTAGGCGGAAGAGGTATCGACGAATTTCCCGTGACATCGTCATAACCGTACCTTTTCTGCGAGGTCATCACTGTCTTGTCTCCTCTCAACTCGGCCCCGCCCAACAAGGAAAGCCGGTGATTCGCCCCGTACGCATCGTCGTAGGTAAAAAACCCCCGGACATTATAACTATCCGCGTTGGACTCCGACCGCTCGATATTCCCGTAAGGAACCAGATCCCGGTTATTCTTGTCAAAATATAGACGATCCTCAAAAGCCGCGTAGGAATCCTTCTGCTTGATATCAAGCATTCGGTTATTCGTATAAGTATACGAGGCCAAACCGTCAAATCCTACCTTCTTCGAGAACTGGTACTTCAGATTCACCCGTACCACCACATTCGACTGATCGGCATCCCCCGATGTTTCACGCATTTCCCTCAGAATATTGAAACCGTTGGACGGGATCATGGGAATCGTTGCTCCCTGCCCGTCACTCAAGGCCCCCAAAAGGAAATAAGTCATATCCGCACGATAACTACCGTCCTCGTTATACGGTTTCTCGTAAGGATTCGCAAAGTAAGCGTACTCGAAAGCGTTCACGTTCATCGAGGCCCCACGGGACTTCTGTTTCGCCAGTTCAATCCCGAAACCCAGATCAATCTGTTTTGCCGGCTTCGTGTTCACCTTCGCATTAATATTGTATCGTTCGTAATCCGTCTCCTTCAACAACCCGTTATTCTGATTATATCCCAAGGAAACGTAATAAGTAACATCCTCGGAACCTCCCGAAAATGAAATATTATGCGATGTCGAGAACGAATTACGGAAGATCACGTCAAACCAGTCCGTTGAACTCTTCCCCAAGTTCGCGATATAAATATCCTGCTCGGCCGCGGTCATCGCCTCGAAACCATCCTGCGTCCAAAGCAAGTTATTCTTGCCTAGCTTGTCGGCACGCAACATACCCACGATTCCCACGATAGGCACGTGCTCTTTCTTCTCGCTCCCCATATTATAAGCATGAGCACTTGCCGAGAACTCGTCCCACAACTCCTGTTCCCACGCCAGCTTTTCCGACGAATTCATCAATTTCGCATCCCGTTGAGGTTTCAGCCCCAGCGAGAAAGTAGCCGAATAATTGATAGCCATCTTTCCCGGCTTCCCCTTCTTCGTGGTAATCACGATCACGCCTCCAGCCGCCCGCGACCCGTAAATAGCCGCCGCCGAAGCATCCTTCAATATTGTCACATTCGCTATATCATTCGGGTTAATGCCTGCCACACCTTGCACGAAGATATCATTCAATCCCCCAGAATTAATACGGTTACTGGAAATCTTTGGTACATCCTGCTGCAAGGGCACCCCGTCGATCACCCACAAAGGTTCCGCATTACCATCAAGCGTGTTCGTTCCCCGGATTCTCACCTTGGCCGACTCCCCAGGCCGTCCCGAAACAGCCATCACACTTACCCCGGCAACCTGTCCCTGCAGCAACATATCCACTGTGGGAATCGGTTTGTTCATGAACGCCTCCTCCCCGATCGAGGCCGTCGAACCCGTCGAACGGTTCTTTGTCGTCTGCCCGTATCCCGTGATGATCACCTCGTCCAGCTCGTCCACCTTCTCCTTCATCACCACATGCAGCATCCGATCTACGTCCGCCACCTTCACCTCCCGCGTTTCCATTCCCACAAACGAGAACAGTAACACGATATTTTTCTGTTCGGGAATCGTCATTTGGAATTTCCCGGCGACATCCGTGGTCACACCCACGTAAGTCCCTTTCAACAAAACGGTCACCCCCACGACCGGTACCGAATCTTGATCCGTGACCACGCCTTTCAGCGTCACCTTCTTCACCTCCTGCCGAGTCGGGAGATTGGGGCGAATTATCACCACGTGATCCTCTATCTCGTAAGAGAATCCCGTTCCATCCAAGCACCTGTCCAGCACCTCTTTTATCGACGCGTCTTTCACGTCCAGGGATTTCACCCGCACATTCTGGATATCGTCCAAGTTATAAACAAACGTGTACTCGCTACTCTTGCGAATCCGGGAAAAGACTTCCGTCAGGCTGATATCCGTTTCCCTCAACGTCAATTTTAGATCCTGCGAGTAAACGCTTGCCGACAGACCGGCACTCTGCAAGAACAAGCACAAGCATAAGAATTTCACGGTCAACAATTTTCTCCACAGCTTTAATTTCATTAAACTGTTAGGGTTGTCACTTTTTTTCATACATTTGTTATTAAGTTTCACATTTTACACGATGATGAGCTTAGTAGGCAGGTAATGGGGCTACATTACCTGCTTGCATCATTTTAAAGTTACATTACAATTTTTCGGGTTTATCGTCCTTGTAAATCTTCGACAAAATTAACCATTGTCAACCACTCCGCGAATCCCCGATAATAGTGATTTTTCCGTGTCGGGATCACTCGATCAAATCGTAGGAATCCAACCATTTATGAACCCGCACGGCCTTACCTTGGATCAAAAACTTCACTTTTCGTGTTTTCTCGATTTTAGTTAGTAAATCCTGAATCTCATCGTAACGCTTCATCTCGACCGAGAAACGCGATTTTTTCAATTCTTCATCTTCAAATACAATATCAACGTCATACCACCGCGACAATCGTTCCGTGATCGTCTCCAGATCCGCTCCCTCGAAATAGAACACGCCGTCCTTCCACAACGTAAAACTCTTCGCATCTACTTCCCGCATGATCATCTCTCCCGTTTCCGCCATCACCTCCACCTGCCGGCCGGGTAACATCATCACCGCCCCCGTCCCGTGAGTCAGGCAAACCCGTCCCTCCACGAGCGTCGTGACTGTCCGCCCCCGGTAAGTCGACACGTTGAAACTCGTTCCTAACACGCGTATATCCGTTCCCCGTGCCATCACGTGAAAAGGCCACTTCTCGTTCCTTGCCACCTCGAAATAAGCCTCACCCTCGATCTCCACCACCCGCTTGTCCCCGGCAAAACGAACCGGAAAACGTAACTCCGAATCCGAATTCAACCACACCCTCGTTCCGTCCGGCAACTCCAGCATATACTCCCCACCCCGCGGCACGAACAGCGTGTTGATTCCCGCCGTCAGGGTATCCGCCACCGGTTCCCCCATCGCCCGGTACACGATCTTCTTCCCGTCCGTCACGACCTTCATACCCGGCAAATCCAACTTCACCTCCAGCTTCTCATCCAAGTTCAAGGCTCTCCCGTTGGCCATCACCAACCGGGCCTTTCCCCCACCCGGCACGATCCCCGCACTCACCACTACAGGTTGTTCCCCGTCCAACCACGAGGCAACCCCGAAATACCCGCCAATTAACAGGGGTAACACGAGAACCGCCGCATAACGACCGATTTTCCGCCAAATAACATATTTTCTGAAATGCTCGCGCTCAAACTTCTGCCACTCCCGCTTCACGCATTCCTTTTCCACTTCCTCGTCCTCTTTCCCGGCAGCAACATAAGCCCTGATCTCGTCGTATTCCCTTGCGTGAACCGGGTGTTCCTCCCTCCACGCATCCAGCCGGGCCTGATCTTCCCCGGAGATCACACCGGCAAGTTCCTCCGCAATCCAAAGGGCTATCCTAAAATGTTTCCGCAACAGACTCATACTATATAAATTTAGCGTTTACATAGAAGACGATCGAGGAAAAAAAGTGGGTGAGCGTAAAATAAATTATTTTTCTATTAAAATAAACAGGATCATCAACATATCCCTAGAAAGCAACGTTCTCAACGTCACGTAGGCGCTTTTCTTCAACGACTTCACCGTGTTCACCGACACACCAAGTTGCCCGGAAATCTCCGTGTTATTCAACCCTTTCAGGTTCAACAGGATAATAGAACGTGTCTGCGGCGGCAACTTGTCTATCGCCTCGTACAAGATTCGGAAAGCCTCCTGCCGGGTCACTTCCGCCAGGAAATCCTCCTCCTCTTCCGCCTTCTCCTCCTCCAGCCGGGCACGATACTCCGCCTTGATCTTCTGGTGCTTACAATAATCCAAATAAATACGACGGGCCACCGTGTACACGAAAGCCTTGGCATTCTCCATCGTCTCGAACTCCTCCCGATGCTCGAACACTCTCGTGAACGCCTCCTGCGTGAAATCCCGCGACAACTCGCTCTCTCCCGTGTAGCGCTGCATCAGGTTATACACGGGAAGGAAAAACGTTTCAAAAAACACCTTAAACTCTTTACGTGACGTTATCGCCATAACAAAACGAATTACTCTTTCACAAATCTACACAAAACAATTGAAAATTAAAAAGAAAAAACACTGGATGGAGCAATAAAGTACTCATAGACATTTTGACTATATCATTTTCTTATGCATTTGCCCTGATATCAATAAGATTAATCAAAGAAAGATAAAAAATCTTACACCAGAAAGTTACGTGAAAAGAAATGATAACTTTGTTAAATAAACAGATGAATCGAATGATAACAAAAACGAATAACGTATGATTGGAAAACTATCTATTTACCTCTTTCTACTACTACTTATCCCGGACATTTACATCTATAAATTATATATTACCCGGCCAACAGGCAACACGCCGCTTGGTTGGCTCTGGTTCGTCCCCTCGTTGATTCTACTGGCTGCCCTCGTCTGGATTCTCTTATCCTCGCGGGATGCTCTCGCCATACAGAAATACATCGGGGTTTTCACCATCAGTTACATGGCGATCGTCCTGCCGAAAGCCATTTTCATGGCTTGCTCGTTACTCGACTTCCCGCTAAAATACCTGCTGAAATGGCAAGTTCACCCCTTTAGCTGGATAAGCGTTATCACCGGGATAGCCTTGGTCATCATAGTACTTTACGGGGCCTTCTGGGGTAGAAAACAATTCGACGTCAAGCAAGTCACGTTCACCTCGCCCAACCTTCCTGCCGCCTTCGACGGGTATCGTATTGCGCAGATTTCGGACATCCACACGGGTAGCTGGAACGGGGATCGGGAAGCCCTGCAAAAAGCGGTGGACCTGATCAATGCCCAGCAGACCGACCTCATCGTCTTCACGGGGGATATCGTCAACACGAAAGCCTCGGAACTGGAACCATTCGAGGACATCCTCGCCCGGTTAAAAGCCCCCGACGGCGTGTTCTCCATCCTCGGCAACCACGACTATGGCCCGTATTACGCCTGGCCGACAACCGAAGATCGGGACCGGAATATACAGGACATACAAGACAAACAGAACGCCATGGGCTGGCAGCTATTGAACAACTCCCACGTGATGCTGAAACACGGCACCGACAGCATCGCCCTCATCGGCGTGGAAAACAACGGAGAACCACCCTTCTCCCAATACAGCGACCTCCCGAAAGCCATTAAAGGCACGGAACAAAGTGCGTTCAAGCTACTGTTAAGCCACAACCCCACCCACTGGCGGCGGGAAGTCCTCGACACTGACATCGACCTCATGCTGGCAGGCCACACCCATGCCATGCAATTCGCCCTCGGACGCCTCTCCCCTTCCCGATTCATGTACCCCGAATGGAGCGGGCTATACATGGAAGGCAAACAAGGCCTGTACGTTAACGTCGGTCTCGGTTACATCGGCCTGATACCCATCCGCTTCGGTGCATGGCCGGAAATCACCGTAATCACGCTGAAACAATTGAAAATGGAGAATTGAAAATTGAAAATGAAATAAAGTCTATAAAGTCCATAAGGTCCATGGACCCCTGCGGGGCGCTTTGTCTACGGCAGCTTGAGCTGCCGAATCACGGAATCGCCAATCACCCAATCACGGAATAAGTCGGCCTTGGGCGGTGAGGATCTAAAATCTCTAAATCTAAAATTTAAAATTATTAAATCTAAAATTGATTGACACTTTTTCGTCTCTCGGATGTTTAGAGATAAAACTAAAATTAAATTGATATGTTTTATCTCAAAATTACTGTATTCATTATTTTATTTCCCTTGCTTACCCAAGCCCAGACGAGGCAATGCTGGCAAGGGCAACAGGGTAGCAAACGGGTTCTCGTGGAATTAATCACCACGCCCGAAGGGAACCACCAATTATTCTTCACTCTTCCCGAAGCTTGGGTAAACCGGGTCGAAGCCGATTCCCTCGCGATCACCCCGAACGGCATATCAGGAAGCCGCAACCCGGAGAATATCCGCTTCAACGGGACATTCACCTCAAACAGGGATTCTCTCTCGGCCACTCTCACGCAATATAACCAAACGTTACACCTGCGTATGGGAAGAGTCGATTCACTACAACCGCACTACTACCCGCAAAATCCCCGTCCACCCTATCCCTACCAGTCGGAAGAGGTTACCTACACCTCGTGCGATTCCATCCACGTGTCAGGCACGCTGACCCTCCCCCGAGGAAAAGGCCCCTTCCCCGCCGTGATCATCGTGTCGGGCACAGGAAAACAGGATCGGGACGGAACGTTTGCCGGGCATAAACCCTTTTTCCGCATTGCCGACTACCTCTCCCGTCAGGGCTTCATCGTGTTGCGGACGGATGACCGGGGAACGGGAAAAACAAACGGCGTGTACGAGGAAGCCACGACAAGCGATTTCGCCCGGGATGCCCAAGCCGGAATCTCTTACCTGAAAACACGTCGGGAAACCGACACGCATCGCATCGGGATCATCGGGCACAGCGAGGGCGGTCAAGTCGCTTTCATGCTCGGGGCCGAATCTCCCGACGTGGCCTTCGTCATTTCCCTGGCTGGGGTCGGCGTGGACGGCTTGCAGATACTAAAACTACAAAACGAGGCCATCCTGACTACCACGCCCGGCATGACCCCGGAACGGGTCGCACAATTCATGAGCGTCTTCAACACCCTGTTCGACAAGGTACACGCCACCCCATTGGATCAACCCCTGGAACAACCCTTGAGGGAAGCCTTCGACCAATGGGTGGCCCGACAGGATGAAACCACGCTTAAAGCCGTCAACTTCGACAACGGGAGAGGTGACATGTTTTTCAGCCGCTACCTCTATCAGGCACAAGGCCGCTGGTACCGGGAAATGATCAACTACGACCCCGAACGCTACATTCCCCGCATCCGTAAACCCGTGCTGGCCTTGAACGGTGATAAAGACATCATGGTCCCCTCCCGGGAGAACCTCGCATCCATCAAACAACTACTGGACAAAGGCGGCAATAAACACTACCGGATCGTGGAACTCCCCGGACTGAACCACATGTTCCAACGTTGCGTGACCTGCACCCGGGAAGAAATCCCCGAACTGGAAGACGTCTTCTCCGAAGAAGCCCTGCAAATCATGGGTTCGTGGTTAGAAAAAGTCACGAAATAAAAATGCCCCGGGAATCTCTTCCCGGGGCATACAACAAACACTATTATCATTTCTCTGCCTTCAACGTCTCGATGATGAAACCGATCTCTTCCGCCAAAGCCGAGGGGCTACCAAAGTAACCGTTTGAACTCCAACGCAGATAACCGTTCCCGTCAATAATCATCTTGTGAGGGATTCCCGAGAACTTAAACGCCTTGGAATAAGCCGAGTAAACGGCATCCCGTTTCTTCGTTTTCAGGTTCACGTTATCGCAAAGCACATCCAACGAATAATTCTTCTCTTTCAGAAACTCCCGGATATTTTCCCGGAAATTCGAGGCCGTTTCCATCGTGGAAATAAAATAGAAGCCCACGTTCGGGTCATTCTTGTATTTATTCACCGCCATCTGCATTCCCGGCAAAGAAGCCTTGCAAGGAGAACACCACTTGTCCCAGAAATCTAGCACTATAATTTTCCCTTTCATCTTGGACAAATCCACCTTTTTACCGTCCAAATCCTCCAAAGCGAACAAATCAATCTTCTCCTTAATCAAAGAATTCTTCAACTTGGCATGCATCTCTTCGGTTTGTTCTTGGGATTTCAACGAATTCACATAAGCATCGAACCCTTGATCATCCTTGTTCTTCGTCAGGTAATCTTTCCGCAACCGATCCAGCATCTCCGGGCTAACGGCATTCTCCCGCACGCTCGAAATAATCGTGGGAATCACCAACGAGCTATACCCGTTCTTCTCTAGCAAACGCACGTACAAATCGTTAAACTCCGCCGATTTAAAATTATACGCTCCCTTGATCTCTTCCATAATGCTCAACGCCTCTGCAGACTCCCCGGCAGCAGCAAGTGCGATAGCGTGTCCGAGGAAAGTGTTACTATAATCGGTACGCAACCTCTTCGCCCATTCCGCCGGAGAATACACGCGGTCATTCCCCCAACGATCACGGGTCGTAAACTCCTCGAATATCACCTTGCCGTGGGGTAACACCTTTTCCACCTTGGCCTGTCCCGTGTTTAACGGAACCTGCACGATATGCCAGTAAAACGTCGGGAGCATCGAGAATGGCACATCTTTCAAATATTTCTTCACCCCGCTATAATCGTCCTTCTTCATGATCCGGTTGTACACGACACTCTGGAATATCTTGCCGTAATACAATCGTGTGGTTTCCGTCTCCACGTCTCTAAACTTCTCCGTCGGGAAACGTTGCAAGAACGCATCCAGCTTCGCCTCTTTACCATCTAGATCCAGCTCTCGGAAAAGTTTCCAAATCTCCTTATCCCGTGCCAGAATCCCGTTCGGGTAATCCGTCAGGATCTTCTTCTCCACCCCTGTCGCTTTTGCCGTGTCTCTCACGATATTACGGGCCACCTCCAACGCTTTTAACAAAGTTTCTTCATCCACTCGCGGCAGATTCATCACGTAATCAATATCACCAAGCATCTGCTCGTGCTTCTCGCCGGGTGCGATCTTATTCAAGAACTTCGCCGCGTAATAAAACACGTACTTCCGGGCCTCCGGGTCTTTCAAGAGCTGCTGGTTCAACCAGTAACGCATAACCTCATCATCAATATAAGCCTCTTCCTCGCAATACCCCGGCAAAGACTCCAACGTCTTGTTCCGCAACATCCCCCAAGCCACGTACGCGGAAGGCAGATTCTGCCCGTTCTTGTTGAATGTCATCGTGGCATACGTGACACGACCACCCGTGTCCTTCTTGTCCCCGGCGTAAAACTTACACACCACCAACGCACACCGCAACGGCACTTGCCAAGTTGCCTCCCAAACCGTATCATTCTTCACCAACTTCAAATCCTCCGCCTCCCAACGCATATTCTGCCACGAATAAACCGTCCCGTAAACAGTCTGCTCGTCGGCCAGCGAAGTCAACGAATTATCATACGTGAACTTCACGTCCTGCCCCACCACCGGCACCAACGGAATAACGTTAAACGGCTTGCGTTCCTGTGCTTTAACAACACACGTGAATAGAAGTACCATCATACTTCCTAACAAAGTGATTCTTTTCATACAATACGATTTAATCTGTTTATAAAGTTTATAAGGTTCATAAAGTTTATAAAGTAGTGAATCCTAGCAAGCACTTTAGTAACGGCAGTTTGAAAGCAGACTTATTAGACTCACTCATTAACCTTATCCGAAAGACTCCCGTCACTTTATAACTTTATGAACCTTATAACTCATTTATTTTATCTGTCCTATCTCCGGGTTCTCTTCCAAGTACAATTCACCCATCGGGAAAGTGTACCGAACCGCACCTGGTGTCAAAGTATAAGTCGTTCCCTTGAATACCCGGGTAACCGTCTGTGTCGGGAAATCCGGATCATTCGTCAAACGCCGTTGATCCAACCAGCGCAATCCGTGACACATCAACTCTCTCCGACGCTCCTGCAACACGTGCCCCAAAGCCTCTTTCGCCGTCGCAGCACTCAACGTGTAATCTTCTCCCTCCGCGTAACGATACTCCCGCAAATCATTCACGAGACTCATCGCCTCCTCGATCTCCCCCTCGCGAGCCCAGCACTCCGCCTCGATCAACATCATCTCCGGCACGCAAGGTCCCATGTTCCGGGCCTCGTACGTGGGATAACTACTAGCATACAAGTTATTTTTATAATGCACCCGCCCCGAGTATGTCATGCCCAAATCCTCCATCGACCGGGTGAAATACCGGTAACGCAGATCATGTTCCTTGTCGAACATATTTAATAAATCATCACTTAATACCAACTGAGAGGCACCTCCCCACGATTCCACGCGAAAAGCGTTCACGGGTAACTTGGCGAAAATAACTTCCTTGTCATCCATGTTCCTCGGGTAAGCAACACTACCGTCAATATAAGTATTTAAATTCTCTAACCTGTCCTGTAACTCCAATGCTTCCACGGCATTAATCTTAGCTTCTGTATAATTTCCCATTAACAGGTAAGCTCTTGCTTTTAAAGCATAAACGGCACATTTGCTCGGGTAAAAATTAAATTCCGGCACGTCAGACAAATACTCAAAAGCATCATCTAAATCCTGAATAATCTGCTCGTACACCTTGGCAACCGAAGCCCGGGGTAAGGAACCTTCTACCCGGGGAGTCGTCAACAACGGTACCCCTTGATCAGTTACAGCCGTCGCCTCGTTATAAGGCTTCCCGTACACGTTCACGAGAGCTAGATAAGCATCTGCACGGTGTACCAACGCCTCGGCACGGATCGCCAACTTCTCCGCCTGTGTGCCGTTCTTACTATCCATCACCTCGTCAATCACCACATTCATATTATAAATAATCTGGTAGACTTTATTCATCTCCCCGTCATTCTCTGACTGGCTATAAATCTCATCCGCCCATGTGTACACGGGAATAAATTTATCCGTCTCGTAAATAGCCGCCTGCTGCGTCTCATCCGACACGTAAATATCATCCGAAGCCACCTCTTGATAAGAAAGCGTGTAGCGGAAATTCTCCGTGTTATTCATCAGGTAACGGTAATTTACCGTCTCCTCGGGTATCAACTTTCCCTTGGTTTTGATATCCACCCAATCCGAGCAAGCGGAAAGGGAACAGGAAAATCCAACGATCAAACTGTATATTATATTCTTGTTCATATCAACCACGAATTAGAAATTAAGGTTTAAAGAGAAATTGTAAGACGGTGTCGGTGCCATCGTCAGATTACGGCTATTCGGGATAAAATCGGGATCAATACCGGCATTATTCTTTTTCCAGATTAACCCGAGATTGGTAGCAGTAAACCCAATAGAACCGCTATTAATCATTAACTTATTCAACCATCGGGACGGGATATCGTACGTCAACGATACCTCTCTCAACCGGATATGGTCACCTTTCAGCACATGTATATCCGCACCCCGGTAACGCGTGAAACTATTGGCATTTGTACCAATACGCGGCACGTCGGTTGTCTCCTCGTCACCCGCTACACGCCACCGTTTGGCCATATCTTCATTAATCTCGTAATACGTGTTTCTTCCACCCGCTTGTTGCGCGATCGTCGGTTTCTGGAAAATATGCCCGAACTTGTAAGTAATACCCACGTAAAGCGACAGTCCCTTGTAAGAGAAAGTGTTGAAGAACCCACCAAAATACTTGGGTGTCAAGGTTCCCATGTACACGAGATCATCATTCGTCACGTTCTCGGTTGATTTGATGATTTCCCCGTCCGCGTTATAAACGAGTGCATCTCCATTTTCGTCCAAACCCGCCCAGCGATAAGCCCAGAAATTACTCATACTATATCCTTCCAGCATACTCGCACTACCGCCACCACTGGAATAAAAATAGGATGACATCTCGTAAGGCGATGACTTCACCTCATTCGAATTGTAAGAGAACGTGAGGTTTGCCCGGTACGTGAAATCTTTTCTTTGCACGATTGTCCCGTTCAACGCCAAGTCTATACCTTTACCGTTCACTTTCGCCGCATTTCGGGAAAGCGTGTAAGAGGACGACGCGTTTGCCCCGAAAATCGGGTTGATCTGGTAATCCGCGAACAAATCTCGGGAATACTTGCGATACAACTCGATCGTACCGGAAAGCCGGTGATTTAGCACGGCGAAGTCCAACCCGAAATTCAACACCCCCGTCTTCTCCCAGCGAACGGAAGGATTAGCTGCGAAATTAATACTTGAAGAAGGTAATTGCGTGTACCCGTCGTTACCTGTCGTCAAGGATATTTGCGTGAAAGGATACTGGTTCTGGTCAATATTCCCGTTATACCCGTAAGTCGTTCGGAATGTTAATTGATTCAGCCAACCCACGTTATCTTGAATGAAATCCTCCCTGCCGATATGCCATGACAACCCGGTTGACCACATCGGGGTAGCCCGGTATTTCCGGTCAACACCAAAATTATTGTAATCGTCATAACGCACGCTACCTGTCACCACATATTTATTCATCAACGTGTAAGACAAATTTCCGTAATACGACAGGAAACGGCGTTGATAATCTGTTTCCGGACTACCATCCAAGAGATAAGAATTCCAACCCCATATATTCGTGTAAGGATTCTGTATTTGCGAGGCAGCCAGCAACGTTTGTTCGTTATAACCGTAATAATACGCTCCGTTTTGCCAAGTTCTAGTCTCGCGAAACTCGATACCTGCCAACGCGGATACCTGGTGAATCTCGGCAATCGTATTATCGTAATTCAACTGTCCCCGCAAACTATAATTCCGAGCATCGGTATGAGCCACGTTCAACAACGCACCCCCGGGAAGCCCGTGTGTCAGCGTGCCGGTACTCTCGTCATACCTCGTGGCATAATTATATCGATCCCTTGCCGCATACGTGTTCTCGTTTTCATAATTCCTCACCTTGTTATTCGTCTTCTCGTACATGAACGAACCGTCCAAGGCCAAACCCTTCACTCCCGGCACGGGGATATTCAACCCCATAGTCAAGGCTACCGCCTGTTCTTTTCGCATGTTATCCTTATTATCCAGCTCGTCAAGATAATTGTACCTCCAACTCTGGTAGCCCAACGCCTCTCTCTCCTTCACGAAAACCTCGTCGTACCTGTAATAATCTACCCGGTTCCCGTTATCGTCCACCAGTTGGTCATACGGCATCAACGGGAGAATTCCCAGCGAAGCCTGCATCGAGGAAAGCCCTAACCCGTTATCTTTAATATTAAGCAATGAAGCCCTGATTCCCGTGGTTAACGTGGCCCAGTTCATAAGTTTGAAATTCAAATTAGAAGTCAACGTGAAACGGTCACCATTATTTCCTTTCGTGTTCGAACGCTCGTTCGCATAGGAAGCCGAGAGGAAATAAGACATCTGCTCGGAAGCCCCGCTGAACGACAAATTATATTGTTGCGAGAAGGACGACTGCAATAAGTACTTCTTCACGTCCCGGTAAGCACTACGGCTAGCCAGCTTCTCCAATTCGGCATTCGCCACGTCCTGAGAAATCACGCCATCTTTCGCGTCCAAAAGTAACTTTGCCGCCGTAGAGATAGCGTAGCCGGCCCCCCATGCCGAACTCACCGGGCGGGTGATATACCCTTTATCCACCATCTCTCGCTCGTAATCAATCATCTCGGCCGAAGTCATCACCGGTAACGTGCTGAAACGAGGCGACGCTGAAGTCATGACATTCATCCCGAAATTTATAGTCGTTCCCGGTTTCCCGCTCTTTTTTCCTTTCTTCGTCTCGATCACGATAACCCCGTTAGCGGCACGAGCCCCCCAGATAGAAGCGGCGGCAGCATCCTTCAGGAATGTGATCGACTCCACGTCATTCGGGTTCAAGTTCTTCAACTCCAGATCCGTCGGAAAACCGTCAACAACCAACAATGGTCGGGTCATAGCGTCTGAAAAACTGCTCTTTCCCCGGATATTCATCGAAATATTGCTCTGCTCCTCCAACTGCCCGTCTTGACGGTTCGACCCGTACAAGAAAGTCATGTCGGACTTTTTCACGTCCACGTACACCCCCGGAACGACACCCTCCAAACGGTTCAAGATATTCGGACTGGGGCGCTTCTCCAACTCCTTGGCGGTCACCACGCTAAATGAACCCGTGGCACGCTCTTTCGGCAAGCGGGAATATCCCGTTGAAACCACCACCACCTCGTCCAGCGACTCGATCGACTCTTTCATCTTCACGTTCATCGGCTTCTCGTCATTCACGGCACGGGTCTGCGACTCGAAACCGATCATCGAGAAAAGCAACGTGTCGCCCTTCGCGCACACGGCCGTGTAATTCCCCTCAACATCCGAAATATACCCCAACGTCGTACCCTTGATCAAGATATTCACGCCCGGAAGCGGCAATCCCCGCTCGTCCGTCACCTTACCGGATATCCTTAACTTATCATCTTGTTGTTGAGCCTGTCTCGCCGGACTGATAACCACCGTGTTGTCTACGATCGAGAACGAGAGCCCCGATCCTTTCAAACAAAACTCTAACACCGCCTTCACGTCGGCATTCGTGAAATCCGGGTTTAACCCCACGATTCCCCCCACCTTCGCGTCATTATACAAAAAGGTAAGTTCCGTCTGCTTCTGAATCTCCTTCGCTACCTGAATAAACGAACTGTTCTTCATCTTCACGGTCACGTTCTGCGCCACCGCGCCAAGCGATGACACCAACAGTAGAACGACCGTCAACTTCATCATTATCTGGCTTTTTAATAGACATAAACCTCCCGGAAGAGACTTATTTCGGTTCTTCTTCATCATATAAATTATTAATTTAGTTAGTTTTACACACCGGACCCCCTCGTGGCCATCGAGAGAATCACTCCGTAGTTATATACACGTCATTACCATGTAGTTCAAATCGCACGTCTCCCGTCATCTGCAACATTTTCATCACTTGGGAGAAATCGTCGTATCGTCTCAAATCACCCGATAAAGATATCCGTCTCGCCCCCTCGTCCTTGAATATCACACGAATATCATACCATCGTTCCAACGTCTGCATGATCCTTTCCAGGGGTTGCCGCTCGAACACGAACCGCCCGTCCTTCCAACTGGTAAAGTTACGTGCGTCCACCTCCCGCTTGATCATCTCGCCCGACAACGCGTCCACTTCCGCCTGTTCCCCCGGTCGCAACAGGATCGAATTGCCCGGGCTATATATTTTCACGGAACCTTCCGCCAGGGTTGTCTGCGACTGTCCCTCCTCCGGGTAAGCCCGGATATTGAAAGACGTCCCCAGCACGGTCACCGTTGAACTCGCGAACTGCACGATAAAAGGCTTCTTCGCGTCCTTCGACACCTCGAAATAAGCCTCTCCCTGCACGAACACCCGCCGTTCCTTCGCCCCGAAGACCACCGGGTACTGGATCGAGGTCTCCGAGTTCAGCCACACCCTCGTCCCGTCCGAAAGCGTGAGGCAAAACTCGCCACCCCGCGGGATTTCCAGTTTATTGTACACGATCGACCGATTTCCCGTGGCGTTAGCGTAAGTCAAGCCGGAGGAAGTCGCGTTAATCCGCGTCCCTTCCGTGACGATCGTGCTGTCCACCGCATCATGCCCCAACGGGATCGTCTGTCCGTCCGACAACGTCAACAACGCTTTGCTCGTGCCGGGGAGAATCGTCGTGCCCGACGCCACCTGCTCGATCACCGGGTCCGCCTCCCGGTTCACGCTAATATAAAGAACGGTCGCCAGCATGAACGGGATAACCACCGCCGCCACGCGAGCCACGTTCATCAACACTCTTCTTTTATGCCGCTGCTGGTATTTCCGTTGTAGGAAACGCCCGTAAGCCACCCGGTAATCGAACACCTCCTGCTTCTCCATCCCGGTAACGTAGAAATCGTCGGAGATCATCTTCCGGAAAGCATCTTCATTCAGCGCGGACGCCTTCCGCCAACCGGACAAACGTTGTTCCTCGCTCCCGGAAAGTTGTCCTTTCAGGCTTTTCTGGATTAATCGCGCTATTTCAAATGCTTCTTTCATCTTAATCTCTTTTTATACCCCGAAAACAACCGAGAGCAAAAAAAGTGTCACGGAAATGACACTTTCTTTCAATTTTAACAATTCGATAATAACAACAGGATAGCGGTGATATCCCCTAAACGACTCTTCAGGAACTGTTTACCCCGCTTTTTATGAGACTTCACCGAATCTATAGAAAGATTTAATTTCTCGGCAATCTCCGCGTTGTCGAATCCCTCCATGACCAACTGGAACACCAGTCCCGTCTGTTCCGGTAAATCCTGTATCGCATCCGACAGCAAGGCCAACAACTCCTGCTCCACGATCTGGTTAAAGAAAAAGGTAGTCTGTTCCCGTTCCTCGATCGACGACAGGTACTCCTGCTCGATCCGCGCGTGTTTCAGGTAATTCAGGCATTGATTTTTCGTCACCAGGTAGAGATACGATTTTAAAGCCACCACGACCTCGAACGTCGGCTTATCAGCGTACAGCTTGAAAAATATTTCCTGCACGATATCTTCGGCCACGTCCGGGTCATTCACGAAACTCGTCGCAAACGCACAAAGCGAGGCGTAATACCTCTCGAACAACAGCTTGAAAGCACGGTCATCACCTGCCTTTAATTGCTGTAACCACTTCAATTCATCTTGTTCCGACATATATTACGTGTACTGGTCCATCTCCTAGAAAGTTACAAATATACGAAAAGTTTACTACTTCAAGTTCTGGATTTAAAATGAAAAAATACCCACACGCGCAGAGAGGTAATACATAGCCTGCATCCTGACAATATTTACTTTTACATACAATACTTGACAATGAATTAACACGCTCATCGTAAAAAAACAACATAACTCATTAATTATAAAAGAATTATTACCCATATTCTCGCAAGTACCTCCCGGCTTACTTATCTGGAACTTATTAGGAACTTATCAGGAACTTATCAGGAACATATCGTTAAGTAGCATACAAGTAATCATGCTCTTTTAAATAACAATACGGCGAAGAATCCCGGCAGACCCAGCGCACACTTTCGTAGATAGCCACCTGCTCTACAAACAGAGGAAGAGCTGGAATACGATCCCAACTCTAAAAGTACGGGCTAGCGCGGGCCGTTAATCTGTAACTCGCTGAAGGCGACTCTCACTCCTTCACCGAATCTTGGCGATACACCCGCATCACCCCTTGTATATGCTTCAACCGGGAGATCAATTGTGACAAGTGTTCCGTGTCGCTCACCAGCACGGTGATCTGCCCGTCAAATACCCCCTCGCTCGAGTTGATCGACAACCCTCGCAAGGTGATCTTCGGGTCTTTAGCGATCACCTCGGTAATCTTCGTCACCATCCCGGCATCCTCGCGTCCGACGATACTCAACACGGTCTGGTAGGACGTAGTCCCGCCGTTCGTCCACGCCGCCTGCACGATACGGTAAGGATAACGGCGTTGCAGGTCAATCACGTTCTTGCACTGCGTCCGGTGAATCTTGATCCCCTCGCCAATAGAAACGAAACCGATGATATCATCCCCGAACACGGGATTACAGCAACGTGAAAACTTGTACACCACGTTATCCACGTTCCGGTCGATCAGTAACACGTCCTCGCTGATCGGGCGGGAAGGGGTCACCCGTACCTCCTCTTTCGGGAGTACAACGGCACGCTCCTCCTCCTTCGGGCGGGTGATAAACTCCTTGATTTCCGCCATGTCGATCTCCTCCTCGGCTATCGCCTGGTAAAGATCAATGGCGAACTTATATTTATAATGTTGTTGCAGGCGATGAATCGTCTCGTCCGTCAACTCCAGTTTCCAGTTCTTGAAGCGGCGGGCCAGCATCTCCTTGCCGAGCGTGGCCTGCGCCCTGGAATCTTCCGTCAGGAATTGCCGGATCTTGTTGCGCGCTTTCGACGTGGTGGCGATATTCAACCAGTCAGCGTTCGGCTGCTGGTTGTTCGAGGTCAGGATTGACACCTGATCACCGTTCTTCAACACGTAACGCAACGTTTCGTTCCGCTGGTTGACCTTTCCTCCCACGCAACGGGAACCCACCGCCGTGTGAATGGCATAGGCGAAGTCAAGCAACGTCGCTCCTGCGGGCAAAGTCTTCAAATCCCCCGCCGGGGTAAACACGTGCACCTCCTTGTCTTGCAAGTTAATCTTGATATCGTCGAGCATGTCCACGGCGCCCACCTCCGAGCTTTCCAGTATCTCCCGCAACTCCGTCAGCCACTCCTCGATCGCCTTGTCGGCCGTTCCCCCCTTGTACTTCCAGTGGGCGGCGAACCCTTTCTCCGCGATCTCGTCCATGCGCTCCGTGCGAATCTGCACCTCCACCCAGCGGTTATTCGGGCCGAGCACGGTGGTCTGCAACGACTCGTACCCGTTCGACTTGGGCACGGAAATCCAGTCCCGCAGGCGTTGTGGGTTGGGCGTGTACTTGTCGGCCACGATCGAGTAAGCCCGCCAGCAATCGGCCTTCTCCTCCGGCCCGGTACTGTCGAGGATGAAACGAACGGCGAAGATGTCGTATATCTCCTCGAACTCCACCTGCTTCTTACGCATCTTGTTCAGGATCGAGGCGATCGTCTTCGTCCGCCACTTCACCTTGAATTTGATCCCCCGGTTCGTGAACTCCTCCACGATCGGGGCGATAAACTCGTTGATGTATTTCTCCCGAGCCTCCCGTGAACCTTCCAGCTTGAGGGATATCTCCCGGTATACTTCCGGTTCCCCGTAACGCAAGGCACGATCCTCCATTTCCGACTTGATGTTGTACAACCCCAGACGATGAGCGAACGGTATATATATGTAGCTCGTTTCACGCGACAACTCCCGTTGCTGCTCCGGGGGTAAATTCTCGGCATGCCGCAAGTCATACAACTTCTCGGCGAGGAAAATCAACTGCACCCGCACGTCCTCGGCGAAACTCAGCAACAACTTCCGGAAGTTATCGGAATCCACCACCCGGTGCGTGGCGTAAATGCGACTGATATCCCGCAATCCGGATAAAATTTGTGCAACCTTGTCACCAAACCGCGCTCTCACCTGCTCCACCGTCAACGCCCCCGACTCGGTAGCCCGGTGAAGCATCAGGCAGATGATCGAGGTTCGCCCCAACCCGATCTCGGACGTGATAATCAGCCCGGTATCCAACAGGCGAAGGATATCCGCCTCGGTCACCGCTTGCGGGTTCACCTCGCTACTCATCGCCGTGTCGAACGCCTTGCGCACGAGCCGGATATCCTCGGCCGAGACCAGATTCTTACAGGATTTTAATAACGCTCTATATCTTTGTTGAATAATCGTGTGTGTCGTTAATTCAGTCATAACAGGTTCATTTAATCGCCTTCGGCGAGTTACAGGTTACATTTGCCTTCGGCGAGTTACAAGTTATTTACCGCGCACTAGCCAGTGCTTTTTTGAACTTTTATCTTTTAGTTTTGAACTTTTATCTTTTGAACTCCCTCACCGGGGTGACGATGATCTCGAATCCCCTATTATAATTAATAAGGTATAATCCCCGGTTCTCCAACCCGCCGAAACCACTCACGGGGCGGAAACGGAAGCGAGTGAACAATCCGCTCTCATCTTTCTCCCGCAAAACGTTCATCGTGTTCGCCCGTTCGGCATTCACCAGCGGGATGAAAAACATGCTCATGTCAAACGCCCGGTTAGCCGGGTTTCCCGGTTCCGCGTGGAAATACTCCCGGTGTCGAGCTGAAAACGCCTTCGCGCTCTCTCCCTGGTAATCCACGTAACTGTTGGTCATCATCTTCACGTTCAATTTATAGAAGACCTCGTCATCAATAGAGGTAAATTTCAACCAATCGGGGAAACCGATCACCGTGATACGGTAGTGATCCGCCAGGGCCGACAACACGGGCAACGTCCGGCTTGCCGCGGCCTCGTTGACCGTCGAGAACAGGATAATATTCTCCACGTCCGGCCTCATCCGCTTTCGCAGGGAGTCCAAGTGCATATGAGTATGCCAGCGCAAATCGGTCATCGTGTTGCTCCCGTTCTCCTGCAAACGAGCACGCACCAGTCCCGACAAGCGTCCCTCTTCACCCCCGCTCCCCCCGCCATCCGGGATAATATTTATCAGGTGAGCCTGTGCGCTGTTTGCCACGATCCAACTCGCCATCTCCTCCACCAGCGAAGCGGTAGATATATTCATCTGCACGAAATTCGGGTAACGGGCGATATCCCCGCCTCTTGAAGAAAGCGGGTATATCATGGGAATCCCCCTGTTCCCCAGTTGCTCGGCAATAGTTTTATAGATATTGGCGTACACGGGTCCGATGATCAAATCCGGATTCAACAGGTTCAACTCGCCCGCTAACCGCTGCACCTGGCTAACATCCCGCTCTGTGTCGTAAACGTGCAAGTCAATCGTGTAACCGAGACGTTTCAGGCTATCCACGGCCATCAACACCCCTTGATAAAATTGCACGAAAGGCTCCGAACGGGCATTCAGACGCCAACGCTCGTCCCGAACGTTCACGCCCAGCGTGTCCACCGGGATCTCTTCCATAGACGACGGCAACTTGTTATCCTTCACGCACAAAGGCAACAGGAGAGCCACCTTCACGTGTCCCGCCTCGTGCGCCACGTCGGGAATCAGGATCACGGTATCGCCCACGGTTTGTCGCACCAGTCCCTCCAGCGAATCCCTAGCCGGGGGAAAAGCCTGTTGGTGATTCTCCTCGTGTTTCTGCATCTCCTCCTGCTTCACCTGTCGCGCTTCCCTCGCCTGACGCTCGATCCAGCGCAGTTCCGCCTCCAGCACGTCCCGGTCGATCTGCTTCAACGCCAGTTTCACCACGGCCCCCTGGGCGATCGGGCGACTCACGTCATACTCCGGGTTATCTTTCAGGATCCGTTTCATCTTGATCTTGAACTTCCGGGAGAGCGAGTACAAGGTCTCCTTCGGCTGCATCCGGTGGTAATAGAACTTATCATCCACCGTCTTGAAAGGCTCCACCACGGGAATCCGCAGCACGTCACCGATCGACAACGCGTTATCCTTCTTGTCGTTCAACGCCTTCACCTCGTCAACGCTCACGCCGTAAGCCTTGCAAATAGAGAAAAGCGTCTCTTTCGCCTTCACCGAGTGCAAGTAATAGGACTTTCCTTCAAGCACGATTTTTTCTCCCGACTTTTCTATTTTGATTTCTTGGGCCTTGACATATCCCGCCAACCCCAGTAAAAGGAATACTAAAACAAATCTTATCATCTTTATTACTTCTTATTTCATGAGCAAAAATAGTAAAATAGTAGTGATAATTGAAAAATCTCTGCTATTTTTGCATTTCTATAAATATAACAAACTATATTGACTCTATGGGTTTCTTTAAAAAAGGACATATTCTCGTGTTACTGATCAACATCGTGGTCGCTTGCATCATACTGTTCGTGATCGGATACATCGTACTACAACGACTGGACAAATACACGAATCACGGTTATTATATCGCCGTCCCGGAACTCCGGGGACTTACTCCCAACGAGGCTGAACCCTTCGCCAAGGATAAGAATTTACAGATCGTTATCGTCGATTCTATCTACGACAATAACGCCAAACCGGGCACGATCGTGGAACAATTCCCGTCGCCCAACTCCCGCGTGAAGAATAACCGGGCCATTCAGTTGACGATAAACGCTAACGCCCCGGAAAAGATCATATTCCCGAATCTCCGCAACATGCCCTTCCGGCAGTCGTTGCAACGCCTGAGGTCCCTGGGCCTTAACGTGGGAAGAATCGAATACGTCCCCTCCAATTTCAGGAATCTGGTGCTTGACTTCAAACACGAGGGCCAGACGCTCGAACCCAACAGCATCATCCAGAAAGGAGAAACCGTGGATATCGTCCTCGGAAACGGCAACACGTCCAACGACCAGGTGGCGATCCCCTTGTTGCTGGGCAAGACGCTGCAAGAGGCGAAAACCATCTTGTTGCAGTCATTCCTCAATTTCGGGGAGATCATTCCCGACGAAACGATCAAAACCGACGCCGAGCAGTTATCTGCCATCATCTACCAGCAGGAACCCGCGCACGAGGAGAATATCACGATGAAAATGGGGGGCGATATCACGCTCTACCTCACGATAGATAAAGAAAAAATAATGGCGCTGGACTCCCTGTCCATCGAGGAGCAACAACCATGATAGAAGAAATAGAAGATTTAGAAGAACTCAACGAGGAGGAACCGGAACAAGAACAGGAAATGTACGAGCATTTCCGTTTGGAAGTTGACCCCGGTCAGAATTTATTGCGTATAGACCGTTTCCTGGTCGACCGGCTGCCCAACGTTTCGCGCACCAAGATACAGGAAGCCGCCGAGGCCCAATGCGTGCAGGTGAACGATAAACCCGTGAAATCAAATTACCGGGTGAAACCGAAAGACATCGTCACGTTGATGCTCCCCCATCCCAAACGGGAGATACGGGTCATCCCCGAAGATATCCCGCTCAATATCGTGTACGAGGACGACTATCTGCTGGTGATCAACAAGGAACCGGGCATGGTGGTACACCCCTCCTACGGGCACTACACGGGAACCCTAGTCAACGCCCTGGCATGGCACCTGAAAGGCAACCCGCTCTTCAAGGAGAACGATCCCCGCCCGGGACTGGTTCACCGGATAGATAAAGATACCTCCGGCCTGCTTGTTATCGCCAAGACCGAAGAGGCCAAAACCAAACTGGCCGCCCAGTTCTTCCACAAGACTTCCAGCCGAAAATACGTTGCCGTGTGCTGGGGAAACATGGAAGACGACAACGGCACGATCATAGGCAACATCGGGAGAAGCATCGCCAACCGGAAGATCATGGGAGTATTCCCGGAAGGCTGCGATTACGGGAAACACGCGGTCACCCACTACCACGTGCTGGAACGCCTCGGGTATGTCAACGTCGTGGAATGCGTGCTAGAAACCGGACGCACCCACCAAATCCGGGCACATTTCAAATCAATCAAGCACCCGTTATTCAACGACCCCGAATACGGCGGCAACGAGATCCTGAAAGGAACCACCTTCACGAAATACAAGCAATTCGTGCAGAATTGCTTCGCCATCTGTCCCCGTCAGGCGCTACACGCCAAGACCCTAGGTTTCGAACACCCGGGTACCGGGGAATGGGTCGACTTCGACTCCGAAATACCACGAGACATGCAATGCCTTATCGAGAAATGGCGAGGGTACGTGGCGAACCGGGAAGTGGAGGAATAAAGTCATTCCACCGTTCCCTTCACAACCAACTGGATCGTTGGCTGGTGGGGGTCGTTGCAATAGACGGTGATAAGTTTGCGTTGTTTACCCTTTCGCCCGGCGGAATGAAAGATAACATGCAGTTCGATCTCTTTGCCGGGAAGGATAACGCGTTGGCTGGGTAACACGGCCGTGCAGCCACAGGTGGTTTCGATCTTGCGGACGATCAGGTTGCGGCCTCCCGTGTTTTTAACTTTAAAAACGGTAGCGGCTTCCTCCCCTTCCTCAAGAGTCCCGAAATCAAACTCCGTCGTGTCCATCGTCCACCGGGGAGCCTGTTTCTTTTCCTCCTCGCTCCAATCGTCAAAATCCTCCCGCACGTTCACGTCGACCATAAACCCGTAATTGTAGTTCACCTCCCCGCCCACGATAAAACGCATCACGTTATAATAATTCCCCAGTATGTTCTCATTCTTCACGCAAAAAGTCATGATCAACGTATCGCACGTCCCCGCTTCCACGACGTACCCGCCCAAGTTCCAATCCTCCACGGTATGCCCGATCTTCCGGCAAGTGATTTCCGGGAAATTGTTGAATCCCTCCAGACGAATCCCCTCACTCGTGGGATTATATACTAACAAGGTATCGTTATACTCCTTCCCCACGAACACATCCTTCCATCCCGTCCGATCCTTGCTGAAAAACAAATCGCCCGCCGGGTAGATACACTCCTTCGGAGCCTTGCTCCAAAAACACGCTCCCATCAAAAGAACCATGACAATCAATCCATATACTTTCATCCTGATAGAATAAATTCATTTCACGAATTCAAAATTACTATTTACATCTGATTTTATTCCCTCATGTACAAAAATTTGATACTAAAATGTACTTTTGTTCTGAAAAACGACATAAATAACTGGAAAAAAGCAATAATTAATGATTTGTTAGTGGAATTTTTATCGTTCTGTTTATCCCTTGAAGATAAATTTGTTCATACTAAAATGCATCAAAATCATTAATTATAAATTTTAGTCCACTATGAAAACAAAAAATCTATGTTTTGCATTCATCCTGTCCCTGCTCGCTTTCCAAGCCTGCACGACAGATGACGTATCGTTGACGGAAAACAACGGACCGGGTGACGGAAGCAACCTTTACGCGATCAAGGATAATGCTTTCGGGGAATACCTCAAATACCTGGGTGTTACCGGGGTATATTCGAAAGTATCGAACGAAACGGGTAGCCCGGTGATCTCCTATGTCATCGATACCGTAGAATCAGCGACATTCACGGGTGACATTAACCTGAGCAAAACCGCAGCTTCCATCACGAAACTGGAAAACGCGGGATTAACCACGGCCGCGGACAAGATTCAGGATATTGACGGTATCCAGTATTTCACGGGACTAAACTCGCTGGCACTCACGTCGAACAACATTACCGCTCTTGATCTATCGACGTTGGTGAACCTGACCGAACTGAAAATGAACTTTAACAAGGTCGGTTCTTTGGACCTGTCACACAACACGAAACTAACAACACTCAATTATAGAGGTAGCGGTGAAGCCGAGGAAGGACAAAAGCTCACTTCCATCGACCTGACTCACAACACGGAACTCACCACGTTGGATTTACAGATCCACCAGTTGACAACCATCGACTTATCCAAAAACACGAAACTCGTGTCCGTCAACCTGTCGAGCAACCCCGGAGTCCCGTTCTCGATCCCGGAAAGCATCTACAACAACCTGACGACCAGCGAGGGTGTCGTATCGGGCAACCCAACCCCTCCCGTCGGAGAGGAGTACTACGCCATTCCCAACAAGGCGTTCGGGGAATACCTGAACTATCGGTTGAAAGACCTGGGTATCGTGTCGGAGGAAAACGGCTCGTACAAGATCGACAAGGCGAAGGCTGCCGCTTACACCGGGGAATTAGACCTGAGAAAAAGAAAAGATGACATGGCCGAACTCGTAACAGCCGGGTTATCTACCGCCAATGATGCTATAACCGATCTGAGCGGTATCGAATGCTTCACGAAATTAACCGTGTTAAGATTGGTTTCCAACAGCTTAACATCGCTGGACATCACAGTTTTGACGGAACTCACCACGCTGGATTTAAACAATAATCAAATCACCTCTTTAGATTTAACTAAAAACGTGAAACTAACCGAGTTAAGTTACAACGCCAGCACGAAATCCGGGGCCAAGAAATTGAGTAGCATCGACCTGACAAAGAACACGGAATTAACCTCGTTGAGCATGAAAACTCACGAGTTGACCGCGATCGACCTATCCCGGAACACGAAACTGACTTCTGTCGATCTGAGCGGGAACACGGGAGCACCGTTCACGATTCCGGCCGAGATTTACGATAATTTGACCACCGCCAAAGGTGTACAAAAATAATTACACGTATGATTTATATAGGAGCACTTATATCCATCCAATTCATCGCCCTGACGGCTTACTGGCTGTTCAAGAAGTATCACGCCCAGGCGGTATTACTCTTCAGCGGTCTGGTCATGTTGACCCTTGCCTTGTTGCTAGGTTTCGACATCCCGGAACTGAAGAACGCCACCGGGTTGAAAGAATTCGACCTCTTCAAGGTGATACAGGAGATTTTCAGCGATAAAGGCGCCGGGGTAGGATTGATGATCATGACCATCGGGGGATTCGTGGCCTACATGAAACACATCAAGGCCAGCGACGCCCTGGTGTATGTTTCCATGCAACCCTTGTCGATCTTCCGGAAGTACCCCTATCTGGCAGCCTCGCTGGTGATACCGATCGGGCAGCTTTTGTTCATCTGTACCCCCTCGGCCACCGGGCTGGGATTGTTGCTCGTGGCTTCGATCTACCCAGTACTGGTAAGCCTGGGTGTCAGCAAGCTGTCGGCCGTATCGGTCATCTCGGCATGCACGGTATTCGACATGGGCCCCGCCTCGGCCAACACGGCCCGGGCCTCCGAACTCGTGGGCATGAATAACGTGATGTACTTTATCGAACATCAAATGCCGCTGACCATTCCCATGACGATCCTGCTCATGATCGTGTATTATTTCAGTAATCGCTACTACGACAAAAAAGACGCCGTGAACAAACCTGTCGAGGAAACAAAACGGGAAGATTTCAAGGTCGACGTCCCGTTGATCTACGCAATCCTCCCGGTATTACCGCTGATCCTGTTGATCGTATTCTCGAAATACATTCAACTGTTCAGTTTCTCGGTGGAACTCGACACGACAACGGCCATGCTCATGTCGTTCTTTATCGCCATCATATTCGAATTAATCCGCCAACGCGACATCAAGAAAGTATTCGCTTCGATCAAAACCTTCTGGGAAGGCATGGGAAAAGTATTCGCTACCGTGATCACCCTGATCGTGGCGGCTGAAGTATTTTCAAGAGGATTGATCAGCCTAGGATTCATTGATTCCCTCGTGATGCTCTCCCAACACATTGGATTCTCCGGGATAGGCATTGCCATCTTGATGACCTTGCTCATCTTCGCGGCCTCCATGCTGATGGGAAGCGGCAACGCTTCATTCTTCTCGTTCGGCCCGCTAGTGCCGTCCATAGCGGCAAAAGTCGGGCTTGACGGGGTAAACATGATCCTGCCGATGCAATTGGCCTCCAGCATGGGACGGGCCGCGTCGCCGATCGCCGGGGTGATTATCGCCATATCGGAAATCGCCGGGGTATCCTCGTTCGATCTGGCCCGACGGAACTTGATCCCGCTATCGGTAACGATGATTGTTATGTTGGTTTATCACTTTCTTATAGTCTGAATATGAATATTACAATAATAAAAAACGCCAATATTTACGCCCCCGAAAAACTGGGGATAAAAGATATTCTCGTGTGTAACGGGAAAATAGTCATGGTGGACGAGAAGATCGAGTTGACGAGTGTAGTCCACTCGCTGATCGACGCCGGGGGCATGATCGTGACCCCCGGTCTCATCGACCAGCACATGCACATCATCGGTGCCGGGGGAAAAAGCGGTTACTTCTCGATCACGCCGGAAGTGCAACCGAGCGAACTGATCCGTTGCGGGACGACCACCGTGGTCGGTATGCTGGGCACGGACGGAATCACGAAAGAACTGACCACGTTGTACGCCAAGTGCAAATCGTTGGAACAATACGGGATAGGGGCATACATGCTCACGAGTTACTTCGCCGTACCTCCCAAGACGATCACCGGGAGCGTGACGGAAGATATGTTATTCATCGACAAGATTATCGGCTGCAAGGTGGCTATCAGCGACGAACGCAGCTCCTTCCCCACGAAACAGGAATTGTTGCGCCTGATCAACCAGGTACACGTGGGCGGATTGACATCCGGCAAAGGAGGCGTTCTCCACGTTCACCTCGGCGCACTCCCCTCCCGCATGCAAATGCTGCTGGAAATCGCACGGGAATACCCGACACTGGTGAAACACATTTCGCCCACCCACGTGGGCAGAACGGCCGCCCTCTTCGATGAAGCCGTGGAATTCGCGGCACTGGGAGGAATGATCGACATATCCACGGGAGGAACCAAGTTCGACGAACCCTATAAAATCCTGTTACACGGGATAGAGAAAGGAGTACCCGTAGAACAAATGACATTCAGCAGCGACGGCAACGCCGGAATGAGCAAAAAAGACCCGGAAACTGGGGAACAGATCTTCTACAAGGCCCCTTTGCACCTCAACCTGCAACAAGTGCGGAAACTGGTGAAAGAAGGCGGTATGCCCCTCGAAGACGCCATCCGTCCGGTGACCTCCAACCCGGCCCGGAACATGACGTTACGCGCGAAGGGACGAATCGCCCCCGACCGTGACGCCGATCTGTGTTTCTTCGACAATGACCTGAACTTGCAGAGCGTGATCGTGGGAGGTGTGACCTGGATGCAGGAAGGGAAACTGGTGAAAGTTGGAAATTTTGAATGAGATAACTTGAAAACGAAAAGATGAAAAAATATAAGTTCATACTAATGTTACTCGTGTTGCTCCCTTGGAGTCCCGTGTTCTCGCAGGAAACGGAAACAGAGGACGATGACACGGAAAACGTAACGGTAGATTCCGATGCGGCTAAAATCATCGTGAATAAATACCGTTTGGGTGACGGGATCACGTTTTCCGCCCCGGACGGAGGCTACAATATCAACCTGCGGGGATTTATCCAGACCACGTTCGAAACCCGGAAATACGAGGGCGACGACCAATTTTACTCCCGTTTTCGCATGAGACGCCTACGCCTGCGCCTCTCCGGTGATGCGTGGGGCGGTAAAGTAGGTTACCGGCTGCAAACCGATTTTGCCCAAGCCAACGGGGGCGACGGCGAATTAAGCGGGATGTTGCTGGACGCTTTTATTTCCTATAAACCCGTGAAAGGTCTGACTTTCACTTTCGGACAAAAATCCACGCCTACCGATAACCGAGAACTCGGAATCACCTCGAACACGCTGCAACTGGTTGACCGCAGCAAACTATCCTCTTATTTCGGTTCCATCCGAGAAGTCGGGATTTTTGTCGACGGATCGTTCCGCGTCGGCCACACGGCCTACCTCCGCCCCTCGATCACGATCACGGACGGTGACGGTAGCGCCACCTTCACCCGCCGCCACGGGGGATTCAAATACGGGGCACGCATCAACTACCTACCCTTCGGTCTGTTCCGGGCATACGGGGAAACCCGCGGTGGTGACATGGCACGGGAAGTAACCCCGAAACTATCCATCGGAGCAACATACAGTTACAACGTCGGGATCAGTGACCGGAGAGGCCGGGAAAGCGGTTCGATTCTCTACCTGAACGACGAGAACAAGGAAGCCTTGCCAGATTACATCAAATTCGGGGCAGACTTCCATTTTAAATACATGGGATTCTCCGTGCTGGGCGAATTCGTGAAAACGTGGGCCCACGTTCCGAGTGAAATCACGCAGCGGGTCAGAAACGACGGCACGACATCCACGGATTTCGGCGGAAACATGAAAGACTACGTGAAAGCCCGCATGATGCTGGGAGCGGGATACAACATCCAGGCCGGCTACATGTTCCGGAACCGCCTGTCAATCGACGCCCGCTACACGCACTTCGATCCGGACGACAAATCGTTCCTGCACAACGAACTCTATTTCAACCGGAATAACTTCTATGAAGTCGGTCTTTCCAAATACCTGACCAAGTCGTACGCCATCAAGGTGCAAGCCTCGGTCGTGTTCGTGGATGCCGAACCGGGAAGCAAGAACGTGAACAGCGTGGTGACCGAAGGAAACGAAACCCTCCTGCAAGCCATGATTCAATTCTCATTCTAAAAACTGCAAAAAATGAATACCATGATAAAATATTTATTCGCACTATTGATTCTCGTCCAAGCGGGTACGGTATGGGCACAACAACCAGCCAAGGTTGCCAAGAAGTACTTCGCCGATCCCGAGATAGATATTCAAACGCCGTGGTTCCAGAAAGGGAATAAATTCACGACTTACGACGAAATGATGACCTACATCAACAAGCTCGTCGCACAACATCCCGGAATCGCCACCTTATCGTACATCGGTAAGACACAAAAAGGCGTGGAAATCCCAGCCGTGAGAATTGTCGGTAAAACAAGAAATACCAAACTGCGGGTCCTGTTTCTCGGACGGGTACACGGAGATGAACCCGGAAGCACGGAGGCCATGCTTTATACCCTGGATCGCCTGTTGAACGACCCGAACATGACTTACTTGTTGGAACGTCTGGAAATCACCATTATTCCCATGGTAAACATCGACGGGGGAAGCCACCTGGAACGGGTGACGGCCAACACGCTGGACCTGAACCGGGACCAGAGTAAACTAGCTACACCGGAAGCCGTGGCCCTACGGGGATTCTACAACCGATACGCTCCCCAAGTGGTGATTGATTTCCATGAATTCCAACCGTTACGGGCGGACTACACGTTAATCAGTTCGGACAACATCACGAATTCATTCGACGCCATGTTCCTTTACTCGGGCAACCTCAACGTACCGCAGGAACTACGAGATTTGACCTCCCGGAAGTTCGTCGGCAACGCACGCAAAGCTCTGGATGCAAAGCAACTGCGTCATCACGACTATTTCACCACGACCAAGAAGTTCGGGGAAGTTGTTTTCAACGTGGGAGGTATCAACCCGCGATCAACGGCAAACGCTTTCTCTTTGGGGAACTCGGTAGCCATCCTCATGGAACTGAGAGGCGTGAAGATTGGGAAAACCTCTTTGAAAAGAAGAATCGTCACCGCTTTCACCCTGGCCGAATCATACTTGAAAACAGCTTACGAGAATTGTGACGAGGTAATGCGGGTTACGGAACAAGCCGCCCGCAATCGCCAGGACATCGTGGTCACGAGTAAAGCTAAATCCGTCGATGATTACGTGCTGCCATTCATCAGCATGAACACGAACGAAATGATTGACCTGACCGTGAACGCCAGCTTATCGCTGGAATCCACCCCTACCCTCACACGGAAACGCCCGGAAGCCTATTACATTTCGGCCTCCCACCCGGAAATCGCCCGGAAACTCCGGGAATTGGGCGTGACCGTGGAAACCCTGGGCCAACCGGAAACGATCAACGTGGAAGCCTACACCGTGGATTCCTACAAGGCCGAATACACGCTATTCGAGAAATTCTACCCGGTAAAGGTTAAAACGACCGTTGACACGAAACAAGTATCCTTTCCTGCCGGAACATTCGTGGTTCCCATGAACCAGAGGAATGGTAACGTGGCCGCCTCGGTACTCGAACCGGAAGCCGCCAACGGATTTATCAACTACCGGGTTTACGAAACAGAAGCGGGAGCAGAACTACCGGTTTACCGAAAAATGAACAGTGACAAATAAGGGAATAACAGCATTATGAAAACATTATTTATAGCAATCATAACATTATTATCAGCGACCGCAGTAGTTGCACAGGATAATAAAAACACCGCCAAATTCGAATTGGGTAAAGGACTGGATATTAACCTGAATAATGGCGAGTATAATTTCAACATCAACGGCTTTATCCAGGTTTACGGGGCTTACCGGAATGAAAAAGACGGAGAAGACGAGTCGGTATTCGGCGTGAAGAACGCATTTTTCGGCCTTAAAGGCGGGGCTTTATACAACAAGTTCACGTTCATGCTAGAAGCAAACTTCGCAGATTCCAACCCGTTGATGGAGGCTTGGGCCGCTTATAACCTGAAAAATTACCTGACGATCACGGCCGGACAGAAACAAACTTTCACGAACAACCGGGAAATGATCATGCACGAGAAGAACCTGAGCATGCCCGACCGGAGCATCGTGAGTCAATACTTTTCGGGTACCGGACGGGAACTCGGACTATTCTTCGAAAGCCGTCTTTACGTCGGTAAAGTAAGTGTGAAACCTTCTATCGCCATCACCACGGGAGACGGGAGAAATTCTTTCGGTTCCAGTTCTATCGACGTGGATATGGGCGGTCTGAAATACGGGGGACGCGTGGATGTACTTCCTTTGGGTGAATTCAAACCGGGCAATGACGGCGTGGGAGCTGACTTTGCACGGGAAGAATCCCCGAAATTGTTAATCGGGGGAGCCATGAGTTATAACGACGGGGCAAGCAACAAGGTGGGAGAAGGACATGGTGATTTCATCCTCTACGACAAGGACGGAGATTCTAAATTCCCGGCACTCCGCAAGATCGCTGCCGATTTGTTATTCAAATGGCAAGGTTTCAGTTTCATGGCCGAATATGTGAACGCCACGGCCACCGACCTGAAAGGCATTTACACGAAAAGCACGGGTGACCTTCCCTTGCAACCGGAAGAGATCGCCAACTACCTGAGCCTCGGGAACGGGTATAACGTGCAGGTAGGCTATCTATTGAAAAGCGGCTGGGGATTCGACGCCCGTTTCAGCAAGGTAAAACCCGAATTCAAAGAAACGGCCAAATCCGTGTTACTCGAAACGAACGAGTATGGCATAAGCGTGGCAAAATACTTTGTCGACAACCGTCTGATGTGCCAAGGGGCTTTCTCTTACCTGAAAAACCCGAACTTCAAAACGGCCAACGAGAAGATTAACGCGGAACTGTCAGTACAAATCATCTTTTAATTTAAGATGGAGTGATTCATGATTTCGAATGCAGATTGTAAATCACTCCATCATATAATATTTTGTCTATGAAAATCAATTTAATCATATCCCTGTTTATCGCTACCGTGCTGTGTAGCTGTGAATGGAAAAGCGACGAGGAGGACCTCGTGCTGAACAAACTGGGTACGGGACATGGTATCGTGACCTACACGGATTACACCCCACTGAAAAGCAAGCCGATCAACCTTCATTTCTACATCCCGGAAGGCGATATCAAGAGTATGCCGATCGTGTTCATCTTTCCCGGAACCGGAAGAAATGCCAACGATTACCTGGCTGCCTGGATGAACAAGTTCAAGGACAAACAAGCCATTGCCATCGCCCTGGAATTCCCGCAGGATTACTACTCCACGAGCGAATATATCGAGGGAAACATGTTCAAGAATAACAAGCCGCTTCCCGAAGAACAATGGTCCTACTCCGTTATCGAAGCCATATTCAGCTATGTGAAGGAAGAAACCGGGAACCAGGCCAGTAAATACAGCATGTTCGGACACTCTGCCGGGGCACAATTCGTACACCGATTCGTGACGTTCAAGCAAAACACCCACCTGGACAAGGCAATCGCCGCCAACTCCGGCTGGTACACCGTCCCCAACACGCAAATCGAATACCCCTACGGGCTGAAAAACTCCGGTTACACGGACAACACGACCCTCACGCACCTGTTCAGTTCTTCCCTGATCGTGGCATTAGGTGATCAGGACACGGACCCGAACGACAGCTCGTTGCGCCACACACCCGAAGCCGATGCACAGGGATTATACCGATTCGCCCGCGGAGAACACTATTACAGCGAGTGCGAACGCATCAGCAAGGCCAACAACATGCTCTTTAGTTGGAAAAAAATAGTGGTAAAAGGCGTGGCCCATGACTTCGTCGCCATGATGACTCAAACCGTCGATTACCTGTTCTAAACAATGGAAAATGGAAAGTTGAAAATGGAATATGAGTTTTTAACTTTCCATTCCCAATTGTAATTGCCAACGACTGATATTTCTCTCTTCCTTGCTGAATTCTACACCAACCTTGACAAGTTCCCTACCATCCGTTTGGAAAGGAATTAAATAACCCTTATCATCATTGAAGTATAAAATGGAATCATAAAATCCATGAATCCATATTTAACTTCATCATTAGGAAATTCTAATAAATAATTACCAAATCTCTTATCGTATTCCTTTATCGTCAAATATCCACTTTGGTATATCAGAGGAATTGGATTCTTGGCCTCTACCCGATACTCGGCAAAAGAAGATGCAGTAGCCTCCACCCCGTCGATTAACGTACGCAGATCGTAGTCACTCTTCTTCAACAATTCCACCAAAAACGTCGGAGTTCCTGTTTGGAACCAATAACTACCGAACGTCTTCGCCTTCATCGCATTCAACAGGCTAAAAGGATTAAACACGCCTACCGAATTCGGGAAAAAATGATACCCGTCATAAAGGCGTTCCATATCCTGCACGGTTTCATCGTACGTCATCCCGTTTGCTTGGGCAAAAATTTCAAGTTCCGGTTGGAAATTCTCCAGTAATTCTGCCCGGGTGATACCACAAACCGTGGCATAATCCGGCCATAAACTAATATCTTGCAATTGATTCAAATCGCTGAACACGCTCACCTGTGCGAATTTCGTTACTCCCGTCAAGAAAACAAAACGCAAATAACGGTCGGCACTCTTCAACACCCCGTAAAACGCCTTTAACGTCTTCCGGTACTCCTCCAGCAACGCCTCGTCTGTCAAGGCTTGTAACAAAGGTTTATCGTACTCGTCCACCAGCACCACGACCCCGCGACCGGCCTGTTCACTAGCCCGACGTATAATCCCGGCCAATCTCCCGGATAAGGTTGTATCCCGTTCATCCTTTCCCCAACGATCTTCCCACAAATTCAAATGACGGTCGAGAATAGCGTACAATCGTTCTACCGAATCATACTTCTCGGCATTCAAATCCAAATGTAACACCGGGTACGTTTTCCACTCCTGTTCCAGTTTCTCGATAGCCAAGCCGTTAAACAACTCCTTCTTCCCTTCAAAAAATGCCTCGAAAGTCGAAAGTAACAAGCTTTTTCCAAAACGACGGGGGCGACTTAGAAAGTAAGGCGTACTTGTTGAAGCCATCTTCCATACAAAATCGGTCTTATCTACATATAAATACCCCTCCTGACGAAGTTTCTCAAAAGTCTGTATCCCTATCGGGAGATTTCTCTTTATTACTTGTTCCATCTTGACATTTTTATCGTTAAGACAAAGATAATATATAAAATCCATAATTTTCATCGCGTACAAAAAGAATAATCATTTTCAATATTCACGAGCAAATATTATATTTGCAAAGAATGAAAAACACCAAACGACATAACATTTCACGGAATCGCTTCTGCTCACAACGCCTTATGTTCGTGAGTATTTTACTCATTTCTATCTTTGTTATCACCCCGTGTGAAGCCCTTTTCGCACAATCCGACAACAATGTAACAGAGAAGAATGACACAATTCCACCGGATAAAAATCGTTACATATACCTGAAAAAAAGGATGCAACTCGACTTCGACGTTTTGCTGCAACCGCAACAACAAACTTACTTCGGGCCATTATTACAGATTAACTCCAACGAGAACGATTATTATAACCTGTTCCTCGACTACCGGAAGGGGGAATTACAACAACTCATCGTTTACTCCAAGGAGAACCTACGCAAACTGCCAATTCCCCGGTTCAAAACGGACGGGAACGAACAGGAGATCAACATCAAACTCACGCTCTTCCAACAAAAGAACGAATTTACCCTACAGGTCGGTGACACGTTGTACACGATCAACAACCTCGGATTCGAACCCAAAGCCGGGTACAAATTCGCCTTCGTGGCGGATAAGGAAAAGGTGCTCGATCCCAGCGGGAAACCAGCCTTGCAAATCAGCAACATTCATTTTATCGAAACGACCGATAAACACGTACCCAAAAGTATCTGGTACTGGTTTCTATTTATATTAATTATTGATTTACTCGTGTTCAGCGGGGTTCATATCCGGAAAAAACTATTACGCCGCAAACAAACCGCCTCTGCCGTTCAACTGGAAAGCGAAATCGACATGCCGCAAAACGGCCTGCCCGCTTACACGCCTCGAACGACCAATGCTATATACCTGTTCGGCGGTTTCCACATTTACGACATGGAGGGAAACAACATCACTAAAAAGTTCACACCCCTATTAAAAGAATTGTTCTTGCTATTAATAACGCATACTCCGGAAAAAGGTATCACGTCCGAACGCTTGAAAGAACTCTTGTGGTTTGACAAAACCGAACAGAGCGCCAAAAACAACCGGGCCGTTAATATCGGCAAACTCCGCAGCCTGCTGGATGCGCTGGGGGAAAACGAAGTAAGCAACAAAACCGGAAGTTGGGAATTACTACTGAACACGGAAAGCATCTACGTGGATTACTACGAGTACCTGTCATTATATAACCGGGGGAAACTCACCACACGGGAAGATATCTTGAAACTGCTTCAACTCACCCGTCAAGGCGGATTCCTCTCGGACTCCGGGTACGAATGGCTGGATCGTTTTAAAGCAAACGTGTCTGATTACGTCATCGACACCCTCGTTAGCTACTCGGAAACCTCCGTGAACACGACCACAGAACCCGATATGGCTCTACAAATCGCCGATTCCATATCCGTATTCGACCAACTCAACGAATACGCCCTCCAATTGCGCGTAAACGCCTACGCCGCCCTCGGCAAACACTCCCTGGCCAAAAAGAGCTACGAGAAATTCGCCAAAGAGTACCTGAATGCTTACGGCGAAAAATTCAATAAATCATTCACGGAAATAAGATAGGATAAGAACGTGCTTTGAAATAAGACCTATCCTAACGATCTCTCTTCTATCGCTGCACTTGGACATCAAGAGAATTCTTACACAACACCAACGGAACATAGACCGAAATGTATGTTTATGTTATGCTGATACTATGTAGGTGTTATGTTCTTGATCAAGAGAAAGGATTACCCAACCATAGACAACGGGTGACTCGCTCTCGAATAATATAAAAGACCATACAGTATTGATGAACTTGGACGAAATCACTGAATCAATCATATCACCTCATCGAAAATCATAAATCAAGAAATTAGTCCGGCCTTGTGCAGTAGGAATCTAAAATCTAAGCCTTTTTTGAAAAAACTGCGTCAAGAGGCGGTATATAGATAAAAAAATCCTAATTTCGTGCCAATTTACATGACAGAAAAATGCGTAATTACGATTATATCATTGTCGGGAGTGGTTTAGCGGGTCTTTACACGGCCTATCGTGCTTCTGCCCACGGGAAAGTAGCACTGTTAACTAAATCCAATATCAGGGAAAGTAATTCTTATTTTGCCCAAGGAGGAATCGCGGCTGTCACCGGAGAAGACGACGCGCCATTATTCCATTTTCAGGACACGATCACGGCCGGAAGAGGTCTATGCGACTATCCGGCGGTTAACGTGCTGGTAAACGAAGGCCCTGTCCGCATACAGGAATTAATCAATGATGGGATGCGCTTCGACACGGAAAACGGGGAACTGGCCCTGGGCCTAGAAGGAGGACATCACCAGAAACGAATTCTCCACGCCGGGGGGGATGCCACCGGAAGGATGATCACGAACTTCGTGATTGACAAAGTGGAACATTGTCCCACTGTCGAAGTTTTCGACAATCACGCTGTTATCGCCTTGTTGCAGGATGAATACGGATGCTACGGCGTCAGATGCTGGGATTTTAACAAAAACCGGGAAGAAGTATTCACGGGACACAATGTGTTCCTGACTTCGGGCGGTACATCAGCCATATACAAACGAACGACCAACCCGCACACGACTATCGGTGACGGACTGGCCCTGACTTATAACGCGGGATGCAAAATCGTGGATATGGAATTCATCCAGTTCCACCCTTCCGCTATCTATACCCCTACCGGAGAAGCCTACCTGGTAAGCGAAGCCGTACGTGGTGAAGGGGCTCATCTTCTGAATCAACAGGGAGAACGTTTCATGGTCGGGAAACACGAACTGGCTGAACTCGCCCCTCGTGACATCGTGGCCCAATCCATATTCCAACAGATGAAAGAACATCATCAGGATTACGTCTATCTCTCGTTAAAACACCTTGACCCGGAAAAGATCAAGAAACGCTTCCCGAATATCTTCGAGAAATGTGCCGAACTGGGAATTGACATGACGGATCGTATACCCGTCGCTCCCGCGGCTCATTACACCGTGGGCGGCGTGCAAACGGATCTCACCGGACGTTCCAACATTCCTCACCTATACGTGTGTGGAGAACTGGCCTCATCCGGTATTATGGGAGCCAACCGATTGGCTTCCAATTCGCTCATCGAATGCTTGGTATTCGGTAAACGAGCCGTCGAGGATTCGGTTCGCAACCGACGGGAAGCACCGATTCCCGAAACAACCCCGTTGTTCACGTTAAACAATCAAAAACGAGAGGCTTACCTGTCGTTGAAAAACGAGGTCGCCAACATCATGACCCAAGAAGCCGGAATCATCCGTACCGAAAACGGGTTGCAGGAAGGATTAAATGCCTTGAACCGATTGGAAGAAACCGAAAAGTTCGAAGCAAACGAATATTACTCGCTGGTAAGCAAGAATCTACTCACGGTAGCCAAACTGATCATCCGTTCCGCCCTCTTCCGCAAAGAGAGCCGGGGTGGACACTTCCGTTCCGACTACCCTACATCGAACGACAGGTTCCTATGCCATATTATCCAACAAAAGGAACAAGAGATTAAAACAACGCCAGTGATAAACAATTGAAAATGGAAAGAGTCCATAAGATCCATAAAGTCAATAAGGTCTATAAAGTCAATGGACCCCTGCGGGGCGCTTTGTCTACGGCAGTCAAACTGCCGTTAAATACGGTCCGAAGGACACCCGTGACTTTATGGACCTTATGGACTTTTATATTCTAAAATTTAAAATCTAAAATATATGTACGATTCGCTCATTGAAAGACTCATCGACCTTGCCATAGAAGAAGACATCGCAACGGGAGACATCACGACCAACGCCATTATTCCGGTACACGCGAAAGCTATGGCCGAGATGAAAGCAAAAGCCGACGGCGTTATTTCCGGATTGGAAATCGCGAAACGAGTATTCGAAAGATTTGAAAAAGATATCGTGTGGGAACCCTTGGTTTCTGACGGCACAGCCGTGAAGAAGGGAGATATCATCCTGCGCATTCAGGCCAGTTACCGGACTTTATTGTGCGGGGAACGGCTATCATTAAATATATTACAACGGATGTCCGGCATCGCGACCGCCACCTCCCTGTACATGAAAGAACTTGCCGGCACACACACGCTATTACTGGATACCCGCAAAACAGCTCCCGGATTACGGGTACTGGATAAAATGGCCGTTCATCACGGGGGTGGCTCCAATCACAGGATGGGCCTGTACGACATGATCATGCTGAAAGACAATCATATCAAGATCGCCGGAGGTATACCGAACGCCGTGAAAGCGGTAAAGGCCAATCTTCCTCTCAGTATCAAAGTGGAAGTGGAAACCACCACGCTCGAAGAGGTACAACAAGCCCTTGATGCCAAAGCCGATATCATCATGCTTGATAACATGAGCAACGAAATGATGACCGAAGCCGTGAAACTCATCGCTGGCAAGGCCAAAACAGAAGCCTCCGGCAACATGAGTATCCCCCGCCTGAAAGGCGTCGCCGCCACCGGTGTCGACTACATCAGCGTGGGAGCCTTGACTCACTCGGTTACGGCAATGGATATCAGTATGAACATAAAAATGAGTTAAAAGATAAAAACTAAAAGATAAAAGTTGAGGATTATAAAAAATTACCTTCGTAATTTTCAATCTAAAATCTAAAATTCAAAATCTAAAATTAATACGTTATCTTTGAAGCTCCAAAAAACAAGGTTATGACGCATACAGAGATTATCAATAGGATAAAACAACTCAAGAAAGAGAAAAACGCCATTATTCTGGCACACTATTATACCCGTCCCGAAGTACAGGATATAGCGGACTACCTAGGTGACTCGCTGGGTCTCTCTCGCATGGCCGGAGACACGGATGCCGATATCATCGTCTTCTGCGGTGTGCATTTCATGGCAGAGACAGCATCAATTATATCCCCAAACAAAAAAGTTCTGATCCCGGCAGAAGGTGCCGGATGTTCGTTGGCCGAAGGAGTTAGCGGTTACGACTTGCGGGAATGGAAAAAAGCGAACCCGGAAGGGCTTATCGTCAGCTACGTGAACACCACGGCCGAGGTGAAAGCTTACACCGATTATTGCTGCACCTCCTCCAACGCCTTAAAAGTGGTTCAAAGCCTGCCAAAAGACAAAAAAATTCTCTTCGTTCCCGACAAGAATCTGGGTGCTTACATTCAAAAAGTAACCGGACGGGAAATGGAAATTTGGAACGGCGACTGTTGCGTGCATGAAAGAATCGACTCTCAAATGGTGCTGGATAAACTGGAACAATACCCGGATGCCGACGTGCTTATTCACCCGGAATCCAGTTGTTCGCATGATGATCGTGTACTAAATCATCCCCGTGCATTCATGTATTCCACGGCAGGAATCATCAAACATGCCAAGGAATCACCCAAACAACGGTTTATCATCGCCACGGAGTTGGAAACAATCCATAAATTACAGGCCGATAACCCGACGAAAGAGTTTATCCCCATTCACCCGACGGCCATCTGCGCCCAGATGAAAAAAGTAACTCTTGAAAAAGTCCTCGATGCCCTTGAAAAAGAACAATACGAAGTACGGGTTCCGGAAGAGTTGAGAGAAAAAGCCTGGTTACCCATTCAAAGAATGCTAGATATCAATTGAAAATGAAAAGCGAGGAATCGCATGGGGAAATCTAAAATTTAAAACCTAAAATCTAAAATTAAAATATGAACGTATCACTGAACTGGTTGAAAGACTATCTAAAGATAGATCAAAACACGGAAGAGATTTGTAAAATCCTGACAAGTATCGGACTTGAAGTTGGCGGATACGAAGAATTTGAAGCTATAAAGGGAGGATTAAAAGGATTGGTTATCGGCCATGTACTGACTTGCGAGGCACATCCCGATTCTGACCATTTACACGTGACCACCGTAGATTTGGGTACGGGAGAACCGGAACAAATCGTGTGCGGGGCGCCTAACGTGGCTGCCGGACAAAAAGTTGTCGTGGCTACCGTCGGAACAACTCTCTACAAAGGTGATGAAGAGTTCGTGATCAAGAAATCAAAAATACGGGGCGTGGCCTCCAACGGAATGATCTGTGCCGAAGACGAAATCGGTATCGGAACCGACCACGCGGGAATCATGGTATTGCCGGAAAATACCCCGGTAGGTATTCCCGCCGCGGACTATTTCAATGTATACCGGGACACTATTATCGAGGTAGATATCACCCCCAACCGCATCGACGGGGCTTCCCACCTGGGAGTTGCCCGTGATCTAGCCGCTTACCTGCAACAAAGACAAGATATTCATTACACTCTTCCCTCCGTGGAAGCCTTCCAACCGGACAGTACAGATGCCAAAATCTCCGTACGCATGGAACGCCCGGAAGCATGCCGTCGGTATGCCGGGATATGTATTGAAGGCGTCGAGGTAAAACCGTCTCCGGAATGGTTACAAAACCGGATGAAAGCCATTGGCCTCCACCCAATCAACAACATCGTGGACGTGACCAATTACATCCTGTTCGGACTCGGTCAACCGCTGCACTCTTTCGATAAAGATAAAATCAAAGGAAACGAAGTTATCGTGAAAAGCGTTGCCAAAGGCACGAAATTCATCACCCTGGACGGGGTTGAGAGAGAACTGCACGAGGACGACCTGATGATCTGTAACAGCGAAACACCCATGTGTATCGCCGGGGTATTCGGGGGACAGGAAAGCGGTATTTCTAACACCACCACGAACGTCTTCCTCGAAAGCGCTTGCTTTGACCCGGTATTCGTTCGTAAAACGGCTCGCCGTCACGGTCTGAATACCGATGCTTCTTTCCGTTATGAACGCGGAACCGACCCGAACATCGTGATCTATGCCCTCAAACTGGCTGCCATGATGATCAAGGAAGTTGCCGGGGGAAAAATCACGTGTGCCCCGATCGACATTTACCCGGAACCCGTCAAGGATTTCGAAGTCGCGATAAAATACGCTCACGTGGATCGTCTCATCGGTAAGAAAATAGATCACGAAGTAATCAAAAATATACTCCGTTCACTTGAAATCAAAATCGTTGAGGAGTGCGAAGAGGGTCTTTTATTAAATGTCCCCCCCTACCGTGTCGACGTGCAACGAGAAGCTGACGTGATCGAGGACATCCTTCGCATCTACGGATTCAACAACGTGGAAGTACCTGCCAGCGTGAGATCCACGTTAAGCTATTCAGAAAAACCGGATGACTTCCAGTTGAAGAACATCATTTCCGACATACTGGCCTCAAACGGTTTCTGTGAAATAATGAATAACTCTCTGACGAAAGCCAGCTATTACGAGGACTTGAAAACCTTCGATCCGGCCAACACGGTCATGTTATTCAACCCGCTTAGTACCGATCTGGGAGCCATGCGTCAATCCTTGTTGTTTAGCGGACTGGAAAACATCGCTTACAACATCAACCGGAAAAACCAGAACCTTAAATTATTCGAGTTCGGTAAGACCTATATGTTCAACAAGAAAGAAGGCATTGACAACCCGTTGAAACAATACAAAGAAGAATACATGCTTTCACTTTTCATCACGGGTAATAAAAACGCAGCCTCATGGAACGCGAAAGAGACGAAAACGGACTTCTTCTACCTGAAAGCATATTGCGAGATGATCCTGAACCGCCTCGGACTTCAAGCCGATAACCTGAAGATTGATGCCAGCGACAAGGACATATTCCGGGAAGGCTTGACTTATAAAGCCGGGGACAAACATATCGTATCTTTGGGAATCCTGAGCAAGGCTCCTTTAAAGAAAGCGGATATCAATCAAGAGGTTTATTATGCTGAATTCTCGTGGGAGAATATCCTCAAGGTGATCAAGAACCTCTCGGTTTCTTATACCCCGCTTCCGAAATTCCCTTCCGTGAAGCGAGACCTTGCCTTGTTGCTTGACAAGAAAGTGACTTTCAAAGAGATCAAGGAAACGGCTTTCCGTTCCGAGAAATCATTATTGAAATCCGTATCGTTATTCGACGTTTACGAGGGCGAAAAACTCGGTGCCGACAAGAAATCGTACGCCGTTAGTTTCACCCTGCTGGACGAGGAGAAAACTCTCACGGACAAACAAATAGATAAAATCATGAACAAGTTGATCGGTACTTACAAGCACCTTTTCAACGCGGAAATCAGATAAACCAAATGGAAAGAAGAGAATGTACATTCTCTTCTTTCCATTTCAATTTCAATTCTCAATTTTCAATTTTCAATTATTATGAAGTCTCTCCTCCCCTCCTTCGTCCTCATCCTTTTATACTTCATCGCTGAAGAATTCTTCGGCCCTAAAATCGGATTGATTACCGTGATTGTACTAGGAGCCGGAGAGTTTTTCTACTCGTGGATCAAAGAGAAACAGATCAATAAAATGACACTTGTCAACACCCTGTTTTTCATTGCTCTGGGAGCTATCAGCCTATTGTTGGAAGGAACTTCTTTCGAGAAAATACAACAAACAATCGTGGAAGCCGCCATGTGCGTCTTACTGGGAGTATTCGCATTCTCGAAAGCGGACATGACCAAAACCTTACCGGAATCATACCGCAAGACGTTGCAGATCACGCCGGAACAACAGCAAGCCATGCACCGGATGCTGCGCCTGCTGTTCTACCTGCTTATCGCACACACGGCTCTTGCTTTCGCTTCGGCCTTCCTGTTTGACGAAGAGATTCACCAATTTATCGAAGGACCGCTACTGTATATACTGATTATTCTCTTCTTCCTTACTCTATTCGTGAAAAACAGGCTTCTTGCCAAGGCTGCCAGCCAGGATGAATGGCTACCCGTGGTGAACGAGAAGGGAGAAGTGGTCGGTAAAGCCACTCGCCGGAGTTGCCATTCCGGTTCCATGCTCCTGCACCCCGTCGTACACCTTCACCTGATCAATGAACGAGGCGACATTTACCTGCAAAAACGGAGCATGAAAAAAGACCTTCTTCCCGGCATGTGGGATACCGCCGTCGGGGGACACGTGGGACTGGGTGAAAAAATCGAAGATGCCTTAAAACGGGAAACATCCGAAGAACTGGGAATCACCAAATTTAAAGCCCGTTTCCTCGGTTCTTACGTGTGGGAAAGCTCCCGTGAACGAGAACTCGTTTTCCCCTTCCTTTGCACGTCTCATGACGCTATACACATCAATAACGACGAAGTTGACGAGGGACGTTTCTGGTCACGCAAAGAGATCGAACAAAACATGAATGCAAATATCTTTACCCCTAACTTCTTACACGAATATAACCGTTTATTGAAAAACATTAAATAAATAGACAGGATCACTCTAAACTTTCCAGTCTCTCTTCGGCAACCTCGTTACCGCCCGTAGCCGCTGCTCGTACCAGACGCAAGCCTCTTTTTTATCCCGCACCACGCCATCCCCTGTTTATCAACGCTTATACTCTCACGCCTTGACCACGTATACCTGACCGGCCTGATACTTTAACACCCGTACCGAAGTACCCCGTGTGATAAAAGCACCTGTTTCCGACACGGCATCGTACACGTCATCCCCGATCGAGACCTTCCCCGCCGGACGTAAGTCTGTGAAGGCCACCCCTTCCTTTCCTATTTCTTCCTTAACCGCCATATCCACTCCCACGAAACCATCCTCCACTTTCTGTTCCGCATGCAAGGCAAAGTTCAACCTTCTGGAACCGAACAGCTTTTGACTCAACCATATACTCCCGAACAACGACACCAACGAACAACTCACCACGAAGAACAACGAGCGAATAATAGCACTCGTGAAATCCGGTAAAAACTCGAAAGTAAAATCGTCAATACCGGCCAAGGCCAATGAGCCCACCACACACACGATCCCCAGTATTCCCGTCACCCCGAACCCCGGTATCACAAATATCTCCAGCAACAACAAGATCAATCCCACCACGAACAGAATAATCTCCACGTAGTTCGCAAACCCTTCCAAGTACAACGGGGCAAAATATAATAAACAGGCCGTAACCGCTGCCACAAGCGGGAACCCGACACCCGGAGTCTGTAACTCGAAATAAATTCCCCCGATAATAACCATGATCAAAATCCCCTGCACGATCGGGCTGATCAGAAAACCGATCAATTGATCCAACGTCGTGGGTTCGTATTGACGCAACTCGTAATTCGTAACCCCCTCTTTCTGCAACACCTCCGCCACGTTCTCCGCAATCCCGTCACAATAACCGTACTGCATGGCCTCGTGCGGGGTGAATGTCACCACTTTCCCGCTATCGGTCACCCCTTCGACCACCACACGATCATCCACCATCGCTTCGGCAATTAACGGGTCCCGATGCCAACGAACCACCGTACGCCCGTTCTCCGTCACGGTATCCTTCCCGTGCGCCTGTGCCGTTGCCCGAATCATGGACCGCATATACGATTGATACTTGTCGGGCATGGCCTCACCCGTCTGGTTCACGACTGTAGCGGCACCTATATTCGCCCCCTCCCGCATGTAAATCCGGTCACATGCAATAGAGATCAACGCTCCTGCCGATGCCGCGTTATTATCAATAAACACCCACACGGGTTTCGGGTAATTCAATATCAGGCTACGCAGAGAATCGGCATACACCACCATTCCCCCGTACGTGTTCATGTGTACCAGAATCACGTCGGCCCCCTCGTCGGTGGCCCGGTCAAAAGACCTTTTTGTCAACCGCCATATACCCGGTCCGATTTCGTCCTTTATATCCACCTTATACACCAACTCCCGTTTCTCGTCCACACCCCTCGTTTCGTCCTCCCCGGCAAATACCGGGCAAAAACACGCTAACAACAATATAACAAACAACCACTTTTTCATTTTCAATTCCTTTTTCGCCTCCGGCAAATTATAAAAGAGAATCGCCTTCAGCGAGTTACAAGTTTGCAGGTTACAAGTTACAGGTCATTTCCCCGCACGAACCAACACTCTTTTCACTCTAAACTCTAAATTCTAAACTCTAAACTAAATTCAATTCTCAATTTTCAATTGTTTCTCTATCGCCACCGTTCCAGCCACCACGGAAAGCAACGACACGAAACTACAAACCACGATACTCGCCAACGGTATCATCAGCGACAACGTGAACACCGTCCCGATCGCCGTCACCGTCCCCGCGTTACGTCGCATATACATCACGCTCTCCTTCACCCGGAAACGCTTCCTCTCCACGGCATAATCCATAAAAGCAAACCCGTAAAAATAAGCGCTTACCCCGAATGTCAATATAGGCGTAATTAATCCCGCTACCGGGATAAACGAACAAACAAACAGGAACAACGTCATCAATAACTGAAACAGCGCGCAACGCAACGAGATCACGATACCCCGTCCGATTTCCCACGCCAACTGTCCCAAGTTAAACGAATACTCTCTTCCCGAAACGATAGCTTCCGTCCGTTCCGACAGCCATGAATAAACCGGTGACATCACCACCATAACCACGTATCCCCCGAACGAAATAAATAATATATAGTAAAGTATCCGCACGAACACCTTCACGATAACCCCGGCCGTTCCCGACAACCATGTCAACCATGAAATCCCCTCGATCCAAGACGTGATCTTCTCCTCGATCACCCCGGAAAGCCCATCACCCAGATACCCCACGGCATAATTTCCCATCACAAACAGCAAGATAATAATCACCACGGGAAACAACATGAACCCTCTCAAGCGTGGCGAGAACAACAATCTCGCCGCCTCCCCGTACGCTCGTATCCCTCTCGAAAAATCCCGGATGAAATTCATAACTCGTCTTTTAAAATCCCTGTAAATCTAAACATTTTTTCGCAAACTCAGACAATGAAGGATTGAAAGTTTAGAGTTTAAAATTTAAAGTTTAACGGGAAAAGAGCGTTAGCTCGTGCGGGAAAATAACTTGTAACCTGTAAACTTGTAACCTGTAACTCTTTTTTGTATTTTTGCAAGTCGAAGTAATTTTCGAACAACAAATGATAGTGTGAAAAACAATTAAACAGATAATATTATGCAGGCATTAACAGCTATTTCGCCGATTGACGGCAGGTACAGGGACAAAGTAGAAGGGTTGGCAAACTACTTCTCCGAAAGCGCCCTGATTCGTTACAGGGTAATGGTAGAGGTCGAATACTTCATCGCGCTTTGCGAGTTACCGTTGCCACAATTGCGGGGATTTGATCCCGCGCTGTTCGACAGCTTGAAAGAAATATACCTCGATTTCACCGTCGAGGATGCCCAGAAAATCAAGGACATCGAGAAAGTAACCAACCACGACGTGAAAGCCGTGGAATACTTCATCAAAGAACGGTTCGACGCCTTGAACCTCCACGATTACAAAGAATTCATCCACTTCGGCCTGACCTCACAGGACATCAATAACACGGCAGTTCCCTGCTCGTTCCGTGATGCCATCCACGACGTGTATTATCCCGTGATCGACGAACTTATCGCCAAGCTGGAAGAACTTGCCGAAGAGTGGAAAGAGATTCCCATGTTAGCGAAAACCCACGGGCAACCGGCCTCACCCACTCGTTTGGGAAAAGAAATCCGGGTATTCGTCTACCGGTTGACCAAACAACTGGAACTACTGAAAAAAGTCGCTTGCTCCGGTAAATTCGGGGGAGCCACGGGTAATTTCAACGCCCACAACGTGGCGTATCCCGAAATCGACTGGACGGCCTTCGCCAACAAGTTCCTCACCGAAAAACTAAAGATCGAACGCGAACAATACACCACGCAAATATCAAACTACGACAACTTTGCCGCCGTGTTCGACAACCTGCGCCGCCTCAACAACATCGTCATAGACCTCGACCGTGACTTTTGGACGTATATCTCCATGTCATACTTCAAACAGAAAATCAAAGCCGGAGAAGTAGGTTCATCTGCCATGCCTCACAAGGTAAACCCGATCGACTTCGAAAACTCCGAAGGAAACCTGGGAATGGCAAACGCCGTGCTCGATCACCTCAGCAACAAACTGCCGATCTCCCGTCTGCAACGTGACCTCACGGATTCCACCGTGTTGCGTAACGTCGGAGTACCCTTGGCCCACACGATCATCGCCTTCAAGTCCACGTTAAAAGGACTCAACAAGCTAATCATCAACCGGGCTGCAATCGAGGCCGACCTGGAGGAGAACTGGGCCGTGGTAGCCGAGGCCATTCAAACGATACTCCGCCGGGAGTCTTATCCCAACCCGTACGAGGCCCTGAAAGCGCTTACCCGCACCAACAGCAAGGTCACCCAAGCCTCTATCGCCGAATTCATCGATACCCTCGATGTATCCGCCGAACTGAAAGAACAACTGAAACAAATCAGCCCGTCCAACTACACGGGAAAACTATAAAACCATTGAAAATGGAGAATTGAAAACGAGGATTTTATTTTCAATTCTCCATTTCAAATTCTAAATCTTAAATCCTAAATTCCCCGTTAATGCGTGATTTTATCCAAATACTGAAGAGGTTCATCCCTCCTTACAAGGCCCGGCTCGGGAAAAATATATTTTATAACATTCTTTCCGCCGTGTTCGGTTCCATATCATTCGTGCTGCTCGCACCCGTGCTGAATATTCTTTTTAATGTAACAAAAGATGTCACGGAACTCATGCCTTTCGAACTAGACAAGGAGGTTTTAATGAACAACTTCAACTACTACATCACGCTCTTGAAAGAGTATTTCTCGGCCCCGACAACATTGTTGATTGCCGGGGGATTTTTCGTATTGGCCGCGTTATTTAAAACCGGTTTTTCCTACCTCGCCGCTTACGAGATCGTGTATATCCGGAATGGCGTGGTCCGTGATATCCGCCGGAAAATATACCAGAAAATACTGTCTTTACCCCTGCCATTCTTCTCCGAGGAACGCAAAGGAGATATTATCGCCCGTACCACGGGAGACGTGCAGGAAGTGGAAAACTCGATCATGAACTCGCTGGAAATGTTTTTCCAGAACCCGATCATCATCCTGATTTATCTCTCTGCCATGGTCTTCATGAGCTGGCAACTGACCCTCTTCGTGCTGGTACTTCTACCGATCATGGGAACACTCATCGGGAAAGTGGGAAAAACACTGAAAAAACGATCCAAGGAAGGACAGGACAAAATGGGCGAAATCCTCTCGAACATCGAGGAAACCCTCTCTGGCTTGCGCGTGATCAAGGCGTTCAATGCCGAGGACAAAATGGATACTCTCTTCACCACGCATAACGAACAATACCGACGCATCATGAACCGCCTCATGTGGCGGCGTTCCCTCGCCCACCCGATGAGCGAATTCCTTGGAACGATTGTCGTGGTAATGGTCGTGTGGTTCGGCGGAACCTTGATCCTGAGACATTCCCCGATCATGGAAGCCTCGGACTTTATCGCCTATATCGCCCTCTTCTACTCGATCATCAACCCGGCAAAACAATTCTCCACGGCGTTGTACAGCATCCAGAAAGGAGCCGCCGCCATGGATCGTATCGACCAGATATTGAACGCCGAATCGTCCATCCTGGAACCCGAACACCCGAAACCCTTGACTGAATTCAACCGGGAAATCAAATACAATAACGTCAGTTTCGCCTATCGCCCCGACCGGATGGTTCTGAAAAACGTGAACGTCACGATCGAGAAAGGCAAAACCATTGCCCTCGTCGGGCAATCGGGTTCGGGAAAGAGTACCTTTGTCGATCTGCTCCCCCGTTTCTACGACGTCATCAAGGGAGAGATCACGATTGACGGCATTAACATCAAGGATGTATCGCTGCACTGCTTGCGCGAATTAATGGGGAATGTCAATCAAGACCCGATCCTCTTCAACGACACCATATTCAACAACATCGCCTTCGGCGTGGAATCAGCCACGCGGGAAGAAGTGGAACAGGCGGCACGTATTGCCAACGCCCACGAGTTCATCATGCAAACCGAAAAAGGCTATGACACCTACATCGGTGATCGCGGGGGTAAACTAAGCGGCGGTCAACGCCAACGCTTGAGTATCGCCCGTGCCGTGCTGAAAAACCCGCCGATCATGATCCTCGACGAGGCAACGTCGGCATTGGATACCGAGTCGGAAAAACTCGTGCAGGAAGCCCTCGACAACTTGATGAAGAACCGCACTTCGATCGTCGTGGCTCACCGCTTGTCGACAATTCGCAACGCCGACATAATCTGCGTTTTCCACGAGGGAGAGATTGTCGAACGGGGACGGCATGAAGAATTGCTGGCGCTAGACGGCATCTACACGAAATTGTACAACATGCAAAACTTCTAGTCATGGACATCGAAGCGAAAGTTCTGGGGCAACGGGTAGAATACCCCTCCGATTACTGCCCGCTTATCCTCGTCCCGGTGCCGCGTAACCTGAACCGGGAGATATACGATATCCACGATCCGGAGGAACTATTCCAAGGCTACGACACGTGGCACGCCTACGAGGCGGGTTTTCTGACGAATAACGGCTTACCCGTGTGCGGCTTGCTAAAGATTATCTATCCCGCGAACAGCCCGTACATCGTGGAAAGTAAATCGTTGAAACTTTACTTGAACTCGTTGAACATGACCCATCTTGGAGAGAACATCACCGAGGGAATAGAGTCCTTTTCCAAGATCGTGCAATCAGATCTTGAACAGATATTGCAAACCCGCGTGGATGTAACCTTTTTCCCCCGGGAACCCGAAGAACTGTATTTTGATTTCGAAGCTTACTCGCTATTGGAAGACCTGCCGGAAATGGACACGGTGACCTTCACCCAATACACGGAAACTCCCTCCCTCTTGAAAGAGCAACCGGTTGAAAGCGGGGAAATCAAAGTATGCAGCCATCTGCTGCGAAGCAACTGCAAGATCACGAAACAACCGGACTGGGGAAGCGTGTACATCCGCATGAAAGCCAATCGCCTGCCGAACAACGTGTCCCTGTTGAAATACATCGTATCCCTGCGGAACGAGAACCATTTCCACGAGGAGATATGCGAAATGATTTACAAACGCCTCTGGGACCTGTTTCAACCGGAAATACTTGCCGTATCGTGTATCTACACCCGTCGCGGAGGTATTGACATCTGTCCCTCACGGGCGAACAAAGCGGAATACCTCCCCGAATTCATTCATGATCACAAAGTCCTTACTCGCAAACTATTAAGACAATAAAAAAGGGGCCACACTCGTGACCCCTCTGCAACCAGACATCAGATTCGGACGGATCTAATGATGTTCAGAGCTTTCAACTCGTTCAAGATATCACCGGTAGAACCCGTCAGCCGGACCCTCTTCCCGTGAGCTAATTTGTAAACCTTCCAGACCGTCGTGTTATACTTTCTCGCAAGCTTGAAATACACGGACCTGTTACTCGACTTGAAAATCTTTAGTAAAATCATAGCTCTTCTCTTATTGCATGCACACTCTATTATATTAACACGTTAATTCATTAAACGAAGGTTTTAAGCGATTATACATAGCGTGTTTAACAAGCTAAACAGGGAAGAATACGATAACCTTTTTAACTTTTGATAATGAACACATTAAATAGTAGTTACAACTGTTTGTGAATTAAAATAAAATACGTACATTTGCAATATCATTAAATGTTCGTTAATTAATATTCAAAATTTCACAAATAACCACTATCATTCTACAAGCATACAGATAGATAGCGTGAAAAACTGTAGAATACAATAATTCCATTATTCCTTCCGGCGTGTTTCCGGATAGTTTCACCTGTATCTCATTACAGTCTCACCTATATAGTAACTATTTATCAATATAACATCAAGCAAAAATTCACGAACCCGCCAATCAACTTTCAGTCAACTTCCAGTTAACTTTCAATTAACTTACAAGTGAAGCACTAATGCATGTACGGTAAAATACAGGCGAATGAGCGAAATTAAAGACAGGATAAACAAATCACCAAATGTTCATATATGAAAAGAACGAGACTCAATGAATCTCGTTCTTTTCAATTAAATAGTTAAGGCCCAGTCTCTATAATTGACCACGCGAGCCTTATAAATCAATTTCTAGAATTTCCAACCCGCGGATAACTGAAATACCCTATTCTGGTTATTCCCGCCAAATTTATCTTTCTCGACCACGTTGGTCAAACCTAAATTATAACGAGCGGAAACAACTAATCCCATGTCAAAATCATAAGACAACCCCATGGCGAAACTCAAATCCACCGTGTTCAGATGATCTATATCCGTTTTTACTTCCGTCCCGCCGGATTTCGTTTTATTCTTCCCGTTCAAGGCAAAACCTAATTGAGGACCGAGATCCACGCTAATTCCTTCCCAAACGTAGAATTTAGCCAATACTGGAATATTCAAATAGTTTACGCGAGCCCACGTCTTAACGCCACCGCTTTTTCCCTTATCTCCTTGACGAGAATAGATCAACTCGGTCTGCAAACCGAACAGGTCATTAAACTTGAACTCGGCGAAAGCTCCAAGATGAAAGCTGAATTTACTCTTATTCAAACCATCACTAATACTTGCCACGTTAAAACCGAATTTCGGACCAAAATAGAATTCCGTTCCGGTTATACCTTCCACCTTATTCTTGAACGCGGTTTGGGCTTGTACACTACCTAAGGTGACCACTGCAATCACTACTAACAAAAACTTCTTCATTCCTCTAACATTTTAGGTTACTCAATTATAATGTGTAATAAGTATTAAAACTAAATAATATTCACAACAAAAAACAGGCCAAGGGATGAAATAACAAACAAGTTTGTTATTTCAGTTACAGGTTACAAGTCGTGCCTTCGGCCCTGCAAGTTACAGGTTCGTCTTCAAGAAATGTCAAGAACCTGTAACTTGTAACCTGTTAACCTGCAACTTATCAAGTAACGTCCCGTTACTTGATAATCTTCCCGTACGTCCCGTCCTGCAATGCCTTTATCCCGGCTTTCAGCACCTTGTTCTGTTCATTCGAGATACGATACAACTCGTTCATATTCCAAAGATCACGGGCGATCAACGACTTCACGAACAACTTGATTTCCGGCACGATCGGGACGAAAAGTTTTTCGTCCTTCTTCACGCCCTGTTTCTCACCGATCTTCACGATCTCGTCAACCATGGCATCTGTCACTTGAAAATCCTTCTTGAAAGCCTCGAACTTCGGGTACTTCTTTTTAAGAGATTCCCGGTTCTTATCGACATAGTTCAACACATATTCATTGATCACGCCCTTTGCCAGCAGGCGGTTGAAATAGGTGTAATTAATTCCCGTGTCAACCGGAACGAACACGTCGGGAATGATACCACCCCCTCCGTACACCAAACGATGATCCTTCTTCGTGTAATATTTAGTCGAATCCGTCAACTCGATACTATCGGCACTGAACATCTCGCCACTCGTGTAACGCTCGTACACCTCGGCCTGGTAATCTTTCCCCTTGTAAGGTTTCTGGATACAACGACCGGAGGGCGTGAAATAATGCGACACCGTAAGGCGAACCATCGAACCGTCCGTCAGCGGGAACTGGCGTTGCACCAATCCTTTACCGAAAGAACGACGTCCCACGATCAACCCGCGATCCCAATCCTGTATGGCTCCCGACACGATTTCACTGGCAGAAGCGGAATTCCCGTCGATCAGCACAACCACCCGACCGTCTTGGAACAACCCAGCAGGCGTGGACGATTCGGCGATACGTTGACCGTTAGGCGTATCCGTGTAAACGATCAATTTCTGCCCGTCCAGCAAATGATCGGCCAGACCGATCGCGGCACCCATGTACCCGCCACCGTTCCCCTGCAGGTCAATGATAAGGTCTTTCATTCCCTGGGCTTTCAACTCCTTCACCGCCTTCTCGAACTCCTCCACCGTCGTGGCGGCAAAGCGGGCAATCTTGATATAACCGATATTCTTGTCGATCATGTAAGAAGCGTCAACACTATAAATCGGAATCATATCACGTATGATATTAAAATCAATGATCTCGTTCCCTCTCTTCACTTTCACCTTCACGACAGAGCCTTTTTCCCCTTTCAAGCGTTTTCGCACGTCCGTGTTGCTGATACCGATCCCGGTAATATTCTCCCCGTCAACGGCGATAATCCGGTCTCCCGCCAGCAAGCCGACCTTCTCGGAAGGCCCCCCGGCAACGACATCCACCACTATTAATGTATCGTTTAGCACGTTAAACTGGATACCAATACCGAAAAAGCCACCATCCAACGGCTCGTTTGCCTCCTCGACTTCTTCCTTGGAAATATACACGGAATGCGGGTCAAGGTCAGCCAGCACCTTCACGATAGCATCTTCCGTCAGTTTCTTCAAATTCACGGTATCCACGTAAGCGGCATCAATCATTTGCATCAATCGCTGGTATTTCACCGCTTGTTCCTGCACGGCACGGGGATTCCGTTGTGCGGCAGCGTTTTCCCAACTTAAACAGGCGATTAGCAAGGCTACCGCCGATAGTAATACTCTTTTCATACTTATATACTTTATTATTCTTCTCTTTCTACGAGTTATTTGCACAAATGTAACAATCCGAAAGCATTAAATGTACTAACAGAGTCTTAAAATATTCATTTTTCCAACTCGATGAGTTCCAGGTTCTCGATCCGGTCCCCGTTGATATCGAAACGGACAGCCGTTCGCACCGCGTGGAACCCGAATTTCCCAGCCGCCCCCGGATTGATATGCAAACACCCCAACGCCTGATCGTATTTCACTTTCGCGATATGCGAGTGACCGCACACGAAAAGCTGGGGACGTTCCCGCCGCAAGGTCTCCGCGATCTTACGGTCATAATGTCCGGGATACCCCCCGATATGCGTGATCACCACCTTCACGTTCTCGCAACGGAAGACCTCCTTCTCCGGGAATATCCGCCGTAATATCCCCCCGTCAATGTTCCCGTACACCGCGTGCAACGTGAATTGTTTCGCCAAAGCATCCGTTATCGCCACATCCCCGATATCCCCACAATGCCACACCTCGTTACAATCTTTAAAAAACTCCACGATCTTCGGGTCCAACCACCCGTGAGTATCTGATAATAAACCAACTTTTACCATGTATCAATTTTAGATTTTAGATTTCCAACTACCCCCACCGGCTCCCCCTTACACAGGGGGAGAGCTGATTACCAAGCGGTCTCCCCTCCTGTGTAAGGAGGGGCTGGGGGTGGTAGTTCATTTTCAATTCTCAATTTTCAATTCTTATCGTGCTTCCCTCCTCCACCGAGTTCTCCACGAACAAGCACACGGGAATCTCCTGCTGCATCTCCTCGACATGGGAAATCAACCCGACCACCCGGTTCTCGGCACGCAGTGACTTGAGCGTGTCAAAAACGACACCCAAGGATTCCCGGTCCAGCGAACCGAAACCCTCGTCGAGAAAGAAGAAATTCTGGTTACTTCCCGTGAGATGACGGATATTATCGGTCAGCGCCAAGGCCAGCGAGAGCGAAGCCTGGAATACCTGCCCGCCGGAAAGCGTACGGGCACTCCGGGTACGCCCCTCGTTCATGAAATCACGCACGATAAAATCATTATCCTCGCTCAATTCCAATTTCAGGCGTTGTCGGGTCATCCGGTAGAACCGCTCGTTTGCCGCGTTACACAAGTTTTGCAGGTACATCGACGAAACGAACTTCACGAAATCATTCCCCCGGAACAATCCTTTCAGCATTTGCAGGTTTGCCAGCCGCAGTTCCAATCCTTCCAGTTCCTTCCCGATCTTCTCCCGGGCAGCGACACGAGTTTCCATATCCTTGATCTGGTTCTCCAAGGCCCCCAGCTTCGCCAGTATCACCTGTTCTCGCTCCTTCAACGCCCTCAACCCTTCTTCAAATGCCTCGAACACCTCCACGTCATGAGACACCCCCTCAAGCAACGCCCGCAACTCCGCAATCCGAACTTCCAGAACGTGCAATCGCTGTTCGTATTGACGAATCCTTTCCCTAGCCCCGGACACGTCAAACGTGGACTCTGTCAAATAACGCCGCAAATCACCCGCGTTCTTATAAACAGAACCTTTCAACAACTCTTTCAACCGTTCATCACGCTCCGCGAATTCCCGTTGTAACCGGATCACTTCCTTACTTTTTTCCTCCACGCTCCCCTCGAGTTTCCGGTACTCCGCCTCGATCGCTCTCGACTTCTCGAAATCCCGCTGATATTCACTCCCAACCCGTTCGAAACGTTCCCTACAAGTTTCCAGCTCTCGTTGAATCCCCGTATCGGGCATATCCTCGTAGGCCGCGACGTCAAACCCGGCCAGTTGTCCCCGCAACAATTCCACCCGCGAATCCCGTTGCACGACCTCCCGGTTGATCTCGTCAAGACGGGCTATATATTTTTCCAACTCCACCCGTTTTCGCTCGATCGCTTCCTCCGTGAGCTTGCACGTTTTCTCCAACTCCCGCTTCTTCTCGTTTAGAAGGGTCGTCCGGTTTATCTCCCGCATGATCATTTGCAAGTCATCTGCCGGATACTTTTCCCACGTGAAACGGGAACGATGCGCCCGCAACTTCTCCTCCACGGCCTTCAATTTCCGGGTCAATTGCTCCCTTCTCTCCAAGGCCGACTGGCCCCGTTCGTTGATAACCGTCAGGCGGGAAGCGATACGATCCAACTGTTTTTCCTCGTTCTCCAAAGCCTCGATCCGGGCCGCTTTCACCTTCAGGTCTTCCGCCACTTCCGCGGCGTGCAAGGGGGCGGGATGAGACAACGCCCCGCAAAGAGGACAGGGTTCACCCTCCGACAATTCCCCGGCAAAATCAGCCAACCGCTGGCGGCTATTCTGGTGCATCCACTCGTCTCGTATCTTTTTTATATCAGTACCAACCCGTTCCCGTTCTTCCTGACATGCCCGTTGCAATGCGGGGCAATCAAGGGGAGGCACTCCCTTGAAAGCGGGATGTTGTTGTTGTATGATTTCGACATCACGTTGTATCAGATGTAGTTCTTTCTCCACGCCCGCTATCTCCTCCCGCAACCGGGCATTCTCTTCCCCGATATGTTGTTGCATATTGTACCATTCCCGGATATCCGACAACACCTTCATGTCGGGCATAGCTTGTTGCACGTCTTCCAATTCCTTTTTCCGGTCATTCAGCGATTCCCGTAACTTTCCCGCTTCCTCCCTACCGGCAATCACCAGTTTTTCGCCTTTCCCGTGACGTTCCCGCAAATCACCCTGTTCTTTCCGAACAGCCCGTAAATGCAACAACAATCCCAATCGTTCGGCTCTTTCCCTCAAACCGTCCCGCTGTTCGTACTCCTGTTTCAAACGACTAAAGTGTTCCGAGAACGCGGTTAATTCTTCTCGCTTTACCCGCAGCACCTCCCAGTAATTAGCGAGAACCCCCGCCGCCTCGTTCGCTCGTCGTTCCGCTTCCTCGTATTGATTCAAAGGTTGCAAGAAACGTTCGACAAACCGCTCATGTTCGCAAACGCGACTTTGCAAAAGCTTAAATTCCTCACCACTAGCATCCAACGTGTCCTTTTCAGCCTTTCGTTTATCCAACTCGTCCACGAGTTGCTTCACCTTCTTCAAACGCTCTTCTTCCTTTTGCCCGTCGGCAATCTCTTTCTTCACTCTCGCGCTCTCCTCCCGCACCCCGGCATACTCTTCTTTCCGCTCCGCCAGTTGCTCCGCACTCACCTCGCCCAATCCCGTGAGTTGTCCCCGGAGATCAATCACTCGCCGGATAGTCTCGCCTTCGAGGTAAGCCACCCGCCCGCCAAGATCGTAACGGCGCAACTCGCCGAACAACTCCATCATCATGTCGGTACGCTCCTTATCCCGCAACAACAGGAATTCCTGGAACTTCCCTTGCGGGATGATCACCACCCGTTTGAAATTCTGCACGTTCAAGCCGATCGCGTCAATCACTTCTTCCCGCGTACAGGGCAGCCACTCGTCGCCCTCCCGCACGTGATAAAGGTATTTTGGGGAGGATACATCCGTGAACTTTTTCTTGTTCCGCCGACTTTCCACCGTCGCCCGGTAGAGCCGCCCGTCTTCCCCCGCCCGGAACTCGAAGTCCACGAAAAGGCGATTGGATTGCAGGTTCATCAAATTATATTTCACCTCGTTGTTCAAACGGTCGATCGTCCCGTAGATCACGTAAATCATCGCGTCAAGGATCGTGGACTTGCCACTCCCCACGGGCCCGAAAATCCCGAACAACCGAGCTTCCGTCAGGCGGGTAAAATCTATCGTCTGGCGCTCCCTATATGAATAAATTCCTTCTAAAGTTAATTTAACTGGCAACATAAGCGATTAAAAATTGAAAGTTGAACGACCACCCTTATCCCCTCCTTACACGGAAGGGAAAAACGCTTGGTAATCAACTCTCCCCTTTCCCCAAAATCCTACTTCCTTTTTCATTTTCAATGGTTAACGCCTCCCGGAAAAGTGACATAATCTCGTCGTTCGGTTCCACGCCCTTGCGTTGACGAAAGTACTCGGCGAAAAGCGCGTTGACATCCGATCGCAGGTCGTGAATAGAAGCCACGCGATCGCTCGTGATCGAGGCGTCACGCACTTCGGGAAGAATACAAACAATACCGTCATGCGCCGCGTGCAGCGACTTTATTTCCAAAGCCGTGAGGTACGTGTCCGTGGCCACGGTCAATTCCACCCACGTGTCGGGATGTTCCGCCAACCATCGTAAAGCCGCGTCGACTCCCTCGAAACGTTTCCGAACAAGTACCCGCCCACCGGTGAGGCGACGCCTGTTGACAACGGCCTCCCTACCGGGTTCAAGCTCGACAATCGTGACGTACTTGTCCTGCTCCGCCTCGCTAAAACTGTAACTCAGCGGGCTACCACCGTACACGACAGGGCAAGGCTCCGTGTCGACCGTCTGCCAGCGATGCAGGTGTCCCAGAGCCACGTACTGCACGCCCGGAGGTATTGACGAAGAATACACCGCGTCGGCACCACCGATATTGATCGGGCGTTCATCGTCCGGTTCATCGGGCACGTTCCCCCCTTCTTTCATCATGAAAAGGTGAGCCACCAAAAGATTTACCCCGCTGGCATCGCAATATTTCCCGGCGAGAGCCGCCCAGTGTTCCCGGAGCAATTCCCGCAAGGCGATCTCCTGATCCTCGACCCCCAAGTAACGGTGTAATCTCGGACTGTTCGCGTAAGGGGTATGTATAACCCGCAACGGGTAATCATATCCCGGCAAACAGAACTCGGCAAACCCCTCTTCCGAACGGGTCAGGGCCACCCCTCCTTCCGTCACGCCCGTTCTCAGGGCGAGCAAGGGATTCCCCGCGAAGAAAATCCCACTTTCCCGTGCCAGCACGTCGGGCGAGTCCACCCGGTCGGGCGAATCGTGATTCCCGGCAATGGCTATCACCGGCCGCCGTCCCCCTTTGGCCAGCCCGTGCAACGTGCGATACAGCAACTCGATTGCTTCCACGGGAGGGTTAAAGGTATCGAACAAATCACCCGCCACCACGACGGCATCCACCGCCTCCTCATCGGCCACCCGGATAATCTCGTCCATCACCAGCACCTGTTCATCCACCCGTTCCACGTCATTCAATCGTTTTCCCAGATGCCAATCCGAAGTATGTAATATTTTCATCCTGTACTTATTTTATAGAAGCCTCCACGTTCCGGAGTCCCTCGTCTATACTTTCCTTCACCCGTCGCGCGTCGTCCGGTAAATCCCGGGCATACTCTCGCGCTATCCTGAAATAATCCCGCACCCGTTCCAGTATCGCCCGCGTTCTCCTGTTATAATTCAACAAAAACACCCCCTCGTTATAAAAAGTCACCGCCATCACCTCCTTGTTCAACGGGTTAAAACGATTCGCCCGCCGCGCGAAAAGCATCTGCTGTTCATCCCGCGGTAAAGCCATGAAAGCGTCTATACTGTCCTTGTAATTATAGTAACCCGCGCTCCCCGTTTCCTTCAAAGCCCCCTCGATAAACTCCTCCACGCTATAAGGTCGATCCACCAGTTGCCACGCGGGATCGGCCGGCAAGTGAGTTTCCAAGAAATCCCTTCCCCGGGTCAACACGTGGGCAGGATTCCAACGTTTCGTGAAAACCCATTCGCCCGTCGCCGTTTTCCCCAACGTCCCGATCGCCCACAGCATATCGACGTGCCACCATTCTCCCTCCACGTGCACGGCGTTCCACACGTGATTAATCCGCTTGCACGCGGTAGCCCGGTCCATACCTTCTTCCTGCACGTATCCCTCCACGCGTCCGTTCCTGATGTTCAACCGATCGCAAAACGCCCGGAATAACCCGGCAAAATCCTCGCAAATACCCTTCCCGTTCTTCAACACCTCCCGGTAATCGCCCCCCGTCTCTCCTGTCAGGAATTTATCCACGTCGAGCGTCATGTACTTGTAGAACCAGCCGGAAAGCAAGATCACCCTCTCCCGGTCTGTCGTGCCCAATCGTGCCACGTGAGCGACGATCTCCTCGAAAGTCGCGTCCCCGGCAACGCTACCGCCCCGCTCCCTCAACTCTTCCTCCCGGTCCGTTACCTGGGCGAAGACGGGAACACACGATAGCATGATACCTATTAACAACAACCATTTCAGCATTTCGCACGCGTTAAGACCGTACTATTTCATAAACCCCTTCAGCATCCGGATTTCGTCGGGCCACAGCGTCTCGTCCGGGGTTTCGAGGATCAACGGGATACCGTCAAACCGCTCGTCCTGCATGATCCATTTAAAAGGCTCCACGCCCAACGTCCCTTTTCCGAGGCTATCGTGCCTATCAACCCGTGACCCGAGTTCTTTCTTGGCGTCATTCAGGTGCATCCCTCTCAGGTAGCGGAAACCGATAACGTTGTCGAAATGCTCGAAAGTCTCCGTGAAACCGGAAAAAGTCGCCAGGTCATACCCCGCGGCGAAAGCGTGACACGTGTCGATGCAGACCCCCACGCGGCTCTTATCCTCCACCTTGTCGATAATAAAGGCAATCTGTTCAAACGTGTAACCGAGGTTCGAGCCCTGTCCCGCCGTGTTCTCGATCACGGCCGTCACGCCGCGGGTCTTGTCCAGCGCCCGGTTGATCGACTCGGCGATCAGCGTCAGGCACTCCTCGTCACTGATCTGTTTCAACGTGCTGCCGGGGTGAAAGTTCAAACGATCGAGCCCCAGTTGCTCGCAACGCCGCATCTCGTCGAGAAAAGCCTCCCGCGACTTCTCCAGGGCATCCGCGTCGGGATTCCCGAGGTTGATCAGGTAACTGTCGTGCGGCAAAACCTGCCGGGGCGTGTACCCGAACTCCTCGCAACGTTGTTTGAACAAATCAATACTCGCCGCCGATAACGGTGCCGCTTTCCATTGCCGCTGGTTCTTGGTGAACAAGGCGAAAGCCGTCGCCCCGATCTCGCGGGCATTCAACGGGGCGTTCTCCACTCCTCCCGATGCACTCACGTGCGCTCCTACAAACTTCTCCACTTTCACAATATAAAATTTAGAATTTAAAATTTAATCTCGTTACAAAGTTACAACTTTTAAACCATTACTCCTCGTCCGAAGGACTCTCGTGATTTCAAGAACCAAAGGTTCAATTTATAAATCTTAGCACGGTCGTGTCACACGCCCGCGTACCCCTGCTAACTGAAGACTATACCTAAATTGGTCTCGATCAATATCACCTGTCCCCCCGTCATGAACGTCCGGTCGATAATCCATATCCGTTTCCCCTCGAACTCCTCCTCAAATCGATCAACATCCTCCCCGTTCTTGAACCCCTCGAACAGCTCGTTCAAATCCCTCACCTTAACCTTCGACAAAAACGAACCGGGCACCGACCGCACCACCAGCAGGGGCGACTGGGCGGGTTTCTTCTTCCCGGAATAAAAACGATGCTGCCGCTTCATGTCAACATTTTCATGAGAGAAAATGAGATAACGCCCCTTACACTTCATATTGTAATGAATCAATGGCGTGAGCAACTGCGTGGAATCAGACCACGCCTCCCGGTATAATCCCCCCTCCCGCGGGCCGGGTGTAACCGCGAAAAAGACATCCCCCGCGTTCGGCTCCCACGCGGAATCCCTCGCCGCGGTGAAATACTCCCGCAAGCAAGCGGGTACCTCTCCCGTCTCGCTCTTCACCGAGTCCCGCCCCGGGGTCCCCAGCAAAACCATGAATAAAGCAATCAATTTAATCATAACTATCGTTTTTTAATGTGATAATTCCTTTTAACCCAATCTACCAAATCTTTTTCTAGACCGCTCAAAGATTCGTACATATCAGTATCCTCGAAACCTATATAAAGGAAATATTTCGCTATAGCTTCGTCAACATTGAAAAGTACTTGTATCCACATGAGATACTCGGGATCTACCATCATCTGTGGATGATCTATCTCGTCTTTTCCGCAGCCTCGCAAGAGATGATACCACTCGTGCAAGGCAATCAATAGTAACCCGTTCATATCGTATTCGCGAATCTTATCCTCGTTAAAATAAAATATACCCTCTTTAGTAGTTTTAATAACACGCAACATAACCGGTACTGGTTGAAAACTTAGATTTTTAAGATAAATAAAAGTGTAATCCGTTTGAAAAAAAAACAGCGCTTTAATATCTTCGATCGCCATTTCAAATGAATCAAGATAATTACGTGGCGGCGAAATCCCCGAACGACTTTCCACCCCTATACACTCTCGACTCTCGTTGAGATTCATGTAACCGGGGTCAGTAGAACATTCCCAAAGCAACCCGATCATGCCGATAATAATTAAACCTTTCTTCATAATCACGAATTTATACTTGCAAGGTAAAAAAACAAACGTGTTAACAAGTTCAAAGCACTTCTCGCGTGTCATGAATTATCCCTTATGACAAATTTACGACAAAAAAATGAAAACCAACGGGGAAAAAGTCAAAAATCCAGCCACATTTTACATTCTAAATACTTACTTTTGCACCCGCGAATCAAAAATCACAGAATCATTTAATCACTAAATTGTCATGAGCTTCAAGGAAGAAATAGCCAAACGCCGCACCTTCGGCATCATCAGCCACCCCGACGCGGGGAAAACCACCCTAACCGAGAAACTACTGCTTTTCGGTGGTGCCATCCACATCGCGGGAGCCGTGAAATCGAACAAGATCAAGAAAACGGCCACTTCCGACTTCATGGAGATCGAGCGCCAGAGAGGGATCTCGGTAGCCACCTCCGTCATGGGTTTCGAGTACAAGAACGTCAAGATCAACATCCTCGACACGCCGGGTCACCAGGACTTCGCCGAAGATACCTTCCGCGTGCTGACGGCTTGCGACAGCGTGATTATCGTGATCGACTCGGCGAAAGGTGTCGAGACGCAAACCCGCAAGCTGATGCAGGTGTGCCGCATGCGCAAAACCCCCGTGATCGTGTTCATCAACAAGCTCGACCGGCCGGGACACGATCCCTTCGACCTGCTGGACGAGGTGGAGAAAGAGTTGCAGATTCAAGTCACCCCGTTGAGCTGGCCGATCGGTAACGGCGACGTGTTCAAGGGGATTTACAATATTCACCGGGAGAACCTTTGCCTGTATTCCGCCAGCGTGCAGACCATCCAGGACGGGATCGAGATCAACGACATCAATTCCGGCGAGCTCGACGAGCATATCGGGGAACGTTCCGCCGCGAAGCTGCGTGAAGACCTCGAACTGGTGCGCGAGGTATACCCCGCCGTCAACCGGGAAGAATACCTCGAAGGTCGTTTAGCCCCCGTCTTCTTCGGGTCGGCGCTCAACAATTTCGGTATCCGCGAGATGCTCGACTGTTTCATCGAGATCGCCCCGACTCCCCTCCCGCGGGAAACGGAGGAACGCGTCGTGCAACCGGACGAGGAGAAATTCACTGGGTTCGTTTTCAAGATTCACGCGAACATGGACCCCAATCATCGCGACCGCATCGCTTTCGTGAAAGTATGTTCTGGCACGTTCCACCGCAACACGAATTACTTGCACGTGGGACTGGGCAAGAACCTGAAATTCTCGACCCCCACGGCGTTCATGGCCTCCAAGAAATCAATCATCGACGAGGCTTACCCCGGCGACATCGTCGGCCTGCATGACACGGGTAATTTCAAGATCGGCGACACCCTGACGGAAGGCGAGAAATTGCACTTCAAGGGTATTCCCAGTTTCTCCCCGGAATTGTTCAAATACATCGAGAACGCCGACCCGATGAAATCCAAGCAACTGGCGAAAGGTATCGACCAGCTCATGGACGAGGGCGTGGCACAGTTATTCACGAACCAGTTCAACAACCGGAAGATCATCGGCACGGTGGGAGCCCTCCAGTTCGAGGTCATCGAGTACCGCCTGCTGCACGAGTACGGCGCCGCCTGTCGCTGGGAGAACATCAACCTCTACAAGGCTTGCTGGATCGAGGCCCTCGACAACAAGGAACTCGAAGATTTCAAGCTACACAAGGCCCAGTACCTCGCCAAGGATAAATGGGGACGCGACGTCTTCCTCGCCGAATCCCAGTACATGCTACAAATGGCACAAACGAACTACAAGAAACTGGTATTCCATTTCACCTCGGAATTTTGAATCTAGTTCAAAATTTAGAGTTTAGAATGAAAAAGCCTCGCGCGGCGGGAATCTAAAATTAAAAAGGGGTTGCCCCAAAAGTCTCTTCCCTACAAAATCACTCCCCCCTTACACAGGGGGGAGAGTTTATTACCAAGCGGTTTCCCCTCCCGTGCAAGGAGGGGCCAGGGGGAGTAGTTCCACGTAAATTGACTTTTCAGACATCCCTTTTTTCTAACTAGCCGGGTAGATGCACGTCGAGTTAGAAACGCGCCACTTGTTCTTCGAGACGGTGAAGACGTAAACGAAAAGGTTATTCTTGTCCCATTTCCTCGGCACGGAGAACGAGGTTGAACCACTTTCCGCACGCGTTCTCATGGGTACGAGTTCCCCGATCTCGTTCGTCCCGTCCAGCACGAACGCGTAGACCATGTCATCGAGCTTGGCCCGTGAACCAGCCCGGTCATCCTCTTCTTGCTTGAACATGAACACGCCCGACTCCTCGTCAAAGGTAGCCGTCACCTCGATATCGAGCAAATTTCCCTTCGAGACCACCATGCCCGGGAAATCGTAAACCCAGACGAACTTTCCTTTCTCGTTCGTCGTGACCTTGCAAAGCGTCACGGCGTTGTACTTCATGAACTTGCCCAACGGCTTCTCGCCCCTTTTCACCGGGGGAAAGCCGAGCATGATCGCGTCACCTACCACGTAAGACATGTGACTGCAACCACCGAACCCGCTGATCCGCTTGTCGCGTTCGTCCTTCACCTCCTCGTCACGGAAGGTGGGCAGGGCCGCCTTGTTATTCACGGTGACTTTACCGGCTTTCGTCGTCCGATAAGTCTTGTCACCCACGTCCCCGTGGATCTCGGAACATAAATCAGATTTTATTGTTCCCATAATAATTTGTTTTAAATAATTTATTTTATTTCCGATCCTCCTTGCCCGACCGGGCCGGATGTAAGTACCCTCGCGATGATGACAGGAGTGTCATTACCCGATACCACAATATTACAACATTAGAACAATAAATACAAGAAAAAACCAATAAATTTTTAAATATTTTTTATACAAAATTACGTTTATTACAATTCTGGACGTGCAAACCACCGGTCAGTTCGCGCGACAACCACCGGCACGCTACACCCCTCGAAACCTGGCACCACGCCTGCCCTGCAACGATTTAACTCCCACCCGGGAACTCCTCTCAAGCTCCCTGTTCCCCACCTGCTCTCCACCTGTTCCCCACCTGTCCTCCACCTGTGCATGGCAGTTGGGGAAGTGTTAAAAACGATGTAACGGCCAAGCAAGCACGAGAAGAGCATGAAGGCAGTCCAATATTAGAATACCGAGAACAACAAGAGCCGACGAGCGAAAACCAAGCTAAAAAGAGGCCATAACGTAAATTAACGAGCAAATTATTTTTTAATCTCGAAAAAAAACATATATTTGTGAAAATAACTAGCGTATGAACGAATCTCTGATTTATCTCCTGCTGAAAGGCGGCAAAAAAAGCATTCGCGAAGGGAATCGTATTTATTTCCTGCGAATGGGTAAATTATGTTCTCGCAAATTGAACGACAACAACTCGGGCGAGAACTGGAAACACACGCCAAAAAGAAACCTGTATACCGGTACTTTCGCCGGCAACAGGTACATGTCCTCTCACATGAAGGACGCTTACGAGAATCTGCCCGTGTGGCAAACCGCCGCCGCGTTCCGGACGGGGGGTATCCTGTCGGGCGATAATTACCGCCACAGCATGAACCACGCGTACGTGGATAAAGAAGGCAATGTGACGGATTTCAAACACTTCACGGTAAGCGAGGGCTCGCTGGTGCTTCCCCCGGACATGACCCTGGAGCGGGAAGGGAACACGATCAGGCTGACGTGGCACGACGACCGCGACGCCCCCTCGGCCAGCGGTTCCGACTGCCCGTACGCGATCATCATCGGTGACAGGCGTCCCGATGCCCTGATATTCGCACGCGACAACGAGGCCACCCGCGCCGGGGGGTCGGCGACCTTCACGGTCAAGGCACGCGAGGGCGAGAACCTGCACGTCTACCCGTTTTTCGGGAACGCCGGGAGCAACGCGTTCTCCCCGAACGAGTATTTCTACGCGCCCGCGAGTAAATAAAACGAACCCCAGCCAGTAAAGAAGATCAAGAATGAAGAAAAACATCCCCACCCGGGAAACTTTTTTTAACGAGGTATACGAGATCGTGCGGCAGATACCTCCCGGAAGAGTGCTTACTTACGGCCGGATCGCGGCGTTGGCGGGTTGTCCCGCCCACGCCCGCCGGGTCGGCCAGGCGATGGCCCACGCCCCGGCGGACGAGACGCTCCCCTGTCACCGGGTGGTGAATCACGCGGGAGACACCGCCCCGGGATGGACGGCCCAGCGGGAATTGCTGGAGGCGGAAGGCGTGGTGTTCAAGGCGAACGGGAAGGTGGACATGAAGAAATTCGAGTGGGAAATAGAGGCGTGATCCAGGTTACACTCTTCATGAACGGGAAACGGGAACGGTCTCGCGCGGGGGACGTTTATCAAATTTTATAAATCATTTCCCGTTTTCAATTATTATTCGTAGCTTTGTCGAGAAATATTCTGAAGGGGTGCCTAAGAAGCGAGGGAAATTCCCGAACTTTGGCTGAGATTATACCCGTGAACCTGATCCGGATAATGCCGGCGGAGGGAGAGAGAGTTATAATACACGCGAGATTCTGTTCGAAAGCAACCCTGATGAATTTTATAAACGATAAAACTATCAGGTTATGCAAATTTCTATAAACGACAAAACTTTCGAATGTCAAGACGGGTGTACACTTCCCGAAGTCCTCGAAGCCAACAATATCAAGACGGAAAACATCGCCGTTGCCGTCGACTTTAACGTCATCCCCCGACCCGAATGGGGAAAAACCATCCTGCAAGACGGGAGCAAGATCATCATCATCAAGGCCGTGCAGGGAGGATGAAATTATTCCGTGATTTCATGATTGACGATTTAGTGATTCGACACTCAAGCTACCGTGGACAAAGCGTCCCAGGGGGATACATCAACTTCATGGACCCTTTTGCCATTCTAAATTTTAAATTCTAAATTTTACATTAAATAAAATGAGTCAAGACTTTACCATTTCAAGTGGCCCGTTACCGGGATCAGAGAAAATTTACGTGAAAGGTGAAATGTTTGATATCAAGGTGCCGATGCGCCGGATCAACCTCACCCCGACCGTCGATACCGACGGGCAAAAGATTGAAAACGAACCGGTTGTCGTGTACGACACGTCGGGCCCTTATACCGATCCGGGGTACAAGGTGGACTTGCACAAGGGATTACCCAAGATACGGGAACAATGGATCGCCGACCGGGACGACACGATACGGCTCGACGGGCTGAGTTCCGAGTACGGGCGGGCACGCCAGAACGATAAATCGCTCGACGCCCTGCGTTTCGAACACGTGAACACCACGCCGAGAGTGGCAAAACCGGGACATCGCGTGTCCCAGATGCACTACGCCCGGCAGGGGATCATCACCCCGGAAATGGAATTTATCGCCATCCGCGAGAACCAGCTCGTCGATAAGATACGGGAAGCCTACAAGAAAGAAAAAGGCGAACCCCTCGGTGCTAACTTTCCCGAATACATCACCCCCGAATTCGTGCGGCAGGAAGTGGCCGCCGGGCGGGCGATCATCCCGGCGAACATTAACCACCCCGAGAGCGAACCGATGATTATCGGGCGCAATTTCCTCGTGAAGATCAACGCCAACATCGGCAACTCGCCCATCACCTCCTCGATTTCCGAGGAAGTGGAAAAAGCCGTCTGGGCCTTCCGCTGGGGGGCCGACACGATCATGGACCTGTCGACCGGCAAAAATATTCACGAGACCCGCGAGTGGATCATCCGTAACTCGCCCGTGCCCGTGGGTACCGTACCCCTCTATCAAGCCCTCGAAAAAGTGCGGGGCAAGGTGGAAGACCTGACCTGGGAAATATTCCGGGACACCCTCATCGAGCAGGCCGAACAAGGGGTGGACTATTTCACGATCCACGCCGGGTTGCGCTGGCATCACGTGCCGCTGACGCTGAAACGCCTCACGGGCATCGTGTCCCGCGGAGGAGCGATCATGGCGCACTGGTGTACCACGCACAAACAGGAAAGTTTCTTGTATGACCATTTCGAGGATATATGCGAGATCCTCGCCAAATATGACGTCGGCATCTCCATCGGTGACGGGCTCCGCCCGGGATGTATCGCCGACTCGAACGACGAGGCACAGATCGCCGAGTTGAAAACGCTCGGGGAACTCGCCCAAGTGGCCTGGAAGCACGACGTGCAGGTGATCATCGAGGGACCGGGACACGTGCCCATGCAAAAGATACGCGAGAACATGGACCTCGAACTGGAATATTGCCACGAGGCCCCGTTCTACACCCTCGGCCCGCTGGTGACGGACATCGCGCCGGGTTACGACCACATCACCTCGGCCATCGGCGGGGCCATGATCGGGTGGTACGGGACATCCATGCTCTGTTACGTGACGCAGAAAGAACACCTCGGATTGCCGAACCGGGACGACGTGAAAGAGGGCGTGATCACCTTCAAGCTCGCCGCCCACGCCGCCGATCTCGCCAAGGGACACCCCGCCGCTTATTACCGGGATTACGCCATGAGCAAGGCCCGGTTCGAGTTCCGCTGGAAAGACCAGTTCCACCTGGCCCTCGACTCGGAGAAAGCCCTGCGCTTCCACGACGAGACCCTCCCGGCCGAGGGACACAAGGAAGCTCACTTCTGCTCCATGTGCGGCGAACATTTCTGTTCCATGCGGGCCAGCGAGAAGTTGAGAAAGAAAATAAAGGGTTCATAAAGTTTATAAAGTTTATAAAGTTTATAAGGTTTATGGACCCCCGCGGGGCGCTTTGTCTACGGCAGCTTGAGCTGCCGTTTAACCCTGTCCGAAGGACTCCCGTAACTTTATAAACTTTATAAACCTTACAAACTTTATGAACTATATCCAAAATTACAAGATATATGGTTATCATCATCACCCCACCCCGTTCCCTGCCGGACGAAGAGTCGATCGTGAACCGGCTCTTCGAGAACGGACTGCACCTGTTGCACTTGCGAAAACCGGGGGCTGACCGGGAAACGTTGGAAAACTTTATCCGGGGGATTGCCCCTCGTTTCCGGGAACGCGTTATCGTGCATGATCACTTCGAACTGGTTGAAGAATACGGGTTGAAAGGTATCCACCTGAAACACGATCAGGCCGCCACCTTCACGGAACGGGAACGCTACCCGCACGTGAGCGTGTCCTGTCACTCCTTCGAGGAAATCGGGTCGCTCGCCTTCACCCCGGATTACGTGTTCCTGAGCCCCGTGTTTGACAGTATATCCAAGCCGGGATACAATACCGCGTTTGACCTGAACTTGTTAAAAGAAAAGTTGAAAACGGTCCCCGTTCCCGTCGTGGCCCTGGGAGGGATCACCCCCGACAAGGTGACAGCCTGCCGGAAAACCGGTTTTGACGGGGTGGCCTTGCTGGGATACATCTGGGAAAAACCGTCGGAAGCGCTTTCCCGCTTCCTGAAAATATTCCCCGACGAGGTGATGAGCATCGCGGGATTCGACCAGAGTTCCGGGGCCGGGGTCACGGCCGACATCAAGACTTTCGAAAGTTGTCGAGTATACGGGCTAGGGGTAAGTAGCGCCATCACGTTCCAGAACCAGAACGAGTACCTCGGAACCAAATGGATGACTCCGGGCGAAATCATCCGGCAGTGCGAGGTATCGTTCCGGGAATTCAGTCCCTCGTTCGTCAAGATCGGGTTAATCGAGAGCTTCGACTCGCTCGACCAGATCGTGACTTACCTCACGACGGCCTTGCCCAAGGTGAAAATCATCTGGGACCCGATCCTGAAAGCCAGTGCCGGGTTCCGATTCCACGACGGGGAAAAAGCAAGCCGGTTGCAGGATATACTGGACAAGATTTATCTTATCACCCCGAACACGGATGAACTGGAAACACTTTTCGGAAGTCATCCTGACGTGGCACGATTACAGGAAATCGCGCGGGAATCGCGCCTCAACATCCTCTGGAAAGGAGGTCACAATGCCGAAACGCTGGCCTCCGACCGGCTGATCACCGGGGACAAGGTATACACTTTCTCGGTAACCCGCGGCACGAGCGGGAAACACGGGACGGGATGCGTCCTGTCGTCCGCCATCGCCTCGTATCTTACCCTCGGTTACCCGCTTCCCGAAGCCTGCCGGCACGGGCAACGCTACGTCTCGGACTTCATCGGTTCCAACGACACCAACCTGGGGATGCACCACCAGGTGAAGGCCACGGGGATCGCGGTCGATCTGGCACGGATTCCCCTGCAATACATCACGGATTACAAGGAAGGCGTTTCCATTCCCGAACAGGTGGAAGCCGTGTGCCGGGGAGGATGTCGCTGGGTACAACTGCGCATGAAAGAAGCCACCCGGGAAGAGTTTACCCGCGTCGGGCGAATCGTGAAGGAGATTTGCCGGCGTCACGGGGCCCTGTTCCTCGTTAATGACAACGTGGACATCGCCCTGGAACTGGACGCCGACGGGGTACACCTCGGCAAGGAAGACATGAATCCTCTCGAAGCCCGCAAGATTCTCGGTTACACGAAAATCATCGGGGGTACTTGCAACACTTTCGAGGACGTGGTCGCCCGGTTTCGTCAACAGGTAGACTATATCGGTCTCGGCCCGTTTACCTACACGTCAACGAAAAAACGTCTCAGCCCCATACTCGGGATCGAAGGCTACCGGAATATCCTGGACGCCTGCCGGAAAGCGGGCATTCATATCCCGATTCACGCGATCGGCGGTATTAGAGAAAATGATATTCAACCGATTTTAAGCACCGGGGTAACGGGTATCGCCCTCTCCTCCCTGCTTAAAAACAGTGATGACATAACGGAAAAAACAAAACAAATTCAAGAGGAAATGAGTCCATAAGGTCCATAAAGTCTATAAAGTCTATAAAGTCCGTAAAGTCACGGGAGTCCTTCGGACAGGGTTTAACGGCAGCCAAGCTGCCGTGGACAAAGCGCCCCGCAGGGGTCCATTGACTTTATAGACTTTATGGACCTTATAGACTTTATGGACCTTATGGACTTTATGGACTTTATGGACTTTATGGACCTTATGGACCTTACGGACTTTATGGACTCATTAAAATCATTAAATCTAAAATTAATAAATGGAAGCATTAAAAATCGCGGATAAAGTTTTTACCTCGCGCCTGTTTACCGGAACCGGTAAATTCGCATCAAATCAACTCATGGAAGACGCTATCCTGGCCTCGGAGTCACAACTCGTAACCGTCGCCTTGAAACGTGTAAACATGGATGGCAAAGAAGATGATATTCTGGCTCATTTGCAAGCACCTCATATCACCCTGTTACCCAACACATCCGGCGTGAGATCGGCAAAAGAAGCCGTGTTCGCCGCCCAACTGGCCAGGGAAGCCCTGGGAACAAACTGGTTGAAACTGGAAATACACCCGGACCCGAAATACCTGTTGCCCGACCCGATCGAAACCCTCAAAGCCACGGAAGAACTGGCAAAGCTGGGCTTCGTGGTGTTACCCTACATTCAGGCCGACCCGGTATTGTGTAAACACCTCGAAAACGCGGGTGCCGCCACGGTCATGCCGCTAGGCGCCCCGATCGGAACCAACAAAGGGCTTGTTACCCGGGATTTACTCGAAATTATCATCGAACAAAGTAATGTCCCCGTGATCGTGGACGCGGGAATCGGCGCTCCCTCTCACGCCGCCGCCGCCATGGAAATGGGCGCCGCCGCCGTGTTAGTGAATACCGCGATAGCCGTATCCCCGAACCCGGTGGAAATGGGACGGGCATTCAAACTGGCCGTTGAAGCCGGACGCATGGCTTTCGAGGCAAAACTGGCGAAACAATATCGCCACGCCCAAGCCAGTTCACCGTTGACGGCTTTTTTGGATTAAAGAGTTTATAAAGTTTATAAAGTTATAAGGTTTATAAAGTTATCGCTCCCTGCAGGAGCACATGGGCGATGATAGCTTAAACTGTTAAAAACTTCCCCCGGGGATATTATGGACGTTATAAACCTTATGTCACTGACCTGTCGCGGTTAGCTTTATCACTGACAACTTCGTTGCCATAAACAAAGCGCCCGCAGGGTCCACTAACTTTATAAACTTTACGAACCTTACAAACTTTATAAACTAAAAGAAGATGAATTCATTTTACGATACCCTTAAAACCTACGACTGGGACGATGTGAAACAAAACATCATGGATAAGTCGAAGAACGACGCGATCGCGGCGATCAACAACCCGCACCGCTCGCTAGACGATTTCATGGCATTAATCTCCCCGGCGGCAACCCCGTTGCTGGAAGACATGGCCATCGAAGCCAACCGCCTCACGCTCGAAAGATTCGGGAATACCATTCAACTGTATATCCCGCTCTACGTTTCGAACTATTGCACGAACTTCTGCGTTTACTGCGGTTTCAACCACGATAACGAGATTCATCGCAAGATGCTCACGCTGGAAGAAGTACAAGCGGAAACCGAGGTGATCACGAGTTGGGGATTCAAACACCTGCTACTCGTTTCGGGAGAGGCTCCCGCCGTGACGACGGTTGACTATTACGAGAAAGTGATTCGTGCCGTGCGGGACAAGTTCTCGCAAATCGCCCTCGAAGTGCAACCCCTTGACACGGCCGATTACGCTCGCCTGCACGAGGCCGGGTTAAGCTTCGTCTGCGTGTACCAGGAAACGTATAACGAGAAACAGTACCCGCTGTATCACCCCAAGGGACGGAAGGCCAATTACCGTTATCGTCTGGAAACTCCCGACAGGGTATGCACGGCCGGGGTACAGAAAATGGGTATCGGGGCCTTGCTCGGGCTGGAAGACTGGCGTACGGATTCCTTCTTCACGGCCCTGCACCTGAAATACCTGGAAAAGAACTACTGGCGCTCCAAATACTCGATCTCCCTCCCCCGCCTGCGCCCGCATGCCGGGGCTTTCATGCCTAAAGACCCGATCAACGACAAGCAAATGGTGCAACTTATCTGTGCCTACCGTCTACTGGATCAACAGGCAGAAATCTCCATTTCCACGCGGGAAAGCCGGGAATTCCGGGACCACGTGATGCACCTGGGAGCCACCTCGATGAGTGCCGGATCAAGCACGGAACCGGGAGGATACGTCGTACCTCACAAAGAGCTGGAACAATTCGCTATTAACGATAACCGTACCCCGCAAGAAATGGTTGAAGCCATTAAAGCACAGGGATACGAACCCGTCTGGAAGGATTGGGACGCGTGGATGTAGGGAGTTCGCCTCCGGCGAGTTGCAGGTTACAAGTTAGCAGGTTACAAGTTCGAGACAAAACGTACAAGGAATAAAAGCGTTTAGCGATGAATTCACCTACGATATAAGCAAAGTTAGAGAACGTGTAACTTGCAACCAGTCAACCGGTAACCTGCAACCCGCCAAGGACGAACACATGATAACTTCTTTTAACTTTTGAAAAGCAATAAATATTCTCCTCCTTTTGCTACGTTTGTCTTTTTAATTCTCTAAAATCAAATTATTATGGTAGTTGCGTATTTACGAGTCAGCACAAACAAACAACACCTGGAAAATCAGGAGGAGGAGATCAAGAAATTTGCCGCCCACCGGGGACTTGATATTGACAAGTGGTATCACGACGTCGTCAGTGGGAAAGTACACAGTAACGACCGGAAACTCGGCGATCTCCTCCTAACTTTACAAGAGGGCGACTGCCTTATCGTCACGGAAGTATCACGTTTGAGTAGGACGTTAATCGACATCATGAACATCATCAACACTTGTATCCAGCGTAAAATTGTTCTCCATAGCACGAAAGAAGGATACACTTTCGAGAACAATTTGAACAGCAAGATACTGGGCTTCGCTTTCGGCCTGGTGGCGGAAATCGAACGTAACCTAATCTCAATCCGTACGAGAGAAGCTCTCGCCGTGAGGAAAGCGGAAGGAATAAAACTGGGCCGCCCGTTCGGCAGTTGCCCGCAATTAAACGTGCTGATACAAAACAAGGAAAAGATCATCGAGCTAATGGACAACTGCGTACCTTACAAGAAAATAGCCAAGAAGTACAAGGTATCCATCTGCACGGTAAACCGATTTGTCAAGCATCACATCAACGAATGTAAATAACTCTGGTAAAACAAATTAGAATTAACTCAACAGCATATGTCACTAACCTCTAAAGAAAAGGAACGTTACAATCGACATATTATCCTACAAGACATTGGAATTCGAGGACAAGAAAAAATTAAAGCTACAAACGTGCTGGTAGTAGGAGCCGGAGGATTAGGCTCACCCATATTATACTACTTGACAGCCGCAGGAATCGGTCACGTTGGCATCATGGACGACGACGTGGTATCGGAGTCCAACCTGCAACGGCAAATCCTGTACGACACGACACACGTGGGAACCTCCAAAGCCACCGTTGCCGCGGACAAATTAAACCGGTTAAATCCATTTTGCAGGATTACCCCATACACAACCCGTCTATCGCAGGATAACGCCCTGGAAATTATTTCAGAATATGATATTGTCATAGACGCGACCGATAATCTCTATGCCCGTTACCTGATTAATGACGCGTGCGTGGAATTAAATAAACCTTTTATTTACGGCAGTATATGCGAATTCAGCGGTCAACTGTCCGTTTTTAATTATCATGATGGTCCTACCTACCGGGACCTTTTCGAGTACAGCGATGACATCAAGAACTTCTCGCAGCCATCAGGTGTTATCGGCGCTCTTCCCGGAATTATCGGGTCGTTGCAAGTAAACGAAACCATTAAAATTATTCTCGAAAAACCGGGTGTACTCTCCGGAAAGTTATTAACCATAGATATATTGAACAATACCTATCTTACTTTTACCATTCAGAAGAAAGCAAGGAGTTTGTAAGGTTTATAAAGTTTATAAAGTTTATAAAGTTTATAAAGTTTATAAAGTTTATAAGGTTCGTAAGGTTCATAAAGTTACGAACTTTATGAACCTTATAAACCCTTTAGCTTCTTTTCTCGTATCCCGGTTTACCAAGCAACATGAACATGTTGTTCTTGTACGCCTCCACTCCCGGCTGGTCAAAAGCGTTCACGCCAAGGATTCCGCCGGATATAGCACAGGCCATCTCGTAGAAATAGAATAACTGCCCCAGGTAATATTCGGTCAATTCCGGGATAATAACCCTCATGTTCGGGACCCCACCTTCCACGTGAGCCAGTTGAGTACCCAGTTCGGCCATTTTATTCACCTCGTCAACACGTTTACCCGCCAGATAGTTCAATTTATCCAGATCGTGGGCATCACAAGGCACTTGCACCCTATATTTCGTCTTCTCGATAGAAAGAACCGTCTCGAACAGATTCCGACGCCCTTCCTGTATATACTGTCCCATGGAATGCAAATCCGTCGTGAAATCAACACTGGCGGGGAAGATACCCTTGCTTTCCTTTCCCTCGCTCTCGCCGTATAGTTGTTTCCACCATTCAGCGACATAATGCAGTTTCGGGTTGAAATTTACCGTGATCTCGATCACGTATCCCTTCTCGTACAAGGCGTTCCGAACGGAAGCGTAGGTGACAGCAAGTTTCGCGTCACTTTCCTTCATGCAACTCCACATATCCACGGCACCTTTTACCAGAGAACGGATATCCAACCCGGCCAGGGCGACGGGTAGTAAACCCACCGGGGTCAGCACGGAATAGCGCCCACCCACGTTATCGGGAATCACGAATGTCTCGTATTCCTCTTTATCGGCCATTGCCCGCAAAGCTCCTTTCTTCTCGTCGGTGATTGCAACTATTCTCTCTCTCGAAACCGCCACTCCTTCCTGTTCGATCAACTGGTCCTTCAATAAACGGAAAGCCACGGCAGGCTCGGTTGTCGTTCCCGATTTGGAGATCACGCATATCCCGAATTTCTTGTCTTTCAAAAACGCCTGCAATTCATATAAATAATCCTCGCTGACATTATTCCCGGCAAAAACGACTCTGGTTCCCGAATAGACATCAAAACTACCGGACATCGCCTCGATCACGGCTTTGGCACCCAGATAAGACCCCCCGATGCCGATGATGACAACCACGTCGGTTTGTTCTCTCAACCTGTCGGTACAACTGGAAATTCGTTCCAATTCGTTCTCGGTAATCTGAACGGGGAGATCTAGCCAGCCCAGGAAATCACTTCCTTTGCAAGTCCCGTTTTTCAAACTCTTTAAGGCTTTAATTGCCTTTTCCTGTTGCGCGGAAATCTCTTTTTCCCCAACGAACGATAAGACTTTCGAGTAGTCAAGTTTAATGCTTTCCATTGTATTTATATTTAAATATTATTCCCCTCTTTTGGCTTTCAGCATATCCCTGTAACGAGAAGCGTTCTCGTAATCCTCGTTCTTCACGGCCTCGTCCAACATCCGGGTTAATTCTTCCTCGGTAAAATCATCCGATGATGACTTCGCGTCCCCCGGTTCCACGGTTGTTTTCCCGCTAAATTCGCCCGTTTCCAGATCGGAAACCGGTATCGCCGTTTTGGCTATCACGCCAGGGGCAACATAGATCGGGCAATTATAACGTAACGCCAAAGCGATAGCGTCTGACGTGCGGGAATCAATTTTCAAAACCTCTTCCCCGTGACGAAAACGCAATTCCGAGTAAAAGATTCCGGATTCCCAACGATAAATATAGACTTCCTCCAGAGTCGCACCCAACTGGTCTGCCAGACTCTTTATCAAATCGTGTGTCAACGGACGCTGCGAACGCAAATGCTCCAGGTGAATCGCGATGGATTGTGCCTCGGCTATCCCGATGATAATAGGAATTCGAAAAGTGTCATTCTCTTCTGCCAGAACCAACGCGTATGCCCCCGTTTGAGACATACTGTTATAGGATAACCCGAAAACTTTTAATCTAATTCTATCCATAAGCCTTACGTAACTTTAGATCTACGTTTTTAGATTTACGATTGTTACTTCCAAGCTCGATAATCTAGTCTCATTCACACAACCCTAAATCCGAATCTATTATTTTTTCAAGGGAGCCCTGTAGATACGGGCCAATCCCCCTAGACTTGTTTCCCTGTATTTTGCCTGCATGTCACATCCCGTCTGCATCATGGTCTCTACCACGTCATCGAAAGAGACTTTATGACGTCCATCCGAGAAAAGGGAGTAAATCGCGCATTCGCGGGCTTTCTGCGAGATAAACGCGTTCCGCTCGATGCAAGGAATTTGCACGTACCCGCCAACCGGGTCACAGGTCAATCCCAAGTTATGCTCGAATCCCATTTCAGCCGCGTATTCCACCTGCATCGGGCTTCCTCCCAATATCTGCGCCGCAGCCCCGGCAGCCATGGCACAAGCCGTTCCCAGCTCACCCTGGCATCCTACCTCGGCCCCGGATATTGAACCGTTCGTTTTCACGATGTTACCGATCAACCCGGCTGTTGCCAATCCTTTTATAATCCGCTTGTCACTGATATCCTGATCATGCTTCAAGAAGAATAGCACGGAAGGAACTACCCCGGCTGAACCACAAGTAGGAGCCGTCACGATCCGTCCCCCGGCGGCGTTCTCTTCGGCAACGGCCAAAGCGGACGCGAATACCATTCCCATGTGACGCAAAGTTCCCGCGGACTGTTGGGCCCGCACGTGATAAGCACAGGCCTTGCGCGCCAAACGCAAGTTTCCGGGCAACACACCCTCGTTCTCCAAGCCGTTGTGAATACTTTCCACCATCACTTTCCAAACCTCTTCCAGGTAATCAAAGATTTCCGGTCCCTCGTGCAACTCCACGTACTCGACGAAAGAGCGCCCCTCAGCCTTGCACCAGTTCAATATATCGGTCATCTTCGTATCCGGGTAGATATCTTCCCGGTTAAAAGTTCCTTGCTCATCCCACAAGGCTCCGCCACCGACACTATATACCTCCCAACGATCCTTGACTTCCCCGTTTTCCAGAGCCTCGAACAACATTCCGTTCGGGTGATGCGGAAGAGATTTGTCGGATTCCCACACGATCTCCGTGTCATCCGGCCGATTTATCATCTTCTGAATGGCCACGTCCGTGCCGTGTCCTACCCCCGTCAACGCCAAACTACCGAATAATGTCACCCGATAGCGTTCTGCATCCGGATTTCTTTCTTTAAAATAAAGAGCCGCACGTCCCGGCCCCATCGTGTGACTGGAAGAAGGTCCATAACCTATTCTAAATATTTCTCTGATTGATTTCACTTTACTAATTTTTTATTCGTCTCCGGCGTAAAATCGCCTTCGGCGTGTTACAAGTTACAAGTTGGCAGGTTACAAGTTTATACCCCGCACAAGCTGGCGCTTTTTTCACTCTAAATTCTGAACTCTAAACTTTAAACTAAATTCAATTCTTCATTTTCAATAAAAAAAAGGCAGGCCTATAAGCCGGGTTCTGTACCTTGCGGTTTCTATCATTTATCTACTCCGTGAATCACTTCACGGCTCTAGCGACCTACCCCCTGGCATTGGTCGGGCAAACCTAAGCGCCAGTGTACATGGTCTTGCAACTCGTGAGGTGTACGGCTATCCCGGTCACCCGGAATACCGGTGAGCTCTTACCTCACCTTTTCACCCTTATTCCGCGAACGGAACGGTTATTTTCTGTTACACTACTGCCCCCTCTCGAAGGCCTTCCCGTTAGGAAACACGATGCCCTGCGTTGCCCGGACTTTCCTCTCTCCCTCGCGGGACAGCGATAGAACGGCCTGCCTTTATTCATTTCAAATCCTATTAAGTGAGTGATTTATGATTTCCGATTAAGTGATTTCTCCACACAATTCTCGCACTCCTTTTTTGTAATCACAGAATCATTCAATCGGCAATCACCGAATTATTTCACTTTAAATCAAACTCAAAGAACTCTTTCTCAACTTTCAATTAATTAAGAATCGGGTCTTCCGGGAAATTCGCCCAAAGCTTGTGTCTTCCCCCCAAAGAACTCATCGCCTGCTCCCACAATCCATCGTTCGGGACAGAAAACAATATTTCTGTCGGGATCGTTCCCACCATCCATGAATTCTCTTGCAATTCACTATCTAACTGGTTCTCGGTCCAACCACTATACCCGGCAAAAAAACGAATCTCACCTTCCAATATCTTTCCGGCTTTCAACATCCCCGTTAAAGCCTGGAAATTCCCTCCCCAGTATATTCCCTTCGCGATCTCTACCGAATCGGGGATATCCTCTCTCCGGTGAATATAATACAACTGATTTCGTTCCACGGGTCCCCCGATATACACCGGGAAAGACACCCCCTCCAGCTCTTTCACCAATTCGGACGTCGTGTAAGGCAATGGTTTGTTCAACACGAACCCCACGCCTCCATTCTCGTCATACTCCACCATGTAAACCACGGAACGATTAAAATATTTTCCTTCCAGAAAAGGTTCGGCAATCAACACCTTCCCCACCTCGACACGATCATCGTTATGACGTATCTGAAACAGTTCCTGAAACTCCTTTTCCACTAGTTATTATTTTTACAAGTCAAATATATCTACTAAATTTGTATTACAAAGCGTTAATGCAAAGATAACAAAATGTGGAAAATATTTGGCATATTGCTTCTATCTTTATTTATTAACAACTTTGCCGAAGCGCAAAGTGTTGTCCCGGCTGTTATTATCGGCAGAGATACCGTTCCACATGTCCTTCTCGGTGAAGTTGATGTCGTCGCCAGAATCAAAAATCCCCGGAAATATGCCCGTCAACAACAAAGAAACCAGCGAATGATATACAACGTGCGGAAAGTATTCCCGTACGCCAAGATTGCCGCCGCCAAAATCAACGAGATCGAGAACCAGTTAGCGCGAGTGAATTCGGAATTAAAACGCAAGCAAATCATCAAAAAAGAGTACAAAGAACTCATGCAGACGTTCAAACAACCGCTAATGAAATTAACCGTCACCCAAGGAAAGATTCTCGTGCGCCTGATCTACCGGGAAACCAACAACACCTCGTTCAACCACATCAGAGAATACAAGGGGACCGTGAACGCTTATTTCTGGCAATCATTGGCTCTTTTGTTCGGCAATAACTTGAAAGCCGATTACGAACCGGAGGGACGGGACCGGGAAATCGAACAAATCGTGCGCACCATCGAAAAAGAGAATCTAGGAATGAAATAATTCATTTTTTGCATTTCTAAATCTTCGTATATCCAAATTTCCCAATTATCTTTGCCCTTATGAAATACGAAGAGATTGTCACGGATTTAAAGGCGGGAAAATATGCCCCGATTTACTTCTTATCAGGAGAAGAACCTTATTTTCTGGATGAGATAGCGACCAGAATTGAAAAAAACGCCCTCTCGGAAGACGAAAAGGCTTTCAATCAGACCATCTTGTACGGTAACGATGTTTCCATGACAACCGTGACCGACACGGCCCGCCGTTTCCCCATGATGTCACAACGCCAAGTTGTTATCGTCAAGGAGGCCCAGAATATCCGGGACTTTGAAAACCTACTCCCGTACATCGAGCATTTGCAACCGACAACCATTCTGGTATTTCTCTACAAAAACAAGAAACCCGATAAACGCAAGGGGGTATTCAAAAAACTGAGTAGTTCCTCGAACTGCGTCTATTTCGAATCAGCCAAGCTTTACGACAACAAAATCCCGGACTGGATCATCTCGTACTGCAAAGACAAGAAATACATGATCTCCCTGAAAGCCGCCGGGATACTAGCCGAGAGTCTTGGAAACGATCTCAGCAAGGTTGCCAACGAACTCGATAAACTGATGCTCTTACTTCCCGGAGGAGGCGAGATCAAAGAGAACCTGGTAGAAGAACACACGGGCATCAGCAAGGAATTCAACACGTTCGAACTCACGGCTGCCATTATCCAGATGGATCACCTGAAAGCCAACCGCATCGTGAACTATTTCGAGGCCAATCCTAAAAATAACCCACTAGTACTCACGATCACTATGTTATTCCGCTATTTCTTGAATCTACTGACTTACCACTATCAGAAAAAGAGTACACCGAATCAACAGGAAATGGCCCGGCTGCTGGGAATCAATCCTTACTTCATGAAAGACTATACCGAAGGAGCGAAAAAATATAATGCCATGAAATGTGCCAACATTATCTCTTGGCTCAGAGAATACGACCTCAAATCCAAGGGAGTGGGAAACGCGAATATCTCTGACGGCGAGCTTTTAAAGGAATTAATTTTTAAAATAATGCACTAAACAATTGAAAATGGAGAATTGAAAATGAAAAAAGCGTTGGCCTTGTGTTGGGAATCACTTAATCTGAAATCACAAATCACAGAATTGATAGGATCTAAAATTTAAAATCTAAAATGAATAAGGCTATTTTTCTTGACCGGGACGGTACGATCAACTCTGACGAAGGACACTACTATATATATAGGATAGAAGATTTCGTGTTTAACCCCGGCGTGATCGACGGAATCCGCCGCCTCAACGAAGCGGGTTACCTGATTATTGTCGTAACCAACCAAGGGGGTGTCGCGAAAGGCGAATACACTACCGAAGATGTTGAAAACCTGCATGCATACATGTGTGCGGAACTGGAAAAACACGGGGCCCACATAGACAAGATATATTATTGTCCTCACCACAGCAGCATCGCCCCCTGCGAGTGTCGCAAACCATCGCCTTACATGATCGAACAAGCCATTCGAGAATTTGATATTGACAAATCCGCCACCCTATTGATCGGGGACGGTGGCCGGGATATAGAAGCCGCCGAAGCCGCCGGGATACGAGGTATAAAAATCCCGAAGAACAGTGACTTAACCCCGGTTATCGACACTATTCTGAAGCAATTGAAAACGGAAAATTGAAGATCATAACAGTATCATGTCCGAAATCTTGTTTGCTCTACTACCTATGGCTATTTTGGTCATATCCATGGGAATATGCAAATGGCCGGGGGATAAGAGTAGCCTGTTCACCCTTATTATCACGATCCTGTTGGCTATCTTTATCTTCAAAGCACCCGTTCAGGAAATCGGTACGACCTTATTAAACAGTTCCTATCGAGCCTGCGTCACTATCCTATCCGTTATCTGGATAGCCGTTTTCAGCTACAACCTTTTGTTACATTCCGGGAAAATCGAAATACTTAAAGGTCAGTTAGCCGCCATATCCACGGACAAAAGCGTACAGGTGTTACTCATCACCTGGGGATTTGGCGGTTTACTGGAAGGCATGGCCGGTTACGGCACGTCGGTCGCCATTCCTGCGGCGATTCTCGTAACTCTCGGTTTCCGCCCGTTATTCGCCGTCTTGGTCAGTCTTATCGCCAACAGCGAGCCGACCACCTTCGGGGCCGTCGGGATTGCAGAAACCGTCCTTGCCGAGGAAACCGGTTGTCCGTTACCGGAGTTATGCAAAGCCACGATTCAACAACTATTTCCCTTTATCTTCCTGATACCCATCACCCTCACAATACTGGCAGACCGACGTCGACAAGCCTTACCCAAGAACCTCCTGCTCGGCACTCTCGTCGGGGGAGTATCCTATCTGGCCCAATATCTCACGGCCAACTACCTCGGACCAGAAACACCGGCTATCATCGGCAGTATATGTTCCATCATTGCTATTATCATCTGGAGTCACTTCCATCCTTCCGGTCAGAAAAGTTCTTTCACGAACGGGTATACCGCCCGACAAATCTACCAAGCGTGGAGCATATACGGGTTTATCATTCTCTTCATCCTGTTGGCCATCCCGTTCCACTTCAAGGGAACCGCTTTACTCTTGCTCGGGGGAGCTTTCATCGGCGGGCAAATCCAAGGCGTGAAAACCAAAAAACAACTCGTACTTTTAGGCAAAACTCTCGTGCAAATCCGTACCACGATCATCATGGTTATCGCCCTCGTCGGGATATCCGCGCTCATGGAGATATCCGGTATGATACGACTCATGGCCGACACCTTGACCACCCTGGCTGGTAACGGGTATGCCTTCTGGTCCCCCCTCGTCGGGGAAGCCGGAACATTCCTCACGGGTAGCGGGACTTCTGCCAACATTCTTTTCGGTAAATTGCAAGTAGGAATAGCGGAAAATATAAACGTCGAGCCTTCTTGGCTGACTGCCGCGAATACAACCGGGACTACCGCCGGGAAAATTATCTCCCCTCAAAGTATAGCTATCGCCACCTCGGCCTGTCAGTTACAAGGCAAAGAAGGAGAAATCCTGAAACAAGCCTTCCCTTACGCTCTCGTGTACGGTATTTTACTAGGAATAATCGTGGCGCTTGGAAGTTAAAAAGCAGCCAACAACAAATCAATATCACGGGACACCAGACCGTACTTATCCGCGATGACCTTTTTAGTCAGTACCCCGTTATAGATATAAACACCATGTCGTAACCCGACATCGCTTTTGATAGCAGAATTAAACCCTCCTTCACGGGAAACCTTGTCAAACAAGGGCGTGAACAGGTTACTATACGCAATAGAAGCCGTACGTGCCACCCTCGACGGGACATTCGGGACACAATAATGAATCACCCCGTTATACACGTATGTCGGATTCTCGTGAGTCGTAGGACCGGAAGTCTCGATACACCCGCCATGTTCGATAGACATATCGACGATAACCGCCCCCTGTTTCATCAATTTCACCTGCTCCTCCGAAACGGTAATCCCGAAATCATCATCAAAGAAACGCAAAGCCCCGATCAACACGTCGGCTGACAATAACGCCCGCTCCAGTACAGGTTTGTGGAACACGGAAGTGTAAACCCGTTGTCCCAGACAATGATTCAAACGCCTCAAACGCTCCAAGGAATGATCGAAAACTTTCACCACCGCACCCAAAGCCAAAGCCGTGCGTGCGGCATATTCACCCAGCGTTCCGGCACCCAAGATAACCACCTCGGCAGGTGTCACTCCAGTCACACCTCCCAACAAAATCCCTTTCCCCTCCCGCGAATTACTCAGATACTCGCTAGCTATCATAATCGCCGAACTCCCCGAAATCTCGCTCATCATCTGGACCACGGGATAAAGCCCATTTCCATCTTTCAGTATATCAAAACCCACGGCAGTCACTTTTTTCTGCATCATCTCCACGATCGCCTCTTTCCGCAATTCAAAAAGCTCTATCGGGGACAAAATCACCTGACGATCGCGCATCACCTCCACGTCTTCCTGCATCACCGGTGTGGGTTTCAAAATAATATCAGCGGTATACACCTCCTCGCACGTGTCCAACATCTGGGCTCCCGCATCCGCGTATTCCCGGTCATGGTAATGTGCCGCCTCTCCGGCTCCTCGTTGTATCATTATCGTGTGCCCCATATCCACCATCACGGCCACCGATTCCGGGGTTAGACAAATCCGGTTCTCCCGGCGTTCTGTCTCGTTCGGCAAACCTATTGTCAACCGTTTCTGTTTATATTCCCCGAAAACCTCTTTTTCTTGGTACAGAAACCATTCCCTGTTGATAAGTGCACCCAATAATTTACCCGAGTTATCCATAATATCCCCTTTATTATTTTTCTTCTATCACCAGTTCTCTCCGGCCGTCAGCCAACTCGGAGAATTTACATATCAACGTATTATCCGGCAATAACGGCTCGACCATTTCCGGCCACTCGATAAAACAACGATTCCCGCTATAAAAATACTCCTCGTAACCGAAATCCATCGCTTCCTCGATATTTTTCACCCGGTAGAAATCAAAATGATATACCGAATCTCCCTTTGCCGTCAAATACTCATTCACGATCGCAAACGTCGGGGAATTCACGTCATCCTCTATTCCCAAACATTCCGCCACCGCTTTCACGAATGTCGTTTTACCCACTCCCATCGGCCCGTACAAGGCGTATATCGTGTTATCCCCCGTACTCGCCAAAAACTCTTTGGCCACCCGATTCAAATCATCTACGCCGTCAATTACCCAACGCATAATTTCACCTGAATTTATAAATCTATTAAATACTTTTGTGGTATACTCTTCACAAGTATACCACAAAGATAATTATTAGTAAACGAAAAAACGAAATCAAAAGTTTATTTCTCCGGTTCAACAGTAACCTCTTCCTGTTGCCCGGCATCTACCGCTTTTTCTTCCGTCGAAGCTCCTTTCAAGAAAGTAGGCAAATTCAACCCGGCCATGTTAAACAAATCATTCAACGGGGGCACGGACTTCATCATCCCGGAAATGAAATTGGCAGTTGAAGTATTACCGTTCCCGGCGTTATTACCGTCCCAAACCGTAACTTTATCAATCTTTATATTCTTGACAGCTTCCACTTGTGTCCTCACCAATTCCGGCAATTTATCCGTAATCAACATCATCACGGCCTTATCCGGATCACCAGCAGCAGCTTGCACGATCCGAGCATACCCTTCCGCTTGTTTCGTCAGCACCTCGTACATACCTCTGGCCTCAGCATCCATTTTGGCAAAAATAGCATCCGCTTCACCTTTCGCCAAACGACGCAAACGCTCGGCTTCCGCCTCGGCATCAATAATCGCTTTCTCTTTGTCAATCTGTGCCGGAACCACGATATTAGCAGCTTGCGTGGCTTTTTCTCTCTCGGCACGAGCTTTCTCAGCTTCCCGCTCTGCCAAGTATGCCTCTTCCAAAGCCTTAGCCGACTGCACTTTCTCCGCAGCAATAGCCTTACGGGCAGCCTCGGCCTCTCTTTCCCGACGAATTGCATCCGAATCGGCGATCAAAATCTTGGCGTTATTCTCACCCTCTACCGCCGTGGCATTAGCCTCCGCAGTACGGATACGGGTATCCCGCACGGTTTCCGCAATACGGATATCCTTATCTCGATCGGCCTCGGCCTTACCGATCTCCCCGAACCGATTCTGTTCGGCCACGCTCTTCTTAGCATCATTAATAGCCTTGGCTGCAGCTTCTTTTCCGAGCGCCTCGATATACCCCGACTCATCGCGGATATCCGTCACGTTCACGTTAATCAATTTCAAACCAATCTTGCGTAATTCCGCTTCCACGTTAGCGCTCACGTTAGCCAAGAACTTATCCCGGTCCGAGTTGATCTCCTCGATATCCATCGTGGCGATCACCAGACGCAACTGCCCGAAAAGAATATCTTTTGCCAAATCCTGAATATTCTCCAAGCGTTGTCCCAGTAAACGCTCCGCGGCATTCGTCATACTATCCGACTCGGTCGAGATTCCCACCGTGAAACGACAGGGAACATCCACCCGAATATTCTGTTTACTCAATGCATTCGTTAAATTACATTCTATCGAGATCGGCGTCAAATCCAGGAATGCATAACTCTGAAACACGGGCCAGATAAAGGCGGCTCCACCATGAATACAACGCGCAGAACTCACTCCTCCGGTCGCATTCTTTCCGGTTTTACCGTACACGACAAGAATTTTGTCGGACGGACAACGTTTATAACGGGATAATATCGCCGCAAACGTAACAAACAACACCGCCACCACGGCGACAATCAAATACAAACTTCCTTCCATTTCCATGTATTTTAGTATTAATGATAAATAGTCCTCTTAAAAACGTTCGACCAGCAACGTGCTGTCATTGATCACTTCCACCACTTTTATCGGGGCACCCGTTTCCAGTTCTTCTCCCAACGTGAGCGCATCAAATTCCCGGATCGCTCCCTGTATCGAGATCTGCACCTTCCCCTCTCCCCCTTTCCCGGCCGGAATCTTCAAATATACGTTTCCCTTACACCCTAAAGCGTTCGCCATATTTATAGTGCCACTTTGTTCCATCCGGCTCATAAACCTGAAAATAGCCATCACCGCCATGACTAACAACACACCGATCGCAGCCGACACGAGAATTAACACGAACTGGTTCCCGATCGCCCCTTGAAAAGAGATAATCGACCACCCGAATCCCAACAAGAAATTGATAAAATTACGGAAAGTAAATAACTGAAAAGGCCCGCTATCACCATCTCCCGGCATATCAGTCCCCGTGTCAATGTCCATCCCTCCATCCGTATCCATTCCGACGAAAGTCATAATCGTTTGTATAATAAACACCAAACTAGCAAATAGTGTGATACACCACACCGATTGCATAAATAAACCTAGAGAACTCCACCATTCTTCCATCGCATTAAATTTTAATTAGTAACATATATTTCCCCTCTCGCTCGCACACAACTACACAAATATAAACATTTTCACAAGACTTCCTAGCATATAGTTAAAACTAAATACACTCCTTCTTTAAATATAAGCACCCCGTTCTTTCTCCCCTTCAAATACTACCGACAACCGTATTTCAACAATATTTGAACCGTATTTAATCATAGCGGAACGCATAGTTACCAGCCATTTACAATACATCAAAAAAACATCCCTGATTTTAATTTGTATTAGTATACTTAACATGAACTACTCTTTAAAGTTTATTAACTACAAAAATTAGTTTTATAACTAGAAAATATAGTTCTTTGCAACAAAAGAGACAAAACCATGAAAGGACTAACAAGTAAAGAAGAAGAAATCATGGGCTTTTTCTGGGAGCAAGGCCCTTTATTCGTGAAACAGCTACTCGCATTTTACGAGGAACCGAAACCCCATTTCAACACCCTTTCCACTATCGTCCGCGGACTTGAAGAGAAAGGCTATCTTTCCCACGAAGTTTACGGAAACACATATCAATATTATGCGATGATCAGTGAAGAAGAATTTCACAAAGGGACCTTAAAAAACGTGATCAGTAAATACTTCAATAACTCATACCTCAGTGCCGTATCCTCGCTCGTTCGGGAAGAAGATATCTCGCTGGAAGAATTGAAACAACTCATTTCGGAAGTAGAAAAAGCACATCACAAATAAAACGACTTATGGGAACTTTTTTTGTCTACATATTAAAAGCCTCCGTTTGCCTTGCCGCATTTTACCTGTTTTACAGGCTATTACTTAGCAAGGATACTTTCCATCGTTTCAACCGGATCGCACTACTGGGCATATTGTTCCTATCCCTCGTTATCCCGTTTTGCGAAATTACCGTTCACGAAAATATAGAAGTACAACAGACTCTATTAGACATAGAACAATTGCTCGCACTGGCGGACAACACGCCACAATTGATTCAACAACCAACGATATCCTCGATCCCGTTATGGATTCCCGTTCTCCTGTTTACCTATTTTTCAGGTATCCTTTTTTTCTTCGGGCGTAACATTTACTCGTTATTCCACATGCTCCATTTATTACACGGCGGGAAGAAAGAAAAACTGGAAAAAAGTATCACGCTTGTCACTCACGATAAAAATATAGCTCCTTTCAGCTGGATGAAATACGTTGTCATTTCCGAGAAAGACCTGCGAGAGAACAGCAAAGAAATATTAACTCACGAACTGGCCCATATTCACAACCGGCACTCGATAGATTTATTCATCAGCGAAATTTGCATCTGCTTTCAATGGTTCAACCCGGCCTCTTGGCTCCTAAAACAGGAATTACAAAACATCCACGAGTACGAGGCCGATGAAACAGTCATTCGTCAAGGCATTAACGCAAAACAATATCAATTATTAATCATAAAAAAAGCTGTCGGCACAAGGCTCTACTCTATGGCCAACAGCTTTAATCACAGTAAACTTAAAAAACGTATCAC
>ENA-UEPH01000094-UEPH01000094.1-human-gut-metagenome-genome-assembly--contig:-NODE-94-length-99032-cov-12.545581_pt1 | contig 99032 bp, 91 predicted proteins | sample MGYA00242891_ERZ507898 | MGnify/ENA primary metagenome ERZ507898 (study PRJEB26167, sample SAMN06115411) | human gut metagenome | host: Homo sapiens | place: China:Guizhou | collected 2014-10-15...
TTTGTTCTCCACCCATATCACAGGCGATTTGGAGCGTGCAGCCGATTATATTACCTACATCAGTTATGGCGAGCTGTTCTTTACTGGCAGCAAAGATGATTTTGTAGATATGTTCCGCATTGTAAAAGGTGGAATGGAGGAACTGTCCGATGATCTGAAAAATAAGGCGGCTGGTATTCGTACATTTCCTACGGGATTTGAGGCGCTGATGAAAACCGAAGATATTAGCGGTTTTTCCAACCTGACCGTTGAGCCTGCCACCATTGATGAAATTGTAGTGTTTACAAGCAAGAAAGGTGACGATTATGAATAATATTTTGAAATCCACAAAATTGGACTTTTCTCTGGTAAAGCCATATATCAAAGTGATTGGGTTTACCATGCTTCTCCCTATCGCTTTTGCGGCCATTAACCGTTCCATCCTGACAGGCGTTTCCTTTGCCATGTGCTTTATCGCCATGACCACAGGCTACACTTTCTCGGTAACGGAAAAAAACAGCATGGAGCGTTTGTATGGGATTTTACCCATCAAGAAAAGCGAAATGGTGACAGGCCGGTATCTCTTTGTTCTTGCATTGGGCGCACTGGCCCTGGTGGTTTCTCTTATCACACAGCCGCTTGTGCTGCGGGCAATGGGTGAAAGTGTTGGGACACTTGATATGATTAGCGCAGCCATTGGCGGCCTGTTCCTGTTCGCCCTTTATACCGTATTTCAAATTCCGGGCTATTACAAATATGGAGCCATCAAAGGCCGTGTGTTCATGTATATTCCAGTGGCTGGATTTTTGGCGACCTTGTTTTTCCTGCCCAAGATGCCCACAGACAATCCCATTGTGACTACGGTTGTAAGTTCCCCGGTACTGCTGATCGGCCTTGTGCTTGTACTCGTCGTTGTCATGTACGCTGTGTCGATCTGGTTCTCCATTCGGATTATGGAAAACAAGGAAATGTGAGGTGAGCAATATGGATTTCACAATTTTAGCGGTAGTTCTTCTGATTGGCATTGGTATCCCTTTCCGTAACAAGCTGATCCGAAAATATCGGGAAGAAAAGAAGCAGAAAGATAAGGATCGGGATGCAAAATGACGGGTATGGAGAAAACCGAGTTCATCCGTTGTCCCATCTGTGGAAATAAAACACGCGACAAAATCCGGGAAGATACCATCTTAAAAAATTTTCCTCTCTTTTGTCCCAAATGCAAAAGCGAGTGTCTGATTGATATTGAACAATTTCATATAACTGTTATTAAAGCGCCAGACGCACAGCCGCAGAGCCGATAACTCACAAGGTCTGGTTCCTTGTGGTTATTGGCTCTTTTTGAATGGAGGTGTCGCTATTATGCTATGAATGATTGAAGGAGGTCTAACTATATGAACGAGGTTTTGAAACTGGAGCATATCCAGAAGTATTACGGGAACGGCGAGAATGTTACAAAAGCGATTCAGGACATCAGCTTTTCCGTTCAGGAGGGGGAATTTGTGGGGATCATGGGTGCGTCCGGTTCCGGTAAGACCACCCTGCTCAACTGCATTTCCACCATTGATACGGTCAGCACGGGACATATCTATCTGGATGGAACCGATGTGACCGAAATCAATGAAAAGCAGATTGCCCGGTTCCGTCGGAAAAACCTGGGCTTTGTGTTTCAGGATTTTAACCTACTGGATACCCTGACCATCTCCGAAAATATTGCCTTGGCTCTTACCATCAACAAGATCCCCGCAGGCGAGATCGACGGCCGGGTGCGGGAATTGACCGGAAAGCTGAACATCACGGATATTCTGGACAAATACCCCTATCAGGTGTCCGGCGGCCAGAAGCAGCGGTGCGCCTGCGCCAGAGCCATCATCAACAATCCCAAGCTGATTCTGGCGGACGAACCCACCGGCGCACTGGACAGCCATTCGTCCCAGATGCTGCTTTCCACCATTCAGAGCATCAATGAAACCATGGGAGCAACCATTCTGATGGTGACGCACGACGCCTTTTCCGCAAGCTACGCAAACCGTATTTTCTTTTTACAGGACGGTGCAATCTTCATGGAAATTCTCAAAGGCAACGATTCACGCAGGACTTTCTTTAACAAAATTTTAGATGTCCTCACCATGATGGGAGGGGGCGTGAACGATGTACTCTAAACTTGCTTTTCGGAATATTCGTAGGAGTCTACGGGATTATATCATCTACTTTGTGACGCTTACCCTGACTGCGTCGTTGATGTACTCCTTCCTGGCGCTGGGATTCTCCCCAGATATTCTTGCCATGACGGAAAATATGTCGATGCTTACCTCTGGTATCCTGATGCTGTCCGTGCTGGTTGCGCTGCTGTCCTCGTTTATCGTTGGATATGCTATCCGGTTCATGTTGAGCCAGCGGAAAAAAGAGTTTGCCGCTTATGAACTGATGGGTATGGAGGTGAAAACCGTCCGAAACCTATTTCTGGTGGAAAACAGCATGATTGGCGGAGCCGCCTTTTTGCTGGGTTCGCTGCTTGGAACCGGACTGTCCGGGTTATTGAATCAGGTAGTTCAAAATATTTTTGAAGTTACGCATCATTATCAGGTCTTGTTCTCTCTCCGTGCTTTGGGGACGACCTTTTTCTTTTTCGTCCTGATGTATGGATTCAGTATGCTTCGTGCGGCAAAGGTCATCCGGCGCCAGAAAGTGATTGAACTGCTTTACGACAACCAGAAGAATGAGGAAGTTGGATACCAGCCCTTATATCGGAGCGTTCTGACCGGTCTGCTCTCCCTTGCCGCTATGGTGGCGGGCGTAATTCTGCTGGAAAAGGCGCTGCACATTCAGACCAATGAAGCGATGCTGTATTGGAGCGGGGCTTGTCTGCTGATTCTTGCAGGCGTTTATGAGCTGCACCGGAAGGTTCCTGTGTTGCTCTACCAACTGGCAAAAAGAAACCCGCGCCGGAAGTATCGGGGAGAAAATCTATTTTTCTTGGGACAGATCGGCAGGCGCATCCAATCTTCAGGGCGGACAATGGCTGTTGTGGCGATCCTGCTGACCGTTTCGCTTGCGACCATGTTTGTGGGATTGACAATGGGGGCGGGCTATAAGGCCAACATGGAGGCGTATTACCCCTATGATGCCGGTGTTGCCATTGACGCGCCCTTAACCAAGAACAGCATGGATTCCGTCCGTTCCTTTGTGGAGGAACGCTGCGAGGCAGAGGACAGCGTAACCTATTACCTGTATGCGGTTCCGAATGAAGCCATTGAAGCCTTGGCCTTGTCTGACTACAATCACCTCCGAGAGATTCTGGGGCTTTCGCCTGTTTCCATGAGCGACAATGAATTTTTGATTCACTGTGATACATGGAACTATATGGACGGCACTCGGCAGAGATTGGAACAGCAGCCGGAGATTACACTAAACGGCCGGACTTTGACCCCTGCGGAAACGCCGATCCTGACAGAGCCAATGGAGCAGTATCAAATGGCCGGAACAAAGGGATATGTTCTGGTTCTGCCGGATGAAGTGGCTTCCCGGCTGTCCGGGGAGAAAATCCGTCTGGTGATGAAACTTGAGGATAGCGGATACCCGGAACTGAAAAACGAACTCAAGCAATTCCTGAACAGCGGTAAATGGCAGCCTGACATCCAGCTTGGACAGGGTTTGCCGGAACGGGTGACGATGGGGGTAACAGTAAAGGCGTGGGGCGTTGCCAATTCACTGACCGGATTCACGACACTTTCTTTCTGCGGCTTGTATCTGAGCGTTATTTTTATCATTCTCTCCTGTTCAGTGCTGGCCTTTGAGCAGCTTTCCGCCATCGACCGGAACCAGAAAAATTACGCGGTGATTGACCGGCTGGGTGTATCAGGCCATAGGCAGGCTTCCCTTATCCGCAAGGAACTGTCCACCGTATTCCTAATCCCTCTATTTTTTCCTATCGTTCTTACAGTTCTGCTGATTGTGGGGACGCAGTTCTTTTTCGGGGACGCAATTTTGCAGGAAGGACTGGTGCTGTTCTATGGTCTGGTCACAATCCTGCTGTTCTGCGCTATATACCTGACCTATTTCGGTGCGACCATGTTCCTGTTCAGACGAGTCATTCTTCGGCCTGAAATGAGATAATTTTTGGTTGGTTATAAATTTGAAATGCCGTAATATTGACCATGAAATTGGCTGGTAGTTGGATGTAGCTGAGGTGTGGTTGCCGATATCTATCTGCTTCGCTTAATGCAGGTAATCGTCAAGATCAGAAGTATCTGCCTATAAGGCTTGAGTTGACAATAGAGTGCAAATTACGTATAATTTATTACAGTAAACATGAGAGAGGTGAACACGATGTTGTTCGGGAAGTTTTGTATTGGATTCAGCTCCACACAAGTTTATACTATGAAACATTGTGCGGAGCCTTTTCTGAAAGTTGATTTATAAAGTGGAAAGGCTAAGGCAGATATAAGACTGTCTTTGCTTTTTATACCCTTTTATCAAATCAACAATCGATAATTGACTGTTTAGGCCACAGACAATGTTTTGTTTGTGGCCTTTTGTTTTGCTTATTTATAAGTGACTATGCAAAGGGTGCACGATGTAGTGTACCCTTTTTCTTTTGGAGGAAATAGATATGACTGAAGAACATAGTTTGTTGACCGGGAGTGTGCCGAAAAAACTGGTCGTTTTCGCTTTCCCGTTGCTTTTAGCAAATATACTGCAATCATTTTACAATGTAGTAGATATGCTTGTAGTCGGCCGAATTGTAGGCGATACAGGCCTTGCGGCCATTGGTAACGCTTCTAAATTGTGCTATATTATCAATTCAATTTGTATTGGTATGACGATGGGCGGAGCCGTGTTGATTGCTCAGTATAAGGGGGCAGACGATAAAAAGGGGCAGGCGGAGTCCTTTCAGATGCTGGCCTTGCTTTCACTGGTATCTTCTCTGCTTGTGACTATTGTAAGTTTGGCAACCTACCAGCCTTTATTCAAGATGTTAAATGTTCCAGCAGACACATATCAAGATGCCTGCGACTATATGAAAATCATTTGCTGTGGGACTGTGTTCGTCTTTGGATATAATGCGGTCTGCTCTGTGCTAAAAGGATTGGGGGATTCTAAATCTCCCCTCTACTTTGTGGGAATTGCTACCATCATCAATGTCGTTTTAGACATTATTTTGGTGGGGCCTTTTGGAATGGGAACAGCAGGAGCGGCTTGTGCAACAATTACTGCACAAGGAATTTCCTTTGTGATTTCTCTATTCTATTTGAAGCGACATAAGATATTTTTTTCTATGGAAACTCAAAGAAAATTTACGTTTCAATGGGATAAGCTGACCGCCATTTTGAAAGTCGGTCTGCCTACAGCCATCCAGATGGTCGTGGTAAACACAGCCTATCTGCTTGTGACGGGAATGCTCAATCAGTTTGGTACTGCAGTATCTGCTGCATTTAATGTAGGACTGCAAATCAACACATTTGCCGGTATGCCCTGCTGGGCTATTGGACAGGCAGTAACGGCGATGGTCGGTCAGTGTATGGGGGCTGGACAAGTCAAACGCATCCGAAAGGTGGTAAAAATTAGTTTGTTGATGAATGTCGCCGTAACGCTCGTTGTCGTAATTGGCATACAGCTTTTTGCAAAACCATTGATTTTGCTTTTCGGTAGTACCAGCCCAGAAGTAGTAAATGATGGTGTTTATTATTTGCGTATCTGTTGCGGTATCAATAGTTTGATTTATGCCGCTATGTACACTTTGGATTCCTTTGCCATTGGTGTCGGTGCGGCAAATGTCGCTATGATTAACGCTTTACTGGACGCAGTTATCGTGCGTCTACCTATGAGTTGGATCTTGGCTTTTGCACTTAATATGGGGTTCCCCGGCATTTATTACGGTCAGGCGCTTTCGCCAGTCCTGCCCGCTATTGTAGGTTTACTCTATTTCATGAGTAAAAAATGGGAGCGAAAAACGCTCATTCAATCAAGCAACAAGGGGAGAAGTCATTGATGAATCGAATTGAAAAGAGCCAGACGCGTAGATGCAGAGTCGATGAACCTGTGAGTCAATAGGAGGTGATAACATGGGAAATTAGCTGTATTTGATATATCCGAACCGGGCGGCAAAATTGCAGAAAAACTGCTCATGCTGTTAAGCTCCCGTCAGCGTCAAGAATTGGTAAGCTATCTTCTCAATTCCCAAAAACAACAAAATAATCGGACCGACAGCCCATGCACCATTCCTGAAACTTATAGAGGGCAGACAGTTATTGATGAACCGTTTACAGAGATTCGCATGGGTGATTTATACTTCTGCCAGGAACAACGACTTGTATATATTGGCGAGCAGGAAATCAAATTAACGGCTAAGGAATTTGACATCCTCGCTTTGTTGAGCACCCACCCGAAACGGGTATTTACTTATGAGCTGATTATGGAATTGGTCTGGAATGAGGATTATTGCTACTACTCCCGCAAGGCAGTCAATAACCATGTAAGTAATCTGCGGAAGAAGCTGAAAGTTACGCAGAATTCCCCGGACTACATCAAAAGCGTTGTTGGCGTTGGTTATAAATTTGAAGTGCCGTAATATAGACCACAATGTAAGATTTTGCTTGCCCTGTGGCCTTTATTAGATATGGTAGGTGGTGAAGGAACATTAGGGAGACTTTACAGCTTGTGCTGCAAGGGAAAATTATCCCGAACATTTCTTTCAAAAATGCCTCTGTCGCTGGCTTTCTATGATGTATTCGGGATAATCAGACTTTCGGGATAACCATTTTTGTTCCGCTTTTCGTATGCCTTTACAATGGACGCACAAATTTACCGACAAGTAACCTTGACATTATGCTGTCAAGGTTCAAGAAAGGCAATCCATAACCATGTGAGTAAACTTTGGAAGAAACTAAGGTTTGAGCCTGATCTGCCAAATTACGTCGAGAGCGTTGCCGGAATCGGTTATAAATTTGAATATCTGTCTGCTCCATAAAATCCGTCGTAGGAACAAATGCAGCGGATTTTTTTGCAAATTTTTATTCAGACGGCAACTTTCCCCTAAAAAATGTACAGATATATGAGGGGATTATTTTATAACAACTTACCTGTACACGGCAATTATGAATTTTTTGTGAAATTTGCAAAATGCCCCCGTAATTTCGTCTCAAAAATGAATTGAACAATAGAAAGATATTTTTTGTGCAAAATTGACCGCCCTATTTCCCCTCAAAAATGAAATGTATAGTAGAGGGACATTTTTTTACGGTAGGAAGGAGGTGTTTTTATCCACAATCAGATTCCGGTGATGAATTATCCGCAGTACCGCCGGATGCGTAAACTGGTACACGAGTGCTGCAACTACGATAACGGAAACTGTATTCTTCTGGACGACGGGGAGAAATGTGTCTGCGTCCAGAGTATTTCCTATTCGCTTCTCTGCAAATGGTTCCGCTGCGCTGTCCTGCCGCTGGACAGGCCATTGGAAACGGCGTTGCTGTTCCAGGAGGAATTAAAACGCTGCGTGGTCTGCGGCCAATCATTCCTTCCCGGTTCCAACCGGGCGAAATACTGTAAGCTCTGTGCAAAGAAAATCCACCGCGGACAGAAAACAGCCAGCGACAGGAAAAGGCGGCTCCTATGCGGACAATTAGAAGCAAAAAAGCCTTGAGATTATTGGCGTTTCAGGCTGCGGTCAACGGGTATGAGGGATAAATCCCCTGCTCCCCTCTAAAACCTGTTTTTAACTGTCCGCAGGACAATTTTGACCTAAACGGGATTTTCCCATTCAGGTGTTGATTTCTACTTTGCCAATTTACCGCTTTTGCCATTTCCTCCTATATGGGATTCTCCAATACTGGATTTTCAGAGACTGGAAAACCTGACGCTCCGGACAGCCCTGTTCCTCTCTTTCCGGCGATGGATTTCCAGACAGTCTTGACGGCCCATATTTAGATGGAAATTAAAGAGAAGAAGTTAATAACAAGATAGTCAATATCAATCCAATCAATCAGGGATGGATTGATGGAAAGGAGTATATGATGCAAAATGATTTTTTGACGCCTTACAAAGAGGACAGCGGCGTACCGCCTTATCTGCCGTTCCCCCGTTTTCTGGTGCCGATGGACTTATCCAACGACGCAAAGGTACTGTATGCCATGCTCTTAGACCGGGCGGGCATTTCCAGAGAAAACGGATACATAGAACCGGACGGGCGGATTCGTCTCTACTTTACGCTGGAAGAAGCAAAAGGAAAGCTGCATAGGAGCAGGCAGGTGGCGACCAGGGCATTTCAGGAATTAGAACGCTGTGGCCTGATTCTCCGCAGAAAGCAGGGGCTTGGCCGTCCGGCGGCCATTACGCTGAATATTTTACCTGCAAGGAAGGAGCGTGATGGGATTGCGTAAGCCTGTGGATTTAAGCGAACTTCCCAAAAATCTGAAACCTGAAATTGCCGAACGTGTGGCAGAGCATTTCAAGGACGGTGCTTTCGAGTTTGATTTCAGTACGGAAGAAATGATTGCCGTTGAGGGAAATACGATCTATCATGTCATTCCCCATTACGCAGGGGGAGAGGCGGAAAGCGTACTGGACAAGCTGCGCCGTATCATGGCGGGAAATTTGGAGGAAACCGAATGAAAGCTGCTGAAAAAAGAGGACGGGCGCGTTATAATACAGGCAACCGTTTACCTGGCTGTTATCCCGGACTACGGGAGGAAAGGAGCTACTATGAACCAACAGCCAGATAAGATCACAGCGTTATATTGCCGTTTGAGCCAGGACGACGCTCTCGATGGGGAGAGCAATTCCGTCACCAACCAAGAGTTAATATGTAAAGGGTGGTTTCTCCCACCTAATACATATGACTGCGGCTCATTTGTGGTGAATGGAACAGCAGTTGTAGGAAAGGAGCCAAAACACCTTATAACCGCTAAAAATCAACACAAAAAGGAGCTAATTCTTATGAAATCTCTATTTGAGGAAATGGGCGGCACTTACCGTCAGGAGGGTGATTATCTTATCCCAAATCTTACCCTGCCGGATGAGCCAGAATATCAAATCGGCAAGTACGGCCATTTGCGCCGCAGCTATCTAAAAGAGTATCATCCCGTCCTCTATGCAAATTTCCTCACAAGCGGGACGCTGCATCGGCATCTTGCCGAGATTGACCAAGCCTGCAACGAGCGAATGGAAATCATCGTTTCTGATATGGCGAAGCAAGAGGGTGTGACCGAATCGCTCAAAGCCGCCGACCAGATGGAATGGGTACGCCGCATGAACAGCATCCACAGCCGTGCAGAGGAAATCGTTTTGACCGAGCTTGTATATGCCTGATAAAATGCCCGTTATCGACTATATAGCCGGTAACGGGCATTTCTTTTATTCTTTGGGCAGTGTGAACTTATACTTGCCCTTCCCAAAGCCGCTGACCGGTTCAATCAAGTCTGCATTTTTCAGCTTCGTAATAAGATTGCCTGCGGCAGTAACAGAATCCTTTGTGATGGCCGCTATATCAGAGCGGCCAAAGACACCGTCAATGCCCATGTTGGAAAACACTGCCTTTGCCTTTGCAATCGTAGTTTGGCTTGCGTTCAGTCTATCAATCGCAACCTCAATCGCAACATTTTCGGCCTCAATCGTAACCTTAGTTGCGTTCGCCTCTGTTCCATAATTCAGGTTGTACAGCGTCACTTGGAACGAGGTAACATCTGAGTAGAATTTGGGCTCCAACTCGGCACGGTAGTTATGGGCCGCATGGTAGGATTCCGTGATTTTCTTAAAGCCGCTGCCTTGTCGCTCCATATAGCCCAATCTGCCGAAAATATCCGCAAGGACGGGATTGCGGCGTGTGGAGGAAATGCTGGACAGGTCTCGTTCCTGTATTCGCGTACCGTCCGGCATACCGCCGGGAGAATAAATGGTAAGGCGGTCATCGTAAATATCAATGTGTATCTCGCTGCCCAATATCAGATAGTCGCGGTGGATCAGCGCATTGACAAGCGCCTCAAAAACGCTTCGTTCGCAGTAATCCGGCATTTCTATGCGGGAGTCAGCGGTTTTCTTCCAGCGGGTTTTCATATTCCGCTTGACAAAGCCAACGCCCTCATTGAGTAGGATAATCAGACTGCCGGAATATTCTGCGCTGTCAAGCGCATCCACCATACCGCCGCTTTTGTCAAGACCGTTCCAACGAGTGCAGAACAGGCGGGAATGCCGGATAGGCGAATCGTCCGCAAGCAAAGCGCCTGCGTTGGTCAGCTTGCCGTTTTCGTCCCGCATATCAAAGGAATCGAACAGCTTTTCTTCCATGCTGTTGCCCGTCCAAGCCTTATACCGTTCGCGTAGCTTGGAAAAAGCGTAATCCTTGAAATCATACTCAGAAACCAGTTCGTCATAGGTGCGGTGCATCCCTTTGAGAATCAGCTGATTGAGCACATAGGATGGAGTAATCACGCTTTCATTGCCCATTCGGATATAGGCTTCCATGATACCGTCCGCTTTATAGTAATACGGAGTAGACCGTCCGGACGATACGGACAGGACAAGGATGTCCTTGCCGCTTTCCCGTTCAGGAGCAAGGATGAAACTCGGATAGGGCGTGATTCGCTCTTTGATCAGGCGGCTGATCGTCTCTGCATTGGTCTGCGCATCTGACAAGCCTATCACGTTTCTGTCATCATCAATCCCGAAAAACAGCGTGCCGCCGATGCCGTTTGCAAAGGCGCTTACGCTTTTCAGCCAGCTTTTCGGCTTCTTCACTTCCAGGGCAACCTTGAAATCGCACTCGGTTGCCTCTGCAATCCAGCGATCAATCATTTTCCTCATCCCCCTGTCCTTTATTCTTCCCCCGGCTCTTATAGACATTATACTGATTCTTGCACCGGGGGCTGCAAAATGCGGAATTGGAACGGCTGCTCAGGAATACCTTCTGGCAGTGCTTGCACAGCCGCAGGGGCTTTTCTCCATCCACCAGCAGGAAGCTGAACATCATCTGGATGCCCAGCAGCAGAGAGTGAAAATCCCAATAGATGGTCGGCTTATCCAGCAGCTCAATATGATAGCTGGGTGCAATGCCGCCAAAAGCGGCCATACCCTTGCGGTACAGGTTTCGGGTGTCCTCGTCGATCAGGTCATAATCGTTGTAATACAGAATGGATGTGGTCAGCGTAAAGGCCCAATCCTTGAACTGCTGCGCCACCCAGTCATAGGCTTCAGCATACTCCCGCTGGAAGCTCATGGTTTTCGCCATAGGCTCATCCGCAAAGGTCATGGTCAGCGCCATCATCATATTGTCGCCGGACACACTCCAACTGGACTCAACGCCTCGTTTCACCACATCCAGCTGGTCAAAGGGATAGAACAACGCCAGATAGTCCTCGGTTTCCATGGATTCTGCCTTGATGAAATGGTTTTTCGGCAGATACACCTTCTCATAGTCCATAAAGGACGGCGTGGTGGGCAGCGCCGTCATCAGACCCAGCAAACCGTAATGGGTCACAAACTCCAGAATAGCCTTCTGCACCTCGTCCTCCGGACTGCGGTTCATCATCAGCATTCCCACATTCAGCGCATCCAGCACGATTCCCGGCGCTTCCTTCAGTGGATTATAGATGTCGGGCTTGGCATTCTTCCCCGGCGTGATGTACCGCTTGCCGTCTGCGTCGGTTTTCAGTTCATAGCGGTCATACCGCACCCAATGGGAACGGGACTGCTCAAAGAGATTCTTCATGGCGCTGTTCCTCTCAACTCGTAATCCAACTATATATTAACCATATTACTATTGTATCAACCGTCCTTGCCATCGTCAAGGGCGGCTTTCTTTTTTTCTCGGCTTCGTTTTGTTCTCTCGGCGGATCACGGCATCCTTGCCCATGGCTTGCAGCAGTGCCTCATATTCCTCTACGAACTCGCGCTCCCGCAGGGTAACGCTGTAGTCCTTTTCCAGCTTTTCGCTCAGATGCTCATACATCCGCCTTTGCAGCTTTTTCTGAATGGTCATACGCAACTTTCGGATGTTCCGGTCAGACTGCCCGCGGATGGCAGCAAGCCTTGTGGTGCTGTATTGCTTGACGAACAGGTAATACAGTACCTCCTTCTGTTCATCACTGAGGGCGAAAAAGAGCTTGGAGAGAAAACGGTTTGCTGTCAGCTCGTGCAGCTCGTAGGGACAGGAGAAGATGATGTCGAGAAAATTTCCCTGACAAAGCTGGCGGAACCTCGGCAGATTCATCCAGAGGGGAGCAATCTTCGGATCAGGTACAGCCTGAAACTCCAACGGCACGTCTCCACGCAGGTTTTCGTGGTCACGTTCCCGGCGCTCCCGGTTTCTGTCCAGCTTGTTCCACTCGTCTACTACAGTTAGAAAATCTGATTCCGTCCGGGCTGCTTCCTCCAGCCGCCGCAGAGCCTCTGCGCGAATTTCCCGCTTGAGCCGCTTCTCGCTGGTGGGCGCGGCTTCTTCCTCCTCGTCCTCCAGCTCGGCGGCATAGTCTCTGGGATGCTCGTCCTGCTCCAGCTCGCTTTCCAGTTCCAGCGTGCGTTCCTCCGCCAGCGCTTCCTCCAAACGCTCATCCTCCGGCGCACCATCGGAGGAGTCCGCCCAATCGGCGAAGCCATCCTCGGACAGTTCCAGAGCGTCATCTTCGGGCAAATCTTCTAATTCTTCTTCCTCATCGGAAAAATCATCGTCAAATAGATCATCCTCCCATAAATCCACGACGGCTTCACCTCCCCAAAAAATATTTTTCTTTTTTTCAAAAAACAGTTCCGATTTACACCCCGTTTTTCTCCTATTAGTGAAATGGTAATCTGAACACAAGTTACTAAGGTTACTCTTTTTAAACACAGCGGACAGAAAGGAGAAATGAGCATGGAAAAGCAGTGTAAGGACGCGGTTGGCTTACAGCCAACGGAACCGGACTTATTATACCAAAAACCAACCAATCACGCAAGGAGGACGCCTATGGAGCAGAACAAGCGAGAACAGTTTATCATCCGGCGCATCGGCGGCACCACCTACAAGGTCAGGGTCGCATTCAGCGAGACGGCAGCGGAGACCATGGAGGAAAAGATTCTGCGGATGATCCGCAATGAAGGGGTTACAAATGACGGCACTTATGATATAATGGAAGCACCACAAATGAGCCGTCAGTCTGAAAGGAGCGCCGAATGCGCATGAAACAGGCTGAGGAAAAGATTACCGCTCTGTATGAGCGGCTGAGCCGTGACGATGACAATGCCGGTGACAGCAACTCCATCGTGAATCAGAAAAGATACCTCGAAAGCTACGCCCAGCAGAGAGGCTACACCAACTGTCGGCACTATACGGATGACGGCTGGAGCGGCGGCAATTTTGACCGTCCAGCTTGGAAGCAGCTGGTGGCGGACATCGAGGCCGGAAAGGTAGCCCATGTCATTGTCAAGGACATGAGTCGGGCTGGTCGTGATTATCTGCAAACCGGCTTTTACACGGAGGTATTCTTCCGGCAGCATGGCGTCCACTTTGTTGCCATTGCCAACGGCGTGGACAGCGATGACCAGAACAGCAATGAATTTGCGCCCTTCCTCAATATCATGAACGAGTGGTACCTGCGCGACCTGAGCCGCAAGCAGAAAACGGCCATTCGCGTCAAAGGGGAATCCGGCAAGCCAACCACCAACTGCGCCATCTATGGCTATAAGAAGGACCCAGAGAACAAATACCACTGGCTGATCGACGAGGAAGCTGCCGCCGTGGTGCGCCGTATTTTCCGATTAACCATTGAGGGCAAAGGCCCCTACGATATTGCCCGTATTCTCTTTGAGGATAAGGTGGAGACGCCTGCCGTGTACTTTGGTAAACAGGGCAAGGGCATCTGGAAAAGCAAAGAGGAATTTTCCAATCCCTATAACTGGAGCGACTACATCGTTGGGCAGATTCTCTCCAAGCCGGAGTATATGGGGCATACTGTGAATTTCCGTTCCCACAAGCAGTCCTATAAGGACAAGAATGCGGTGATGAATCCCCCGGAGGATTGGCTGATTTTCGAGAACACCCATGAAGCCATCGTGGATGCAGAAACATGGGAGCTGGCACAGAAGCTGCGGAAAACGCCACGGCGGCATGACACGCTGGGTGAGGCGAATCCCCTGACAGGGCTTGTGTTCTGTGCTGACTGTGGAGCAAAGATGTATAACCATCGGTCACGAGGGACAGAAAGCAAACCTTATCCCTACGATGCGTTTGAATGCTCCACATACAAGTTGGCAGGTCAAAAGCGCTCCGCCGCTTGCTGTGGACATCATATCAGCACCAAAGCGCTGCGGGAGCTGATTCTGGAAACCATCCGGGCTGCCAGCACCTTTGCCATCTCCGACCGAGACGCTTTTCTGGAGAAGGTACGCTCCGCCTCCCAGCTGCGCCAGGCGGAAGCCGCCAAGGAAACCAAGCGGAAGCTGAACAAGGAGAAAAAGCGGATTTCTGAGCTGGATACCATCATCAAGAAGCTCTATGAATCCTTTGCCGTCGGGCGCATTACCGGCGAGCGGTTCGACAGCCTGCTGGCGGAATATGAGGCGGAGCAGAAAGCGCTGACAGCATCCGTCTCTGAAATGGAAACGCAGATGTCTGCCTTTGCGGAGGACACCGACCGGGCCAAGCAGTTTCTGGAGCTGGCAAAGAAGTACACGGATTTTTCCGAGCTGACCACGCCCATGATCAACGAGTTCGTGGAGAAAATCATCGTTCACGCCCCGGAAAAGATCGACGGCGACCGGGTACAGGAGGTGGAAATTTACCTTCGATTTATCGGGCAGTTTGAGCTTCCCACGCCGGATCTGACCGAGGAAGAAATCAAGCGGCAGGAGCAGCTCAAGCGGCACCGCATCAAAAGCAGGGAGCGGTATCAGAAAATCAAGGCCGGTGAACACGCTGTCGGACAGCCCTTCATGCTGACCTGCAAGTGCTGCGGGCAGGAATTTGCCTCCAAGCGGACAAACACCCTGTTCTGCGGCCCTAACTGCCGCGCAAAATTCTACCGGCAGGAGGCGTCGGAGAGCCGCAGCCGGGCGTGTACCTGCGAAAACTGCGGCAAGGAGTTTATCACAGCAAGGTCAGATGTGAAATATTGCAGTGACGATTGTCGGTATGCAGCACAGATCAAGCGGCAGGGCGCACGGAAGAAAGCTCTACGAGAAGCTAAGAACGAAAAAGAAACGAAATCAGCATAAGATAAGACGCAACCGGCGGCTTACCCCTCAATGGGCAGGCCGCCGTTTTTTGCGCAGAAATGGAGGAACAATGAATCTTTTTGAAATTGTCAAATACGGCGTAAGCTGCCGGGAGGCAGCGGAGCTGTACGGCGTGGAAGTCAACCGCTACGGCATGGCCCTCTGCCCGTTTCACAACGACCGACATCCCAGTTTGTATGTGGCAGACGACCACTATTATTGCTTTGCCTGTGGGGAACACGGCGATGTGATCGACTTTGCCGCAAAGCTGTTCGGCTTGCCGCTCTATGCAGCAGCACAGCGTCTGGCAGCAGACTTTCACCTTACACCGGACAAGCCGCCCAGCGCAGCGGCGCTCCACGCAAAGTGTGTCCAAACAGAAGCACAGCAGCTCAGAGAAAACGAGCGGCTGTGCTTTTCTGTTTTGTCCGATTACGCCCGCATCCTACGGAGCTGGAAGGTACAGTATGCGCCGCAATCACCAGCAGAAGCACCGGATGAACGATTTATAGAAGCCTGCCACAACCTCGACCAGACAGAATACTATTTGGATATTCTGTGCACAGGTGATTCCTATGAACGTGCCGAGGTGATTCAGCAACAGATGGCAGACGGCAAGCTGGACAGGCTACGGCGGCGCTTAGAGAAAATTCACAAGGAGGAAATCGAAGATGGATATGACACCGCAGACGTGGCCTGAGTGGTACGACGGCAGGCACATCAACGAGGTGCTGTTCTGCCAGCAGTTCTTGGACAAGCACCCCATGAAATGTGTGCGTGGCCGGCTTTTCACTGTGGACGGGCTGATCGAGGACGAGGGACAGATCGGAAATCTCATTTTAGAGGAAATCTCCGGCTGTCTGACCTCCGGCTTGTCCAAAGTCGTGGCAAATCTGCTTGCCAGCATCAAACTGCAAGCCTATTCGCCGCCGCTGCCCATTGAGACGGACCGCATCCACGTTGCCAACGGAACGTACTTCATGGACGGTAGCTTTTCCACAGACAGGAGCTACTGCAACAATCGTCTCACCGTCACTTATAATCCAGACGCACCCACTCCGAAAAAGTGGCTGCAATTCCTATCGGAGCTGCTGCAACCGGAGGACATTCCAACCTTGCAGGAATTTCTCGGCTACTGCCTGCTGCCGACTACCAAGGGGCAGAAAATGCTCATGTTGATCGGCAAGGGCGGCGAGGGCAAAAGCCGCATTGGTCTTGTCATGCGCTCGCTGCTGGGGGACAGCATGAATACCACCAGCATCCAAAAGGTGGAGAGCAACCGGTTCAGCCGTGCAGACTTGGAAAACAAGCTCCTGATGGTGGATGACGATATGGATATGAGCGCCCTGCCCAAGACCAACTATATCAAATCCATCGTCACGTCCGAGTGCAAAATGGACATGGAGCGCAAGGGCGTCCAGAGTTACCAAAGCCAGCTCTATGTCCGGTTCCTCTGCTTCGGAAACGGTGCGCTGACCGCCCTGCACGACAAGTCCGACGGTTTCTTTCGCCGCCAGATCGTGCTGACCACCAAAGACCGGCCCGCAGGCAGAGCAGACGATCCGTTTCTGGTGGACAAGCTGCTGTGGGAAAAGGAGGGTATCTTTCTCTGATGTTTGGAGGGGCTGCACCGGCTGATCGGGAACAATTATCAGTTCAGCATTTCCGGCAAGGCAAGAGAGAACATGGAGACGGTCAAGCGCAGCAGCAACAATGTGATCGAGTTTCTGCAATCTGAGGGCTATATCCGCTTTCGGGCAGACAGCGAAGCCAGCTCCAAGGCAATCTATGAAGCCTATACAAGATGGTGCGACGATAACGCACAGAAGCCCATGTCTGCCAACCGGGTCAGTTCCGAGCTTGCACAAAATGAGCGGCTTTACAATGTAGAGGCCACCAACAATGTCCACGTCGGCGGTAAGCGGGTGCGGGGCTTTGTGGGCATTGAGGTGGTCAATCCGCCGCCGTATTAAAAGTGAGGAATGGACTTCAAAATTGCCGTACACCCTGTACGGCTGTTTTTGATTCCATTCTTAAAAACCATTTTGCTTGTGCGCACCGTGGAGTATTTCGCGGCAGCGTGTAAAATCTGCCGCTGAACCGACGGCTGGTACGCAAAACAGGCGTACAGAAGCGTACACAAAGAGACTTTGCCGTACCGAGCCGTACACAGACGGCTCAATTTTTCAGCCCTGAAATCAATCCTTGTGAAAACCGTGAAGATTTTTGCCGTAGGTCGAACGCACTGCACCATCAGGTGATTTACCGAAGCGTGAAGCCGCTACACCGGGATGTAGCCTATCCCACCGTTCCGCATGGCCTCACGCAGAATGATGAAGCCGGTAGGGTGCTGTTATGAACAGAGCATCACGAATGGAAATCTGAGCGGATTTGCGGCATGGCAGATTTTTCATCTCCCCACACACACCAGCATCACCGATACGAAACTACACTACACGAAATTATGGAGGTAAAAAGTTGATGAAATCCAATCTGAGAAATGAGATCAAATCGTACATCGTCCGTCAGGGAATGACCATGCAGGAGGTCGTCGATCTGCTGCATGACGAACACGGCTGGTCTGACAGCGTTTCCAGCCTATCCAACAAGCTCCAACGGGAGTCCCTGCGCTATGTCGAGGCTGTCCAGCTTGCCGACGCGCTGGGCTATGAGATCGTCTGGCAGAGGCGGAAGTGAGGAGGATGTTCACATGACAGATACAGAAAAGAAGCTGTTGCAGGCGCAGCACCGGTTGGAAGAAGCGCAGGCACGGGATCGTGTCAAGGAGCGCAAAGCCAGAACGCGCAGGCTCATTCAAGAGGGCGCGATTCTGGAAAAGGTGCTGCCGGAGGTTCAAGCTATTGAGCTGTCTGAGCTGGAGGGGTATCTTTCACGAAGGCTGGGAAATCAAATCTAAATTTCAGATAGGAGGTCTCCGGGGAACCGGGGGGCCTCCTTCTTTTTCCTCCCGTAAGGGCGCACTTACTCACCACCCCGAAGGGGCGGTGGTATTTCCTGCGGAAATCGTGCGCTCTGCGAGGCGAATGCGGCTGCTGCTGCAGCCTCCAGACAATGCCACAGCACCTGCAAGTGCTGCTGTCATCGTCTGCGCAGGTCGCAGTTGTTTCCGTTTTGGAAACAGTCTGCTCCCTGCCCGCACAAACCTGCCACCGGCAGCTTTATTTGCGGCTATGACCCGAAGCTCGACTTCGGGTCATTTTCTCTTTTGCGAAAGAGAAACAGAAAAAGAAAGAATGAGGTGAAGAAGATATGGCGATTTATCATTTGGAAGCGAAGGTGGTCGGCCGGGGCGCAGGCCGCTCCGCCGTGGCCGCCTCCGCTTATCTGAGCTGTTCCCACCTCTACAACGATTACGACGGGGTTCAGCATGACTACACAAGAAAACAGGGGCTTGTCTGGCGGCGGGTATTTCTGCCGGAATACGCCCCACAGGAATGGCAAGACAGAGAAAAGCTCTGGAACGCCGTGGAGGAAGTCGAGACAGCCAAGGACAGCCGATTGGCTCGTGAGTTTGTTGTGGCTTTGCCAATAAAGCTGAACCGTGAAGAACAAATCGAGCTGCTGCAAGAATTTGTCCGAGAACAGTTTGTGGCGGACGGAATGTGTGCCGATGCTGCCATCCACGACACGGACGGCCACAATCCCCATGCCCACATTCTGCTGACGGTACGCCCGCTGGATGAGCAAGGACGCTGGCAGTACAAGACCGAGAAGGAATATCTCTGCGTCAGAAATGGTGAAGAACGAGGCTTCACCGCCGCCGAGTTCAAGTTGGCGCAGAACGAGGGCTGGGAGAAGCAATATCCCTACAAGGTCGGCAAAAAGAAGGTCTATATGACGCCATCCATTGCCGAGGCGCAGGGGCTTGTCCGAGCGGACAAGCATCCCAAGAGCACCCGATATGGCAGACAGAATCCCATCTCTGAACGCTGGAACAGCGAAGAACAATTTGTAGAATGGCGCAAGGCATGGGCAGATGTGTCCAACCGATATTTGGAGAGATACGGGCATGATGAACGCATCGACCACCGCAGCAACGCCGCCAGAGGACTGGATGAGATCCCTACCATTCATGAGGGTGTGACCGCACGGGCGCTGGAGCGGAAGGGCGTGATTGCTGACCGCTGCGAGATTAACCGGCAGATCAAGGCAGACAATGCCCTGCTGCGGGAGCTGAAAGCTGAAATCAAAAAGCTGGCCACACTGGTCGCCCGCACCGTACCGGCCATTGCGGAGGGGCTGGAGAAGCTGCGCAGCCGGGTGCTGATCTTCTGTTATCAGCTCTCCCATATTCGCGGTGGCAAATCGCATATTCAAGAATCCCTCGCCGTATGGAGGCCAGAGCTGGAGCGTTACACCGGTCTGGTGCAGCAAATCAAGGAAAAGAGCAAGGAGCGCAAATCGCTGGTTGCTGAGAAAAAGGAATTGCCAATATACCATGTGAAACGGCACAAGGAGCTGGCTGTCCGCATTACCGAACTGACAGAAGATTTGGAAGAACTGCGTTCCGGAAAGGCGCTCCTTTTGCAAAAATTTGAGTATGCGGAGGATGCAGGCGCAGAGGCGTTCCGTAAGGATATTGCTATTATGGAGGCTGGCCTGAAAAAGCTGGAGGCGCAGGAGCAAAAATACTCTGCCGAGTTGGATAAGGTGCTGGCTGAGTACGCAGATCTGAAATCGCAAGCTGCGGACATTGACCCGTTGGAGCTATACAAAGCACGGCAGGCTATCCGTCCCACGCAGGAAAAGTCAGTAGAACAGCAGTTAGAGGACGCCATACATGAGAAGCCATCTCTTATTATGCTGCTCAGCGCCAAGCAGGAAGCATCGCGTCTGCTTGGAGAGGACACAGAAGAACGGCAAGTGCGACAGCTCATTATGCGGCGGCAGAAAGAACAGAGAACAGTTTCACAGAATCAGTCCAAGAAAAAAGAGCATTGGGAGAGATAACGTCAGGCGGCGGCTGCATCGTAGCAGTCGCCGCCCATATTATTCGATCTCCTGCTCCAACTCGGTAAACAGATTTGACGCAAAAAACTCCTGAATCGTGATACCCAAGCCATCGCATAGCTTTTTGATGGTTGAAATCGTTGCACTGTTGTTGCGTCCGCTGACAATATTATTGACAGTCGATTGCGTGACACCGCTCATGTTGCACAGTTTGTTGATGGAAATATCTCGCTCCCGGCATAACTCTACAATTCTCTCTTTGACAGCCTCTCCGATATTCATAGCACTCTCTCCTTTTATAGAGAAAGCATATCCGAATGCACTTGAAAAGATTAACTCTTTTGGGTTATAATTATCTCAAAAGGGTTAATCGGGAAATTTTGACGGCTGGCTTACAATCTATTTATTCAATGGATTGGAGGTCGGATTATGAACTATGGCTATGCGAGGGTCTCGTCAAAGGAACAGAACGAGCAGCGTCAAATGATTGCGCTGACGGCGTTTGGGATCGTGGAAAAGAACATTTACATGGACAAGCAGTCCGGAAAAGACTTTGACCGTCCCCGATACAAGCGTCTCGTAAAAAAGCTGCACCCCGGCGATCTGCTGGTCATTCAGAGTATTGACCGGCTGGGCCGCAACTATGGGGAGATTCTGGAGCAGTGGCGAGTCATCACCAAGGAAAAGCGGGTGGACATCGTTGTTCTGGACATGCCTCTGCTGGATACGCGGGCCCAGGGCCAAGACTTGACGGGTACCTTCATCGCCGACTTGGTGCTGCAAATTCTATCCTATGTGGCGCAGACAGAGCGGGAGATGATCCGCAAGCGACAGGCGGAAGGAATTGCGGCGGCCAAGGCCCGGGGCGTGAAGTTCGGGCGGAGGCCGCTGCCCTTGCCAGAGTCATATGAAGATGTGCGTCAAAAATGGGAAAGCGGCCAGCTCTCAGCCAGAGCCGCCGCCATCGCATTGGGCGTGTCGCACAGTACATTCTTAAAATGGACACGATACAAGTAGGGATTGGATGGAAAAGTACAAATGGTCTTCCAATGGCAGGTTCATAGGTATAATCCGCCTTTCTGCGAAAGGCACCGACGGGGTTATGAAACCGAGGGGTGCTTAAGAATCGAGTTCAAGCCTCATAAGAACAAGCGTTTGCCAGCCGCTTCTTGCACGGAAACCTCTTGGATTGCGACCATATTCCTGAAATCCGACCGATTCATACAGCCGGACAGCAGATGCGTTCTCTGCTACGACCTCCAGCTCTATTTGCAGGTATCCCGCTTGCTTCGCGCATTCGATGCACGCAAGCGTAAGAGCCTTCCCGATGCCGCGCCCCCAGTAGGCTTTTTCAATGGCGATGCCGAAGTCCGCACGATGGCGAATCTTTTCCTTGTCATCAATCGGATCAATGCCCGCTGTTCCGGCAATCCTGGCGTCAACGAACGCCGCAATTTCGATGGCATTTTTGCTTTCGCTGCGCGCCTTCAAAAATTTTGCTTCCTCTTGGACGGTGAACGAATTTTCCTCCGGATAGGTCAGAAAATAGTCCGTTTCTGCATGCGTGAGATCAAAAGTGCGGAGCACTTCGGCGGCATCAGCTTCACCCGCTCCGCGAAGAAGGCATTTCGCGCCGTCCTTTAAGATAATTTCTTTTTCGTATTGCAATGGTTATTGCCTCCTGCTATCTTTTCGACGGCATCGCATGCTTGCATTTCGCTACAATCAGTTTTACAAGCCCGCCAGCGCCAGGAATTTTTTATCCGACTGAATACTCTGTGTCAGAAACTGACCGTCCCGGAACAGGGCATAGGTCGTGACCGGTGCGGGTACATTCTGTGCAGATTCTTTGTCAGTGATATGGATGGCCTTGAACGGGATACCATGTTCCTTCGCCACCTCCTGCACCCTTGGTACCCAATAATAGGTGTAGGGACACTGATCGGTGTAATACAGAACAAAACCGTTATCTTCAATCGCCGGATGCTTCGCGCATTCCCGGAACTTCGGCATCTGTGCAGTCGGTTCAATGGAAAGGTACATGAGATTGATCCCGCAGTCGGATATGTCTGCCACACGGAACCCTTTGTAGGCAAGGAATTTCGGGTCAGCAAGAAATTCCCGCTTCCTGCCCTCCGCGCACAGAATGCAAATACCTTTCTTCCCCTGCGCCTTGGCATCACGGATGCACGCCTCCAGCAGATCATTTGAGTATCCGTGTCCCTTCATGGAACCGGATACCCAGAGACAGTCAATGTAGAGATAGCCGTCTGCCTCAATAGGCACCCATGCGTTTTCAGCCGGAATGTATTCGATAAAGCATTTACCGCGTTCTTCGCTGCGATAGAAAACAAGTCCATCATCAAAGCGCTGCCGCAGCCATTCTTTTTTTGCGACGCTCTGCTTACCGGACATGGCGCAGCAGATATGTTCCTTGTCAATATTTTCTTTTGTGATCCGAATATAGTTCATCGGTTATTCCTCCAATGCCGTTGTTCTTTCGTTTTGGCGATGGCAATTCATCGAACATTGCCTCAAAGAGCTCTGTAAGAAACACTTTGCTATCAACTTCATCCACCAGCAGCATTTCTTTCGCTCCCTCATACGGGAGCTCACAGATTGCCGCAGGCATAAGTTCCAGAGCGGATCTTGTTTTCTTTACAAGCAGTCGATCATCATAGATTCCACCGACGATTTTACCTCGGTAATAGAGGATAAATTCTCCCATCATAGGACGGTAAGAAATATCGTCCAGATCGGATAGCTGTTCCAGAATGAAATGAAGATACTCTTTACCGGATGCCATTTTTTCCTCCTGTTCAGAACAGTTGCCCCGTCAGCTTCCGCTTTTCCTTCTTCGGAAAAGTCGCTTCAAATCGTTCAAAGCCCTCCGGGTCTTTCTCACAGACAAAATATCCCACTGGGTCTTTGTAGGTGCCGGAGATACCGTCCAAAAAACCGGGCGTCAGCTCCTTGATGAGAAAATAATCCGCTTCAGGGTCGTCGGCATAGCGGATACCCTTTATTTTGGCAGGCACAAAGCCGGACTTGCCGTAAAAGTCAATATTGCCGGTGATGGCAAGTGCTCCTGCACCCATTTCCTTGGCTTTTTCCATGGAATAGTCCAGCAGCTTCTTTCCGTAGCCCTGCCGCTTGTATGCGGGCGCAATGCCGATGGGGCCGAAGGTCATGATCGGCACCTTTCTTCCGTCATCGCAGTCGATTTCCGACCACACATAGATGACCTGCCCGATCAGCTCGCCGTCCAGCTCCATGACGAAGTCCAGCTCCGGCACAAATGCCGGGTCATCCCGATAGCAGTGCAGCACATAGTACTCCATGCAGCCGGGGCGGTAGACATTCCAAAAGGCCTCGCGGGTCAGGTTTTCAACATTGCGATAGTCATCTTTGGTTTCCAAACGAATGGTGATCTTCTTTTCTGACATGGCGTTTCTCCTTATCTCTTGTCAATAATTTTGTCGATCAGCCCGTAAGCAAGGGCTTCCTGCGCCGACATGTAGTTGTCGCGCTCCGTATCGGCGGCAACCTGTGCAAAGGTTTTTCCCGTATTCTCGGAAAGAATGCGGGTCAGCCGCTGTTTGGTTTTCTGCATTTGTTCGGTCACGATCTGAATATCCGTGACCGGGCCGTGTACGCCGTTCCCAGCGATCAGCGGCTGGTGGATCATGTTTTCCGCATTCGGCAGTGCGATCCGCTTGCCCTTTGCGCCGCCTGCTAACAGGAAAGCGCCGAAGCTCGCGGCCAGACCGATGCAGATGGTGGACACGTCGCACTTGAGATACTGCATGGTGTCGTAAATCGCAAACCCGGCCGTGACCGAGCCTCCGGGGCTGTTGATGTAGAACTGAATATCCTTGTCTGGGTCTTGTGCTTCCAGAAACAGCATCTGCTCGACGATGGAACTGGCGGATGCGTCCGTTACTTCCTCACCGAGAAAAACAATTCGGTCGGAGAGGAGCCGGGAAAAAATGTCGTAGCTACGTTCGCCGCGACTGGTTTGTTCGATCACATAGGGAATGATGCTCATATATGTTTACTCCTTGATTTCTTTTGGTTTCATACAAAACAGGTGAATGCCAAGCGCCGCATTGAAGCCTGTTGCAGCAAACACGCTGAAACGCTCGACCACGCCGAAATACTCGGCAGGGACGATTTTCATACCCATTGCGCCCACAAGCATCATGGCCAATGCGACAGCGGCGCAGACACCATAAGAACGACAGTTTTTGCTCTTGGCTCCTGCGACGATGATCATGGTCAGTGATACGATGGACAGCAGCACCACCAAAGCGGTTGTGACCATGTGCATCACATCCTGAAAGGCCCCGGCATAGCCGCTGCTACTGAGCGGGAACATCCGATACCCGACCGCCGAGATCCACTCCATGATGGCGAACAGATAAATGCCCGAACGGAGCAGCTTGGTTTTCTGTCCTTGGATGCCGATACAGACGACGGTCGCGCAAACGACCTCGCACGCATTGTAAAGGGCGCTCAGCTGATTCCAGAGTGCCAGCGATGGCGCATTGGCGGCACTCAGGTCGCTGACAGCCTGTGCCATCCAGTTATAGCCGGGATAGGTCAGCGGCGCAAACACGACCGCCGCCGTGTACGAAAGAAAGCTGACAACGCCCAGCAGCCCTAATTTTTGAGTCAAAGATCGCTTCATTTTATCGCTCCCTGTGCTTATCAAGTTTGGCTTTCCCAAAAGCACCGATAGGGCTGAAAGCCTGCTGCCGCATAGAATTTCTGCGCCGACTCATTGAATGTCCAGACATCCAGTGTCACCTGATCAAAATCTCGATGTTTTGCTTGCGCTTTGCAAATGTCAGCAAAAGGATTGAATCGACACGGTGAGATGTGCCGCATGGGCAGCGCAAAGATCACAAGCCCGATCCACGAAAAGGATACCTTCAGATTCATAAAGCAACACCGGCTTTCACAGCAAATTCAGGCAGCTTTGCGGGCTTTCCATAAATGGCAATCAGCGCGCGGAACTCCCGGCGGAACGCCTCACGCAGCTCTGCCTCCGTCAGGTGCAGATGATCCGTATTGGCGAGAATCGCCAGTCCGTAGGTAAAGTAGATCATATCCTGATGAAAGCGGCGTGCGACGTCCTCCGCATATCCGAATTCATCGACGATCACGCCGATGACCTCCTGCATCAGAACATCGCTTTGATATGCCCCTGGCTGTTCGCCCTCCAGATAGAGCCAGCGGAACAGCTGCTTTTCCTCGGCAGCGAATTTGACGAAGCCCATGCCGTAGCTGCTGTAGCGGCTGTCGCTCCCCTCGTGGGCGCACAGAGAATCCCGCACGCGCTGTGTGTGCAGTTCGATCGCACGCTGCGTCAGCGCGGCCTTCAGTTCGTCCATGTTCTTGAATGAAAAGTAGATCGGCTGCGTGGAGCAGCCCAGTTTTTTGGCGACGCTGCGGGCATTGATGGCAGAAAAACCGTCGTCACGCAATACCTCCACCGCAGCGTCGATGATCTGTTCCTTTGAAACTTTTCTGACTGCCGGCATAAGCACCATCCTTGTATAATAACACTGCGTTATATATAACGCAGTGTTATTATATCTTGTGGGACGTGATTTGTCAAGCAGCATGTTATTCTCCTGTTTCAATGGAGAAAACCCGGAAGTTCCACCCGGCATAGCTTGACACCGCCGCGGTAAAGTGCTATAGTAACGACGGTCATCCCATGATCATAGAACATTCATTGTCCTATAAAGAATACAGCACATGGGAGTTCAACACAAGGGAGGAATGTATAACATGAAACGAGTGATCGCACTGCTGCTGACGCTGGTCATGCTGCTGGGCCTGGTGCCCACGGCTCTGGCCGCCGAAGCCGCCGCCCCCGACGGGACCGTGGTGAAGGCGGAGGAGGTCAGCGGCACCCCCCGGCTGGACGCCATGGCGGAGAACGGCTCTGCGGCGGAAACCACCCAGCCCACCGGGCATCAGCCCGATGATATGGTGACCATCCTCGTGGAGCTGGAGCGCGCTCCCGTGCTGGAGGGCTTTGCCGCGAAGAAAACGGCTTCCACCAGCTCTGCCGGTGCGGAGATCGCCGCCTATCTTGCCGGCGGCCGCGCGGAGAAACAGGATGCCGCCATTCGCCGGGATCAGAAAAAGGTCTTTGCCGAGATCCAGGCGGCCCAGCCCGCCGCTCTCCAGGCGGAGGGCACCTGCACTGCCTGTGCCCCTGAGCTGATGGAGCAGTGGACGGTGCTCTTTAACGGCATGGCCGTCCGCGCCCCCTATGGCATGCTGGATACCATCCGCAATCTGAAGGGTGTGAAGTCCGCCCATGTGCAGCATGTTTACAGTCAGCCCACCTCTCCGGCCACCAATGCCGGTGTGGCAGGCTACAGCTATGACATGGTCCACCTGCAGGAGGTCTGGAACAAGGGCTACACCGGCAAGGGAATGCTGGTGGCCGTGGTGGATTCCGGCCTGGACATGGAGTATTCCAGCTGGTGGAGCGATGAGGAGGGCGCCAACGTCACCGGTCTGCGCCGGGTCCACGAGGCCTTCCGGGACGACTCCTTCTACTCCCAGCTCAGCAACAGCGACCTGCGCTATACCAAGGAGTCCCTGCTGGCCTTCCTGAACGGCCGCCAGCTCAATGCCAATAGGCTGAGCCCCGCCTCCAACGAGGCCATGTACAAGACCCGCAAGGTCCCCTTCGCCTTTGACTACGCCGGAGACGCCGACCCCTATACCGGCGAGATCATCAGCGGCGACGTCAACGTCCGCAACAGCGGCAGCAACCACGGCACCCACGTCTCCGGCACCGTGGCGGGCTTTGTCCAGAGCCAGGAGGGCGAGGTCCTCTTTTCCGGCGTAGCCCCCGATGCCCAGCTGATGATGATGAAGGTCTTTGCCGACGGCGGCAACTCCGGCGCCACGGAAAGCGCCATTCTCAACGCCCTGGAGGACGCCATGACCCTGGGCGCCGACGCCGTGAACCTGTCTCTGGGCTCCGACAACGGCTTTGCCTATGACGACACCGCCATCCACGGCGTTTATGCCCGGCTGGAGCAGGCCGGCGTCATCCTGATGACCGCCGCCGGCAACAGCGAAAACTCCCCCGCCCAGGGCAATGAGCGGGGCGGCCTGAACCTGGCGGAGGACCCGGATATCTCCATGATGTCCTCTCCCGCCGTCTACCCCTCCAACCTGGCGGTGGCCTCCATCAACAGCACCATCAACATGCAGAGTGTGCTGAGCTGGACCGACGCCCAGGGCCAGAGCCATACCGTGCCCTTCTCCGACCCCAACGAAGTGGCCATGAAGCGGAAGTTCCCCGAGAGCCAGAGCTTCGTTGTGTATGACGCGGGCTACGGCACCTACATGGACTACTACAACGCCGGATTCAGCAACGGCTACAACGGCGGCAAGACGGGTATTGCCCTGGTCAAGCGCGGCAGCGCAGACGGCAGCACCCTCTCCTTCGCCGACAAGATCAACAATGCCAGCAGCTTCTCCGGCACCAACTACATGGGCGAGAGCTACGGCGTGCTGGCTGTGCTGGTTTATGACAGCGACCCCGCCGCCACCACGCTTATCAACATGAACACGGACAACACCTCGCTGACCTCCGCCTTTATTTCCGGCGTGGACGGCGCGGCCATGATCGATGCGCTGAACGCCGGGCAGGAGGTCCGCATCACCGTTCACCAGCAGGACCAGCTGTCCGACTGGGAGGAGGGCGGCCAGATGTCCTCCTTCACCTCCTGGGGCAGCGGCTCCGGACTGGAGCTGAAGCCCGAGATCACCGCCCCCGGCGGCAACATCTGGTCCACCGTGATGGACAGCAGCTATGTGGAGGGCGCCGGGAAGTACGATGACTATACCGGGTCCTACAGTCTGATGAGCGGCACCTCCATGGCGACGCCCCATATGGCGGGCCTGGCCGCGCTGGTGGAGCAGTATGTCAAGTCCCAGCATCCCCAGCAGGACGCCGCCGCCAGCGCCGACCTGACCAACCATCTGCTGGTGAGCACCGCCGTGCCCCAGCAGGAGAACGGCGTATACGTCTCTCCCCGCCGCCAGGGCGCCGGCCTTGTGAACGCAGCCGCGGCCATTTCCACCCCTGCCTACATCGATGTGGACGGCAAGCTGGTGGGCAAGCTGGAGCTGGGCGACGATCCCGGCTGGAGCGGCAGCTATGATCTGGACTTCCGGGTGGAGAACCTGGGCGGCGACACCCTGAGCTACAGCATGAAGGCCGTGCTTCTGCGGCCGGATACCGCAGAGCAGGACGGCAAGACCATGGTCCTTGCCAGCGATGTGCTGATCCGTGAGGTGGATCTGGGCAGCGTCAGCGTGCCCGCCGGCGGCACACAGGTCAGCCGGACCGTTTCCCTCACCGCTTCCGACATCGCCGCCATCCGCGACCTGTTCCCCAACGGCAGCTATGTGGAGGGCTTTGTGATCCTCACCGCCGCCGACGGCTCCGCGCCTCAGATCGGCATGCCCCTGCTGGCCTTCCTGGGCGACTGGACCTCTGCCCCCATCCTGGACCGCGCCAACTGGTTCGACGAGCCCCAGGACGGCGAAAACGTGATGAACAACGACTGTACCCTGGGCGTCAACGTGGTGGGCAGTACCATCCGCAGCGCCGGGGAAGTGGTGAACTTCCTGAACCTGGGCCAGAACATCTTTGATACCGACATTGCCGCCGAGAGCAAGCAGACAGTTTTCCACCAGGAGAACTTTGCCATCTCCCCGGACGGCAGCGGCTATTTCGACGCCATTGACGACCTTGAGCTCTATCAGCTGCGGGATGCCAAGCTCTTTGTCACCGAGGTCCGGAACAAGAACACCAACGAGCTCTATTTCCGCACCTTCAACACCTATGTGCCCCGCAGCGTCTATCAGGCCGGCTACGGCGTGGTCCTGCCCATGTCCCTTTACTACTTCACGGATGCCTGGGACGGAACGGACCTGAACGGCGACGTCCTGCCCAACGGCACCCAGTGCGTTTACACCATTACCGCCTATGGCGAGGGTGACTACGGCGACACCGTGGACAATGAGGAGCTGGGCCGCCCGGTGACGGACTTCGAGTCCTTCGTGGACGGCAAGGAGCCCACCTTCAACGGCCACAAAATGGACAAGACCGGCGACGTGCTCTCCTTCGACGTGCTGGTGGACACCCAGGCCCCCAAGCTGGAGAACAACGCCGTGACCTTCTATCAGAAGGATGGCCGCACCTATATGCAGGGCACCGTCTATGACGAGGACGGCTCCCTGGCCTCCGTGGCGGTCCACGCCCAGGTGAGCCAGACCTATACCGACTCCACCGGCCGGGAAATCACCGAGTACAACATCGATCTGCTGAATCCCCTGTATTCCCAGAGCATTTATGACGCCGATACCCACACCTTCACCTTCACCGCAGATGTGACGGAGTATCGCGGCAGCTACAACTGGACCGGCAACGTGTATCTCTCCTGCGGCGACTATGCGGCCAATGACCGCACCTATGCCATCAAGGTGGACGCCTCCCAGGGCCTGACCCTGTCCCAGACATCCGCCCGCCTGCACCCCGGCCAGAGCTTTGACCTCAGCGTGAACAACAACACCGGCTCCACGGCGCCCATCACCCGCACCTCCAGCAACCCCGAGGTGGCCACGGTGGATGAGTTCGGTCATGTGGTGGCTGTGGCTCCCGGCCAGGCCATCATCACCGTGTCCAACGGCACCTACTCCGCCCTGTGCGTCATAGCGGTGGAGGCATCCTCCACGGAGGTGAAGGACTTCAAGCTGTCCATGGACCACTTCTCCGGCCTGAAGCCCAACGGCGCCATCACCGTCCGGGTGGTGGACCTGCAGCCCGCCGATGTGGAGATCTATCAGAATCAGTGGCTGGTATATGAGGACGACGAGGACTGGGCGGGCCTGGTCAGCGTCTCCCAGAACAGCAGCGACGCGCTGGAGGGCCTTATCGACCTGAACTATCAGGCCTCCGCGGACAAGATCCCCTCCGGAACCGGCCATCTGGACGTCACCATCAACGGTGTTACCCGGACCATGACCTTTGACTGGGAGGACGTCTATCAGACCTCCGACCAGGAGGACCTGCAGTCCGACGCCTACTACAACGAGCAGACCTATTACGTCACCGCCGGTGAGACCGCCAGCCTCATCGCCCGGTACCGCCAGACCCACTCCTTCTCCGATGTGAAGCTGTACACGGCCCAGGGGTATGTTTCCGGCGGCAGCGACAATCCCACCACCGCCGCCACCGGCCTGGTGCTGGACGGCCCGGACTTTGTCCTCTCCGGCAGCGAGCCCTGGCGCGGCAGATTGGTGAACACCGAGGGCTATGCCCTGCCGGAGTCCATCCATGTGGTTTACCGCTATGATTACGGCTATGAGTATGAGCTGACGGAAAACGCCATGTACAATGGCTATACCTATGACCGTACCACCGGCGATATCGTCGTGTCCGCCCCCTACGGCTCCTCCACCACGGTGGTGATCCGGGCAGACGGCACGGAGAAGGCCGGTAATCCGGCGGGTGCCCTCTCCGGCGTCACCTATGACCGTCCCGACAGCACCTACGGTCCCTTCAACTGGACGGTGACGGAGGGCGGCGGCAAGCTGGAGACCGCCGAGGACGTCAACGTTAACGGCACCCGCAAGAACGTTGCCTATTACACCCCCTCGGAGCCCGGCGTCAGCTATCTGACCGCCACCACCAAGGACGGGCAGTATCATGTGAACTTCGCCGTGGTCTGCCTGCCGGTGCAGGCCAATACCCTGCGCCTGGATGATACCCGGGCCACCCTGCATCCCCTGGAGACTCTGGCGCTGAACGCGACGCTGACTCCTACCCCCACCCGGGCGGAGGACGCCGCGCTGACCTGGACCTCCTTCAACCCCGAGGTAGCCACCGTGGATGAAAACGGCGTTGTCACCGCCCACAAGCCCGGCTACGCTTACATCAAGGTGTCCACCGATATCAACACCAGCGTCACCGCCTACTGCGTGGTGGAGGTATTGCCTGGTCAGGGCTATACCGTGACTCTGGACGCCAACGGCGGCATGGTGAAGCCCGACTCCGTCAGCGTCCAGTACGGCATAGCTGTGGGCCAGCTGCCTGTGCCCGTCCGTGAGGGCTATACCTTCGACGGCTGGTATGACGAAAACGGTGCGCAGTACACCGAGGACACCATATATGCCATCGCCGGAGACGCCACCCTCACTGCCCGCTGGACCGCCAATATCTACGAGATCACCCTGGACGCCAACGGCGGCGTCACCGACGTGGCCCTGGTCCAGGTGACCTTCGGCCAGGCCGTGGGCGCCCTGCCCACACCTACCCGGGAGGGCTATGTGTTCCTGGGCTGGTTCGACGAGGTGGGCAGCCGCTATGATGCTTCCACCGTCTACAGCACAGCCGATGGTGTGACCCTCACCGCCCGCTGGGGTCAGGAGGACAGCACCTTCACCATTACCCTGAACGCCAATGGCGGCAAGGTGGAGCCCTCTGCTCTGGCGGTGGTATACGGTCAGGCTGTGGGCACCCTGCCCGTACCCACCCGGGAGGGCTATACCTTCGGCGGCTGGTACGACAAGGACGGCAACCGCTACGACGCCTCCAGCGTGTACAGCGTCAAGGGTGACACGACCCTGACGGCCCGCTGGATCGAAAACAGTGTCCAGACCGGCGACGGGTTCCCCATCTTCCTGCTGAGCGGCGCGATGATGGCGGCTGCCGCAGGCGCTGTGATGCTCCTGCTGAAGCGGCGGAAGCTCATGGGCGAATAAACAGACCGGAAGTGCTTCTGCACAGGCTGTTATAAAAGGCTCTCCGGCACATGTGCGCCGGAGAGCCGGGAAACGAAACAAGCCAAGGCCGGCAGGTCAATGACCTGCCGGCCTTGGCTTGTCAAAAATCCTTAATGGGACATTCTCCGCTGGGGAGCGGCTCCATCAAAGCGCTGCGGACACGGGCGGAGTGAATCCGCCCTTCGGCAAGGTTTTGCTGGGCAAAACGCTTGGGATGCGGCTGCGCCGCGGGGGAAAAGCAGCAGGGGACCCGGATTTCATTTTCCTCCGGGCGGAATGAATCCGCCCTGCGGCAAGGTTTTGCTGCGCAAAACGCTTGGGACGCAGCTGCGCTGCGGGGGAAAAGCAGCAGACAGACGCCGGATGACGAAAGCCTTACCGTTCCTCTCGGAAATAGCTCAAGCCCAGACTTGCAGGCGGCTGCTTTGATTCCCTGTCCGGCCAAGGCCGGACAGGGAACCCGGATTTCATTTTCCTCCGGGCGGAGTGAATCCGCCCTGCGGCAAGGTTTTGCTGCGCAAAACGCTTGGGACGCAGCTGCGCTGTGGGGGAAAAGCAGCGGACAAACGCCGGATGGCGAAAGTTTTACCGCTCCTCTCGGAAGTAGCTGAGGCCCAGACTTGCAGGCGGCTGCTTTTCCATGTTGTTGCGCAGGCTGGAGATCACCAGCACCACCACGGTGACCACATACGGCAGCATCTTGTACAGCTCCTTCACGGCCATCTGGCTGCCGGTGGGGATGTACAGATACAGGATGTACAGGCCGCCGAACAGGATGGAGGCCAGGACACTGACATTGGGACGCCAGATGGTGAAGATCACCAGGGCGATGGCCAGCCAGCCGCGGTCGCCGAAGGCGTTGTTGGACCACACGCCGCTGGCGTAGTCCATCACGTAGTACAGGCCGCCGAGACCGGCGATCATGCTGCCCACGCAGGTGGCCAGGTACTTATACCGGGTGACGTTGATGCCGGCGGCGTCGGCGGTGGAGGCGCTTTCACCCACGGAGCGCAGGTGCAGGCCGGGGCGGGTGTGCTTCAGGAAATAGGAGGACAGCAGGGCCAGGATAATGGCCAGATACGCCAGGAAGCCATAGGACAGGAAGATCTGGCCAAACCAGCCCAGACTCTTGGCAAAGGGCAGGGACTTGGCAAAATAGCCGCTGGTGGCGGACAGGGCAATGGAGGGCACCTCGCTGCCGGTGAGCTTGATCAGGGAGCCGCCGAAGAAGTTGCCGATGCCCACGCCGAAGGTGGTCATGGTCAGGCCGGTAACGTTCTGGTTGGCCCGCAGGGTCACCGTCAGGAAGCAGTACAGCAGGCCCATCAGCAGAGAGCCCAGCAGGGAGCACAGCATGGGGATCAGAATGGCCAGAAAGCCGCTCATCTGGTCGGCGGGCACGGCCTGCTCATAGAAGAACGCGCCGATGACGCCGCAGATACCGCCCACATACATGACGCCGGGGATACCCAGGTTCAGGTTGCCGGACTTCTCGGTGAGGATCTCGCCGGTGCTGCCGTACAGCAGGGGGATACCCTGCATGACCGCGCGGGGGATGAAGGATACAATATCAAAATTCATTTTCTCACGCCTCCTTCTTTCCGGAAGAACGGAACTGGACCTTGTAGTTGATGAAGAACTCGCAGCCGATGATGAAGAACAGGATGATGCCCGTCAGGATATCGGAGAAGGAGCGGTTCAGGCCGAAGGCCGTGGAGATCTCGCTGGCGCCGCGGCTGAGGACCACCAGCAGCAGGGACACGAAGATCATGATAACGGGGTTGAACTTGGCCATCCAGGACACCATGACGGCGGTGAAGCCCCGGCCGTCCACGATGGTGGTGGTCATGGTGTGGTCGGTGCTGGAGGTCAGCAGCAGGCCGATCAGGCCGCACAGAGCGCCGGACAGGGCCATGGTCCGGATGATGACCCGGTCCACCTTGATGCCGGCATAGCTGGCGGTGCGGCGGCTTTCGCCCACCACGGCGATCTCATAGCCGTGCTTGCTGTAGTTCAGATAGATGTACATCAGGCCCGTGAGAATGGCCACCACCAGAATGGCCAGCAGGTACTTCTGGTTGCCGATGGTGGGCAGCCAGCCGGCCTGGGAGTCCTGGTTGATGATGCCGATCATACTGAATCATGGTGCTCATGCCTGATCATCTCCCTTCATTAAAATATAGACATACCACAGCAGCATTGCTGCCGCACATACACCTATGAGTGCAATTAGCATTTGCATAAGATTCATCCTCCTTTTTTGCTGTCCCCAATATCATAAAACCTTTCTTCTAAAAATGGCATTAGTCATCTTTTGTGCGTTTAAAGATGAAATAAAGATTACAACCAACCCAAAAGCCATGCCATAGGAAAGGCGATAACAATCGTACTGATACAGACACACGCCAAAACCAGTAATGGCATTCCAACAAAGATGGAGATGAAGCCAAGTAGCGGATGATGCCAAATAAAGCGCTCCGCTTTTGCGTCAAATCTCTGTTCAAATCTTCTCGCCGCATTTGTAATGCTCATAGTTGTTCACCTCATTTCTTTCTTGCAAGGCCATAATACCGCTTAAAGTATTAAGTGGGGAAAAAGGTCCTGCAATCGAAACTAAGATTGTATAAGTCTTTAAGAAAAAAGAGTCAGACCCGAAAGAGGACTGACTCATTCATATAATGATTTTGAAATTGTATTTTCGAGAAGAGAATACCCTTGACAAATCTCGTCTCAAAAGGCGTTATTATCCAAATATGCGGCGGAACACGGATTCCGCAATCCCATGTTTTTCGTGGACGACGGATTCTCAGGAACGAATTTTCAAAGGCCCGGATTTCGGGAAATGATGAAATATGTGGAAGATTATTCGGTTTCTACCCTGATTGTCAAAGACCTGTCCCGTCTGGGCCGGGAATATTCCTATATGGGGCGGCTGCAGGATTTCATCTTCCCCGCTTACGATGTCCGGTTTATCGCCATCAATGATGATGTGGACAGTGCAAAGGGCGAAAATGACTTCGCTGTGTTCAAAAACGTATTTAACGATTATTACACCAAGGACACAAGCAAAAAAATCCGGGCAGTCGTAAAAATGCGCGGAGAAGCCGGGGAACACATCGCCAGTAACCCGCCCTACGGATATGTGAAAGACCCACAGAATAAAAAGAAATGGATTGTAGACGAGGAATCCGCAAGAGTGGTGCGGCGTATCTTTGATCTGTGCATTGCGGGCAAAGGACCAATGCAGATTGCAAAAATCCTGACCGCTGACAGGGTATTGACGGTTACTGCGTATAACGCCAGACAGAAGGGATGGGCCATGCCGGATAATCTGTACCGGTGGTGTGCCAAATCCGTTGCCGGAATACTGGAGCGGCCGGAATATACCGGTTGTACCGTTAATTTTAAGACCTATACAAAATCCCTAAAATTCAAAAAGCGGATGGAGAATCCGAAAGAAAACCAACGGATATTTGAGGACACACAGCCAGCGATTATTGAGCGGGGACAGTGGGAACGGGTGCAGGCGTTAAGAGCCAACAAGCGCAGACCCACAAAGACGGGAAAAACAAGCATTTTCTCCGGTCTTGTCTATTGCGCCGACTGTGGTGCAAAGCTCTATTACTGTACCTGCAATACCTACAAGGATGAGTCTCAAGACCATTTCGTCTGCTCCAATTACAAGAGCAATACAGGTTCCTGCCAAATCCATTACATCCGAGAGGTTACGCTTTATAAACGGGTGCTGGAATGTATCCAGGGAACACTGACCTATGTGCGTTTGTTTCGGGATGATTTCACTCAGGAAATGTTGGCGCAGGACGAGGCCAGCCGGAAAGCGGAACTGACGCAAAAACGGAAAGCCCTCTCCGGGACGCAGAAGCGTATGGAGGATTTGGACAAGATCATCCAAAGGCTTTATGAAGATTCCGTACTTGGGAAATTAAGCGACCTCCGCTTTCAAAAACTCTCGGCACAGTATGAAACAGAGCAGGCGGAAATTCAGCAGCTTGCAGCTTCGCTGGAGAGAGAAATTGAAAATGAAGCCGGACAGATTGCCGATGTAGGGCGTTTCCTTCAGCTTGCCGACAGGTATTCCGATTTGCAGGAGCTTGACGCCTCTACGGTAAATGAACTGATTGAAAAGATCGTGGTCCACAGCCCGGAGAAGATCAGCGGGAAGAAACATGTCACGATTGAAGTCTATTTTACCTATGTGGGGAAAATCCGGATTCCACTTGCCAAACCGGAACTACTGACAGATACAGAAAAACCGGCGTGACCTCTGCCACGCCGGTTTTACCGGGATTTTAGTTTACTTCCTTATGGGCCTCCGGCTAAGGGCGGCTCCCTTCTACTATGGCTACTTACGCAAACAGGTAGGCGTACCGGTCACGGACGGTGACGATGAGCTTTTCCAGCTCCGCAGGCAGGTCGTTGCGGCCGGAGAGGTCGTACTCCTTGGGCTCCCCGAAGGTACGCACCTTCACCCGGTCGCCGCTCAGGAACAGGACACCGGCGTTGTGGGAATCCGCCATATCCTCCGCTGTCTGGAAGAGGGTGAACTTATCGTGGCAGGGCTCGGAGTGGTAGGGGCAGAACTGGGTGCAGTTGCCGCACTCGTTGCACATTTTATCCACGTGCAGGATCTGGTGGCTGCCGTCGGCCATGGCAATGACCACGTTGGCCCGGTTGGGGCAGGAGTCGGCGCAGTTTTCGCAGGCGGTGGAGCACTGGAGGCAGCGCTCACCCTCGCAGGCGGTGCAGCCGCTCATCCGCAGGATACCCTTCTTGGCGATGGCGTCGGCCTTGGTGATGTAGGCCTGCTGGGGGATATCGTAGGTATGGGGAGCGCCGATGACTGCCTCGGCGAACTGTGCGGCGTCGGCAATGCCCTCCACCACCGTAGCGGGGCCACGGCGGGCGTCACCGGCGGCGTACACGCCCTCCACATTGGTTCGGAAGGCGGGACGGCCCTTGCCGTCCACCTCCACGCCGTTGGAGGTCAGGAGGTCGCTGTCCACCTGCTCGCCCACGGCGGAGATCACCAGATCGCAGGGGATGTCCACATATTCACCGGTGGCCACGGGGCTGCGGCGGCCGGAGGCATCCGCCTCGCCCAGCTTCATCTTCTCGCAGCGCAGCACGCCGTCCTTCTGCTCTACCGGGGCGCACAGCTCGGCAAAGGTCACGCCGTCCGCCAGCGCCAGCGCCAACTCATGCTCGTCGGCGGGCATATACTTCCTGGTGCGGCGATAGACGATGGTGACGTGCTGGGCGCCGCTGCGCTTGGCCAGACGGGCCGCATCCATGGCGGTATTGCCGGCGCCCACCACGGCCACATTGCCGCCCACGGAGATGTTCCCGGCCTTGACGCCCTTCATCCACTGGATGGCGCCGGCCACATCGCCGGGGATGCCCAGCCGGCCGGGCTTCCATGCGCCCACGGCATAGAGGATATGGGTGTAGCCCATGGCCTTCAGCTCCGCCACGGAGGGGGCGGGAGCGCCGCAGCGGACCTCCACGCCGTACTTCTCCATCAGGGCGATGTCCTTCTGGATGGCCTCGTTGGTGATGCGGAAGGCGGGGATCACGTGGCGGGGGACACCGCCCAGACACTGCTCCCGCTCGAAAATGGTGGTCTCGACACCGGCACGGCCCAGGAAATAGGCGGCGGCGATGCCGGTGGGGCCGCCGCCGATGATGGCGGCCTTCTTGCCCGCCACCTTGGCGGGATGGCGGATGGAGGCCATCAGGGCCTCATAGCCACGCTCCGCCGCCACCAGCTTGGTATCTCGGATACGGACGGACTCGTCGTAGAAATTCCGGGAGCACTTGGTCTGGCACCGGTGGGCGCAGATGGTGCCGGTGAGGAAGGGCAGGGGGTTCTTCTCGGTGATGAGCTTCAGGGCCGGGCCGTACAGGCCCTTGCGGACCAGCTCCACATATTCGGGGATATCCTGCTCGATGGGACAGCCGCCCTTGCAGGGAGCCATGAAGCAGTCCAGCCAAGGCACCTGCTTGTCGCTCTTGCGGCTGGGCAGGGGCTTGATGGGCTTGACGTGGTGGAAGTCCGTGTGGCTGGCGGTGGACAGGTCACAGATGGCCTGTGTGTCCGTGCCGGAGAAGGGGCGGTAGGGCAGAGCCTCCACCTTCTCCACCATTTGCAGCAGGCGGTTGTAGCCGCCGGGCTTGAGGATGGTGGTGGCCACGGTGATGGGCCAGATACCGGCGGCAAACAGCTTGTCGCAGTTGAAGTACTCGGCGCCGCCGGCGAAGGAGATCCGCATCCTGCCGCCGAACTGCCGGGAGATGCGGTGGCACATCTCGATGGTCAGGGGGAACAGGCTCCGGCCGGACATATACATCTCGTTGTTGGGCAGCTCACCACGGGTGGTGTCCACGGGGAAGGTGTTGGAGAGCTTCAGGCCGAACTCCAGCCCGCAGCTGTCCGCCAGCTTCTGGAGCCGCTGGAACATGGGAACGGCGTCCGCCCACTGGAGATCCTCGTTGAAGTGGTGCTCGTCAAAGACGATGTAGTCATAGCCCATGGCGTCCAGCGTCCGCCGGGCAGTCTCGTAGCCCAAAATGGTGGGGTTGCATTTGACGAAGGTGTGCAGGTGCTTTTCGGAGATGAGATAGCTGGCAATGCGCTCGATCTCATCGGGAGGACATCCATGGAGGGTGGAGACGGTGACGCTGCCGGAGACGCGGGGGGAGATGGCGTCGATGAAGTCGCTCTCCGCCGGGAACAGCTCCTTCAGAACCGCCTTGCACTCACCGAAGATGGCGGTACGGCGGGCGTCCATCATGCCGTCGATGTAGGTGTTCACCTTCTCGCCCTTGATGCCCTCCAGATCGTAGCCTACGGACATATTGAACACGAAGCCGTCGGGATCGCCCAGATCGTAGACCTTGCTGAGAACCTTCAGGGCGCACCAGGCCTTGATGTACTCGTCCATGGCCTGCGGCACCGTCAGCTCCGTGGACCACTCCTGATTGTAGCCCTCGTCGTTGGCCAGAATGCAGGGGCGGGGGACGCAGGCGGCCAGATCGGCGCCGTCCATCTTCTGGACGGTCTTGACCTCGAAGAACCGTGCGCCGGCCACATAGGCGGCGATGATGTTCTGAGCCAGCTGGCTGTTGGGGCCGGCGGCGGGGCCGAAGGGAGTTTCGATGCGCTCACCGAAGATGGGCAGGCTCTTGCCGGAGGCACGATAGGCCTTGTGGATGCCGAAGATCTCGCCGCAGTCGGCGTATTCGGTGACCACCCAGTTCATAAGGGAGCGGAAGGGGATGGGATACATTTTTTCAGACATGGGGATTCCTCCTTATTGTGATATGGGGATGATGGGATATCAATACGTTCTGTGGTTCAGGTCACCCCACAGCTTTTTGGCGGCTTCCAGAATGTGGGCGTTCTCTGCCTCCTCGTCGATGCCCACCAGCACACGGTCCTGCATCAGCACCTTGCCGCCTGCGATGGTGGTCTGGCACTGGCGGCCGGTCATGCCGAAGATCATGTGGCCGTCGATGTTCTCGTCGGAGAAGGGGGTGAAGGGCTTATAGTCCATGACGATAATGTCCGCCGCCGCACCGGCCTTCAGCACGCCCAGCGTGGCGGGGAAGTACTTCTCACCGATCTTGGCGTTGTTGCGGAACAGCATATCCGTCACCTCGCACCAGCCCACGTTGGGCAGGCAGTTCTGGCTCCGCTGGGAGCACAGGGCCACCTTGATGGACTCCAGCATATCGTTGGTATAGGCATCGGTACCCATGCCCAGCAGGATGCCCCGCTTGTGCAGCTGGATCACCGGGCAGATGCCGATGGCGTTGCCCATGTTGCTCTCCGGGTTATTCACCACCATGGTGTTGGTGTGCTGGATGATCTCCATCTCGGCGGTGTTGACGTGGATGCAATGGCCCAGAATGGTCTTGTCCCCCAGAATACCGTGGTCCTGCAGCCGCTGGATGGGGCGGCGGCCGTAGTTCTGCAGGGAGTCGTACACATCGTTCATGCCCTCGGACACATGGATGTGGTAGCCGGTGCGGCCGTTGTTGGCCTCCACCATCCGGTCGAAGGTCTTGTCGCTGATGGTGAACAGGGCGTGGCCGCCGAACATGGCCGCCAGCATGGGGTCCTTGTTCTTCTCACACTCGGTGATAAAGTCGGCGTTCTCCTGAATGGCCTGCAGGCACTTCTCCTCGCCGTCCCGGTCGGAGACCTCATAGCACAGGCAGGAGCGCAGGCCCAGTCGCTTGGACTCCTCGGCAATGGTGTGGAGGGTGCCGGGGATCTCACCGTAGGAGGCGTGGTGGTCGAAGATGGTGGTGACACCCTGTTTGATGGAGTCCATGTACAGAGCCGTGGCGCTGGCCCGTGTGCCGTCCATCATCAGCTTGCGGTCGATGGCCCACCATGTACCGTCCAGTACCTCATAGAAGTTGGTGGGGTTGTTGCCCACGATGGACAGACCTCTCGCCAGAGCGGAGTAGATGTGGGTGTGGGCGTTGATAAGGGCGGGCATGATGACGCCACCCCTGGCATCGATGCAGTGGGCGTCGGGGTACTTCTGACGTAGGGCGCTCTCCTCACCTACCTCCACGATCTTGCTGCCCTCGTAGGCCACGGCACCATGCTCGTAATAGCCCTTGCCCTCCGTGTCACGGGTGATGAGTCTGCCGTTGATGACCAGATTCATGATGTTTCCTCCTTTTATAATGTTTCCGGGTAACAAAAAATGCTCCAAATCCCCGGAGAGATCTGAAACACTCAAGCAACCGCCGAGTGATAGTTGCAGCCCGTGTGCGAGACACTTCCTTACAGCTACCAATCTGAATTGTCACACTCATTCTACCCGAAAACGGCGCAAAATGCAACAGCAAATTCCATGGAAATGCCGAAAAATATCCGCAGGCATGGAATGTCTGCGGATATTTCGGATAGAAAAGAGAGAATTGCTGAAAAAGCTTTCAGTTTCGCTGCGGGGTTTACTTGGTGCCGAAGATGCGGTCGCCGGCGTCGCCCAGACCGGGGACGATGTAGCCGTTCTCGTTCAGGTGGTCGTCCAGCGCAGCGCAGTAGATGTCCACGTCGGGATGGCGCTCATAGATGAATTTCACGCCCTCCGGGGCTGCCACCAGGATCATCAGCTTGATATTCTTGCAGCCCAGCTCCTTCATCTTGGTGATGGCCATGTCGGCGCTGCCGCCGGTGGCCAGCATGGGATCCACGATCAGCACGTCACGGCCGGCGATGTCCTTGGGGTACTTCAGGAAGTAGAAGTGGGGCTCCAGCGTCTCCTCATCCCGGTACATACCGATGTGGGCCACACGGGCGGAGGGGACCAGCGTCAGGATGCCGTCCTCAAAGCCCAGTCCGGCCCGCAGGATGGGGACGATGGCCAGCTTCTTGCCTGCCAGCACAGGCGCCTCGTAGGAGCAGATGGGGGTCTCGATGGTCCGGGTGGTCATGGGCAGGTCACGGGTGGCCTCGTAGGTCAGCAGCATGGCGATCTCGCCCACCAGTGCCCGGAAGTCCTTCACGCTGGTGTTCTTGTCACGCATCACCGACAGCTTGTGCTGCACCAGGGGATGGTCCACAATGTGCAGGGTGGGAAACTGATTGCTCATAGTCTTGTCCTCCGCATATAAAAATTTTTGAATCAATCCAAAGTGATCTTCAGGCCCTTGGCCAGCCGCTCCCGCTCCGCCTGACTCAGCCGCAGGTAGACCGGAACCAGATCACGGGCGGATACCGTTTCGCCACGGGCGGCCATCTCCTCCGCCGCCAACGCCACGCCCACGGCGTTCTGCATCACCAGCTGGGCCGGGGCCATGCGGCAGGGGATGCCCGCCTCGGAGAGAAAGCCGCTGCACAGAGCGGCGCCGTCCCCCACCACCAGCTTGGGCCGGGGATCGTTTTGCAGCTCCTCCGCCAGCTGGGACAGGGCGATGGCCCGGTCGGGGGTCAGCCGGGTGAGTTGCCCGCCTTCGGCGGCGAATACGGCGTTATAGACCTGACTGCGCCGGGCATCCATGGCGCAGACGATGAGGCCGTCCATGTGCCGCAGGTTCTGGGCCATGGCCTCCAGCGTGGACACACCGCAGCAGGGCTTGTCCGCCGCCCAGGCCAGCCCCTTCAGGGCCGATACCCCGATCCGCAGGCCGGTGAAGCTTCCCGGCCCCGCCGCCACTGCCAGCAGGTCCATGTCCGACAGCGACTGCTCGCTCTCCCGCAGCATGGCGTCCACCAGCGGCATCAGGGTACGGCTGTGGGTGAGCCCGGTGTTCTGATAAGTATAGGCCCGCACCACGCCGCCGTCGGTCACGGCAGCGGATACGCTTTTGGCAGAGGTCTCCAGAGCCAGTATCTTCAAAATCCCGTCACCCCCGTTATGGTGATGCACCGTCCGTTGTCCTCGCCCTCCAGCCGGCGGATGTCCACCCACACGGTGTCCTCCGGCAGGGCCTCGGCTACGTTCTCGCTCCACTCCACGGCGCACACGCCGCCCCGGTCCAGATAATCCTCCCACCCGATATCAAAGAGAGCGTCGGCATCCGGCAGGCGGTACATATCGAAGTGGAACAGGGGGATGCGCCCCTGATACTCGTTGACGATGGTGAAGGTGGGGCTGGTGACACGGTCCCGGCAATCCAGCCCACGGGCCAGACCACGGGTGAAGGCGGTCTTGCCCATGCCCAGCCCGCCACGGTAGGCGATGACGGTGCCAGGGGCCAGGGCGCAGCCCAGCCGACAGCCCAGCGCTTCCGTCTCAGCGGCGCTGTGGGTGAGATGCTCCATGTCCATCGCCTCCTATCCTGAAATCGATTTATTATAGCACACATCCCTCCGGATGAAAAGGGCAAACTTGCCCAAGGGTGGGGGAATGTAGGCTTTACCTTTTTACGCTCCTGTGCTATACTAACATATTATGTGCAACAATACGAAGGGAGGGCGGCCCATGAACCTGTGTGACCGCAATGAGATACAGGAGCTGCTGCAGCGTCACGGCTTCCGTTTTTCCAAATCCATGGGGCAGAACTTCCTCATTGAAAGCTGGGTGCCGGAGGATATCGCCGCCGCCAGCGGCGCCGACCGACAGACCGGCGTGCTGGAGATCGGTCCCGGCATCGGCCCCCTGACCCAGCAGCTGGCCCGGCGGGCGGGGAAGGTAGTCTCCGTGGAGCTGGATCGTCGGCTCTATCCCGTGCTGCGGGAGACTATGGCGGACTTTGACAACTTCACCCTGCTGGAGGGGGACGCCATGAAGCTGCCCCTGCGGCAGACGGTGGAGGAGCAGTTTTCCGGCCTACGGCCCATTCTGTGTGCCAATCTGCCCTATCACATCACCACGCCTTTCCTTACCGCCTGCGTGGAGGCCCAGTGCTTCGACAGTCTGACGGTGCTGATCCAGAAGGAGGTGGCCCAGCGCATCTGCGCTGCCCCCGGTACGGCGGACTACGGGGCCTTTACCCTGCTGATGCAGTACTATACCCAGCCGGAGCTGCTGTTCACCGTTTCCAACACCTGCTTCCTGCCGGCCCCCAAGGTCACCTCGGCGGTGATCCACTGCCGCAGCCGCAAGGCTCCGCCGGTGGAGGTGTGCTCCAGAGAGATGCTGTTCCGCACCGTCCGGGCGGGCTTTGCCCTGCGGCGCAAGACACTGGTGAACTCCTTGCAGACGGCCTTCCCCCTGCCCAAGGAGCGGCTGACGGAGATCGTCGCTGCCTGCGGGCTGGATCCCTCTGTGCGGGGAGAGCGGCTGGGGCTGGCGGAATATGCCCGGCTGGCGGATGCGCTGGCGGCGGAAAAGGAGGGGTGAGATGTTTCGCTCGTTGTTTGATCCCAACAGCGCCTTCTCCCGTGGCATGGAGCGGGTGTGGACGCTGGTGGTGCTGAATGTGCTGTGGGTGTTGTGCTCTCTGCCGGTGGTGACCATAGGCCCCTCCACAGCGGCGCTGTATCAGGTGCTGGGGAAAGTGATACAGGGGGAGGACAGCCACACGGCGAGAAAATTTTTCGCCGCATGGCGGGAGAACTTCAAGTGTGCCCTGCTGGTATGGCTGCCCATGCTGGCGGTGCTGGTTCTGTGCGGCTTTGATCTGTACTTCGCCGTTCTGAACGACCGGTTTTTGTGGAAGCTGCTGGCGGTATTCGCCTTGCAGCTGGCGGCAGTGGAGCTGACGTTTGTGTTTCCCCTGATGGCCCGGTATCAGAACACATGGCGCAGCCACATGAAAAACGCCATGCTGGTGGGGGTGGGGAACCTGCCACGGATGCTGCTGATCTGGCTGATCTGGGCGGTGCCGGTGGGGGCGTGTCTGGTGTTCCCGTGGCTGCGGCTGTATCTGAGCCTTGTGTGGCTGCTGATCGGGTACAGCAGTCTCAGCTATGTGACGGCGCTTCTGCTGCGGCCGGTGTTCCGGCGGCTGGAGCAGCCCAAGGATGACCCGAAGAAGGACGGGACGGATGCGTCCTGACCGGCGGGGGCTGACGGCTTGACAAGCGGCGTCAGGTATGGTAAACTGTGATAAATTTTGTAATGTACGGAGGGTACAGCTATGAAGCACATTCAGACCATCGAGACCCGTGACCTCTGCCAGAGCGCCAAGAACGGCGGCTGCGGCGAGTGCCAGACCTCCTGCCAGTCTGCCTGCAAGACCAGCTGCGGTATTGCCAATCAGGCTTGCGAGAAGAAGAACAACGACTGAGTTGTGAAAACCATGGTGCCGCCCTTGCCGGGCGGCATTTTTGGCGTAGAGATCAAATATAAAGGTAGGAAACAGGATGATACATCAATATAAGCTGGGCGACCTGTGCGTGGTGCTGGATGTGTGTTCCGGCTCCGTCCACGCCGTGGACGAGGTGGCCTATGACATGATCGCCGGGTTCGAGACGCAGGAGCGGGAGACGCTGGTGGATGCGCTGGCGGAGAAGTACCGGGATCGGGAGGACGTGACCCGGCCGGAGCTGGAGGAGTGCTACGATCAGCTGCTGGCGCTGAAGGACGCCGGGAAGCTCTTCACCGAGGATACCTTTGCCCCCATGGCCGGGGAGCTGAAGGCCCGCACCTCCGGAGTCATCAAGGCATTGTGCCTCCATGTGGCCCACACCTGCAACCTCAACTGCTCCTACTGCTTCGCCAGTCAGGGCAAGTACCACGGCGACCGGGCGCTGATGAGCTATGAGGTGGGTAAGCAGGCGCTGGATTTCCTCATGGATCACTCCGGTACCCGGCACAATCTGGAGGTAGACTTCTTCGGCGGTGAGCCGCTGATGAATTTCGACGTGGTGAAGCGGCTGGTGGCCTATGCACGCAGCGTGGAGAAGGAGCGGGGCAAGCACTTCCGCTTTACCCTGACCACCAATGGGGTGCTCATCGACGACGACGTCATCGACTTTGCCAACCGGGAGATGAGCAATGTGGTGCTGAGTCTGGACGGCCGCAAGGAGGTCCATGACCGCTACCGGGTGGACTATGCCGGAAATGGCAGCTGGGAGAAGATCGTTCCCAAGTTCCAGAAGCTGGTGCAGGCCCGGCAGGGGAAGAACTACTATATGCGGGGGACCTTCACCCACGCCAACCCCGACTTTTTGAAGGACATCCAGACTATGCTGGATCTGGGCTTCACGGAGCTGAGCATGGAGCCGGTGGTGGCAGCTTCCGGTGATCCGGCGGCCCTGACGGAGGCGGACAAGGAAATCGTCATGCAGCAGTATGAGGAGCTGGCCCGACTGATGCTGCAGCGGGACAAGGAGGGACGGCCCTTCACCTTCTACCACTATATGATCGACCTCAAGGGCGGCCCCTGTATTTATAAGCGCATCTCCGGCTGCGGCTCCGGTACGGAGTACATGGCCGTGACCCCTTGGGGCGACCTGTACCCCTGTCACCAGTTCGTGGGCGACGAGAAGTTCAAGCTGGGCAATATCTGGGACGGGGTGGAGAACCATGCCGTGCAGGCGGAGTTTGCCGGGTGCAACGTGTATGCACGGGAGGAGTGCCGGGACTGCTGGGCAAGGCTCTACTGCTCCGGAGGCTGTGCTGCCAACGCCTATCATGCCACCGGCTCCGTCCGGGGCGTATACGCCGACGGCTGCGATCTGTTCCGCAAGCGCATGGAGTGTGCCATCGCCGTGGCGGTGGCCCGTGAGCTGGGGACGGAATGAGTACCCCTATCTGCGATTTCGTCCGGCGCTACGTCGGCGGCGGGGCCGTGCGGATGCATATGCCCGGCCACAAGGGCTGCGGCCCGCTGGGCTTCGAGGCACTGGACATCACGGAGATAGACGGCGCTGACGATCTGTTTCATCCGGAGGGCATTATTGCCCAAAGCGAGGAAAATGCCGGAGCCATCTTTGGAGCACACACCCTGTACGCCACCGGAGGCTCCACCCTGTGCATCCAGACCATGGTACATCTGCTGGCGGTATATGCACGCAGTCGGGGGCAGAGGCCCTTGCTGCTGGCGGGACGCAATGCCCACAAGGCATTCGTCAATGCCGCCGCTCTGCTGGACGTGCCGGTGCGCTGGCTCTGTCCGGCGGCGGGAGAAGCCTATTACAGCGGGGCCGTGACCCCAGAGCAGCTGGAGTGGGAGCTGGCTCGCAGCCGGGAGCCGGTGACGGCGGTGTATCTCACCTGCCCGGACTATCTGGGGGAGCTGCCGGATGTGGCGGCGTTGGCGACGGTGTGCCGCCGGGCTGGGGTGCTGCTGGCGGTGGACAATGCCCACGGGGCGTATCTGAAATTCCTGTCCCCCTCCCGGCATCCCATGGATCTGGGAGCAGACCTGTGCTGCGACTCCGCCCATAAGACGCTGCCGGTGGTCACGGGCGGAGCGTACCTGCACATCGCCCATCAGGCCCCGGAGCTGCTGCACCGGCAGGCCAAGGCGTCCATGGGGCTGTGGGGCTCCAGCAGCCCGTCGTATCTGATCTTGCAGTCGCTGGACGCTGCCAACGAGCTGTTGGCGGACTATCCGGAGAAGCTGCAAGCGCTGCTGCCGCAGCTGGAGAGTCTGCGTCGTCGGCTGGCGGCACGGGGATGGGAGGTCCGCCCCGGCGAGCCGCTGAAGGTGACGCTGTGTCCCAAAGGGTACGGCTACACCGGCTCGGAGGTGGCGGCGGCGCTGGAGAGCGGCGGCATCTACCCGGAGTTTTACGACACGGATCATGTGGTGCTGATGGTATCGCCTCAGAACGACCCGGCGGAGCTGCGGCGGCTGGAGGAGGTGCTGGCGGCGCTGCCCCGGCGGCAGGCCATCCGGCAGGGGCCGCCCCCCATGCCCCGGCTGGAACAGGCGGTGACGCCCCATGAGGCCATGCTCTCCCCATGGGAGGAGGTGCCGCTGGCGGCGTGCTGCGGCCGTATCTCCGCCGCAGGCGCCTTGGGCTGTCCCCCGGCGGTGCCGGTGGTGCTGTGCGGCCAGCGGATAGATGCGGCGGCGGTGGAGGTGCTGCGTTATTACGGCTTTCGCCGGTGCGCTGTACTGACAGAATAAGAAAAAGGAACCCCACGGCGTATTACGCTGTGGGGTTCCATATCTATGCGAGCAGGTCTGTAAGCCGGGTTCTGTATTTGACAGTCATCTATCTAAGCGCATCGTTGCCGGTGCGCTTCAGCCACCTCGGGAGCGGACGGGCCGCCCTATTGCTCCCATAACGGTGTTGCTCCGGATAGAGTTTACAGCATCGGACACTCTCGAGCCGATGGGTGAGCTCTTACCTCGCCTTTCCACCCTTACCTCCGAAGAGGCGGTATATCTCTGTTGCACTTTTCCTGAAGTCGCCTTCGGCGGGCGTTACCCGTTATCCTTGCCCTGTGGAGCCCGGACTTTCCTCATGAACAGGCTTTCGCCTTGTCCCCGCAACTGTCTGGCCTACTCGCAGGGTCTATTGTACAGGATGGCGCCGGAAAAGTCAACCGGGGTTTCGTGACCGGCGGCACCAAGGGGTTCAAGCCGCTTGGGAGACCTTGTCCCGGTGCCTCCGCCGCAGCAGGACGATAAGGAGGTAGACATCCTCCGTCAGGAGGGCCAGCACGAGATAAGTGATTCGATTATACTGCCAGATGAACAAAGCGAGGCACACCGCAATCAATAGGCCTTGTAGCAACAGATCCCAACAGGAGGGATGGACCGGCACCAAACTGGGACGGATCAGAAGGATCAGTGTGCCCAAAATCACGGACAATATGTAGTAAGTCGCAATAGGGTATATGTTGAAGTGTATCGTGGAGTATTCCTGTATGGGTCTCTGCGCTGCTAAGATGCCGAAGAAGGCGGCATACAGCAATATGTTGATGCACTTTTTCATAGCCATTGTCCTTTCTTTAGTTGATGGTGCCATCATAGCATAGGAATAGACAATGCGCAACATAAAAAACGAAATATATTAAAAACTTTGTGGAAAATATAGAAAATTATATACAGAGTATAAAATAAAGGGGCGGCCTCTGGTAGAAGGTCGCCCCTTTTAGGAGAAGATATGGGGAAGCTGTGGGGAGGGGCTATCGGCGCAGCTGGTCCCAGAGGACAATGCGGTCGGAGGAGAGGGTCCGGGGCAGATCGATGATGCGCTGGTTGCGGCTGCCACGGAACTGGAGGGAGATGTCCTTTTCCTCCCGGAGGAAGCGGCCGTCCACCAGAATATCAATGCAGTGCAGGAGGTCGTCTGTCACCTCGCAGCGGGGGTAGGAGCCATCCTGCAGCAACTCGTCCTCCAGTCGGAAACCGGTGAAGCACCAGATATTCTTCCGGGGATAGCGGCGGCGGACCTCCCGCAGGAAGGGCAGCAGGTCCCGCTGGTTCCGAGGCTCGAAGGGCTCACCGCCCAGCACCGTCAGGCCATTGACGAAGGGCTTGTCCAGCTCACGGAAGATCTCCGTCTCCGTCTCGTGGGTGAAGGGCCGGCCGTAGCGGAAGTCCCAGGTCTGGGGCTGGAAGCAGTCGGGGCAGTGGTTGGTGCAGCCGGAGACGAACAGCGTCACCCGCACTCCGGCTCCGTTGGCGATATCACATTTTTTCAGGGCTCCGTAGTACATGACATGGTCTCTTTTCGGTAAGATATTGCGGGGAAATGGGGGCTTACAGGTGCAGGACCCGATCCTTGATCTCCTGCGTGCGGCCCTGATTCCAGAACTGGGTGCCGATGTAGCCACAGGTGCGGCGGGCCACGTTCATCTTATCCTGATCGGTGTTGCCGCACTGGGGGCATTTCCAGATGAGCTTGCCGTCCTCCTCCACCACGCTGATCTCGCCGTCCCAGCCGCAGACCTGACAATAGTCGCTCTTGGTGTTCAGCTCGGCGTAGATGATGTGGTCATAGATGAACTTCATGACCTCCAGCACGGCGGGGATGTTGTTCTGCATATCCGGCACCTCCACATAGCTGATGGCGCCGCCGGGGGACAGGTGCTGGAACTGGGCCTCGAACTCCAGCTTGGTGAAGGCGTCAATGGGTTCGGTGACGTGGACGTGGTAGCTGTTGGTGATGTAGCCCTTGTCGGTGATGCCCTCGATGACGCCGAAGCGCTTTTGCAGGCACTTGGCGAACTTGTAGGTGGTGGACTCCAGCGGCGTGCCGTAGAGGGAGTAGTCAATATCCTCGGCGTTCTTCCACTCCTTGCACTTGTCGTTCATCCGCTGCATGATGGACAGGGCAAAGGGGGTGGCGGAGGGGTCGGTGTGGCTCTTGCCGGTCATGAACTTGACGCACTCATAGAGACCGGCGTAGCCCAGAGAGATGGTGGAGTAGCCGCCGTAGAGCAGCTTGTCGATGACCTCGCCCTTTTTCAGACGGGCCAGAGCACCGTACTGCCACAGGATGGGGGCGGCGTCGGAGGTGGTACCCTTCAGGCGCTCGTGGCGGCAGCGCAGCGCACGGTGGCACAGCTCCAGCCGCTCGTCGAAGATCTTCCAGAATTTCTCAATGTTGCCGCCGGAGGACAGGGCCACGTCCGGAAGATTGATGGTCACCACACCCTGATTGAACCGACCGTAGTATTTGTGCTTGCCGGGCTCGTAATTCCCGGCGTTGGCGATGTTGCCCACCCCGGCGTCGGTGAAGCGGTCGGGGGTCAGGAAGGAGCGGCAGCCCATGCAGGTATACACGTCACCCTTGAGCTCCTTCATCTTCTTCTCGGAGATGTAGTCCGGCACCATGCGCCGGGCGGTACATTTGGCCGCCAGCTCCGTCAGATACCAATAGGGGGTGTCCTCGTGGATGTTGTCCTCCTCCAGCACATAGATCAGCTTGGGGAAGGCGGGAGTGACCCACACGCCCTGCTCATTCTTGACGCCCTGATACCGCTGGAGGAGCATCTCCTCCACGATCATGGCAAGATCCTTCTTCTCCCGCTCGTCGTGGGCCTCGTTGAGGTACATGAACACGGTGATGAAAGGGGCCTGTCCGTTAGTGGTCAGCAGCGTCACCACCTGATACTGGATGGTCTGTACGCCACGGCGGATCTCCTCCCGCAGGCGGGTCTCCACCAGCTCGTGGATCTTCTCCTCACCGGGGTCAAAGCCGATGGAGTCCATCTCCGCCTGAACGATCTTGCGGATCTTCTGGCGGCTGACCTCCACGAAGGGGGCCAGATGGGTCAGGCTGATGGACTGGCCGCCATACTGGTTGCTGGCCACCTGGGCCACGATCTGGGTGGCGATGTTGCAGGCGGTGGCGAAGCTGTGGGGCCGCTCGATGAGGGTACCGGTGATGACGGTGCCGTTTTGCAGCATATCCTCCAGATTCACCAGATCGCAGTTGTGCATATGCTGGGCATAATAATCCGTGTCGTGGAAGTGGATGATGCCCTCCTCGTGGGCCTCCACGATCTCACGGGGCAGCAGCAGGCGGTTGGTGATGTCACGGCTCACCTCGCCGGCCATGTAGTCCCGCTGGGTGGAGTTCACCACCGGGTTCTTATTGGAGTTCTCCTGCTTGGCCTCCTCGTTGTTGCACTCGATGAGGGAGAGAATCTTGTCGTCGGTGGTGTTGGAGCGGCGCACCAGAGAGCGGGTGTAGCGGTAGGTGATGTAGTGCTTGGCCACCTCAAAGGCCCCATGGGCCATGATGTGGTGCTCCACCATGTCCTGAATTTCCTCCACGGTGGCGGCACGGTTCATTTTCTGACATTGCAGCTCCACGGACTCAGCGATGCGGCGGATCTGCACCGGGGTCATGCGGTCGGCCTCGTCCACGTCCTCGTTGGCCTTGGTGATGGCCACAATGATCTTGGTGATGTCAAAGGCCACCTCGGAGCCGTTGCGCTTGATGATTTTCATTCTTTCTCCTCCTTGCCGTATGAAAAGTCGCCACAGGGCGGCTATGAATGTGAACACTGATATCATACACTATATATGGTGGTGATGCAAGGGGGAGAGCCAAAATATAGACGAAAACCAGCACCAAAAATCCAGAGAGAAATTTGTCAATACTTCACAATCGACACAAGATAAGGGATATTACAGAGAAAAGAAAGCACAAAATATAGTGATCCTGCGGAAAAACGCCGGGGAAGCGGGAGGATTTTCACAGAAGGGGCCTCGTTTTTTTCAGGAAAGTGTGGTATATTGGGAAAAACGGATACGAAAGGGGCGGATCACGGGATGGAACTGCGGGAACTGCTGGAGATCGGGCCGGGACTGACGGCGCTTATCGGCGGCGGCGGCAAGACCACGCTGATGTATCATCTGGCGTCGGAGCTGCGGCAGCAGGGGACGGTGCTGGTGTGTACCACCACCAAGATATGGCCCCCGGCGCACCTGAGGGTCTGCACGGAGGAGGGGACGCTGCGGGAGGAGCTGCGCCGCCGGGGCATCGCTTGTACCGGGACGCCTACGGAACAGGGGAAGCTGACGGCCCCGGCCATAGATAACTGGGAGACCATGGCGGATTTCGTGCTGGTGGAGGCGGACGGCTCGGCGGGGCGGCCCTTCAAGGCCCATACCGACTGGGAGCCGGTGCTGCCGGAGGAACGGCAGGCAACGGTCCTGGTGATGGGGGCTGACGGCTTCGGCAAGCCCATCAGTCGCATGGCCCATCGGCCGGAGCTGTATGCCCGGCTGGCGGGCGCCACGGAGGATCAGGAGGTAACGCCGGAGCTGGCGGCCCGTGTGGTGCGTCTGGAGGGCCTCCACGACCGGGTGTTTCTGAATCAGGTGGACCGGGCGGAGGAGTGGCCGCTGGCCCGGCGGCTGGCAGCGGTGCTGGACTGTCCCGTAACGGCAGGGACCCTGCGGGAGGGCCGGTGGCAGCGACTGAAGTGATGACGGGAAAAATTTTTGCAGATAGGGCTTGTATCCGCCGGCCATCTGTGGTATAGTACCTCCAACAAAAACATATGCCCCCAAGAAACGGACAGAATCCAAGGAAACTGGCCGGGGAGGGGACTCTGGAGAAACTCACGACAGTGAGTGCCGAAGGTGCAAGGCCCACGGGCCGAATCTCTCAGGCAAAAGGACAGAGCGACCGGGCCGCCCGCAGGGCGGTGAGCGGTGGTTTCTCCGGAGTCGCTGGCGCAGGCCGGCGGCTCCTTTTTTTACAGGGGGCAGGGAGGAGACACACTATGGAAGCGGTATTGCAGTTGGTACAGCGCATCAACTTTTATCTGTCGGATTATATTCTGGTGTTCCTGCTCATTGGCACGGGCCTGTATTTCTCCGTCCGTACCCGATTTGTGCAGGTGCGGTGCTTCGGTGAGGGGATGCGGGCGGTGTTCGGGGAGTTCAGTATGCGGGGCGGCAGGCAGAAGGGGGGCCTGTCCTCCTTTCAGGCCCTGACCACCGCCATCGCCGCTCAGGTGGGTACCGGCAACATCATTGGCGCCTGCGGTGCCATCCTGCTGGGCGGGCCGGGGGCCATCTTCTGGATGTGGATCATCGCCTTTTTCGGCATGGCCACCATCTACGCCGAGGCGGTGTTGGCGCAGGAGACCCGCCGGGTGGCCGAGGACGGCAGCGTCAGCGGCGGGCCGGTATACTACATCAAGCGGGCCTTTCCGGGGAGATTCGGCACGTTTTTAGCGGGCTTTTTCGCCGTGGCGCTGATTCTGGCGCTGGGCTTCATGGGGTGCATGGTGCAGTCCAACTCCATCGGGGAGACCTGCGCTGCTGCCTTCGGTGTGCCGTCGTGGTCGGTGGGCATCGTGGTGGCGGTGCTGGCGGCGGTGGTGTTTCTGGGAGGTATCCAGCGCATCGCCGGAGTCACGGAGAAGCTGGTGCCGATCATGGCGGCGCTGTACCTGCTGGGGGGACTTGTGGTGCTGGTGTGCCGGGTCCGGTACCTGCCGGAGGCGGTGGGGATGATCTTCCGCTACGCCTTCGTCCCCAACGCCATCATCGGCGGCAGCTTGGGCTATGCCCTGAAAATGGCCGTCAGTCAGGGGGTCAAGCGGGGGCTGTTCTCCAATGAGGCGGGCATGGGCTCCACACCTCACGCCCACGCCATGGCCAAGGTGAAGCATCCCCACGAGCAGGGCGTGGTGGCCATGACGGGTGTGTTCATCGATACCTTCGTGGTGCTGACCATGACGGCGCTGGTGGTGATCTCCACCCTGTATGCAGGAAACGGCATCCTCTCCGCCGGGGCGGCGGAGGGCGTCAGCAAGGCCAACATGGCGCAGCTGGCCTTCGGCACGGTGCTGGGCAGCCGGGCAGGCAGTATGTTCGTGGCGGTGTGCCTGCTGTTCTTCGCCTTTTCCACCATCCTCAGCTGGAACTTCTTCGGGCGGCTCAACGTATCGTGGCTGCTGGGGGAGAAGGCCGTGGGGGTGTATTCGGTGCTGGCCATCGGGTTCATCTTTCTGGGCTCGTGCCTGTCCAACGACTTGGTATGGGAGCTGGCGGATCTATTCAACCAGCTGATGGTGCTGCCCAACGTACTGGCGCTGGTGACGCTGGGCGGACTGGTGGCAGCGGCCTGCCGGAGGAAGTAACGGCGGCGGGGATGGGAGACCGTCCCTGCTTTTTCGGTGTTCCGCCCATAGACTTTTCCGGCGGGATGTAGTATCATGAGAGGCAAGATATCTGGCCCTGCGGGGCAGAGGAGGAACGGACATGGAATCCACACTGAGGCGCACCTGGGCGGAGATCGATCTGGATGCGCTGGCGCATAATTATCAAACACTGCGGCGGCGGACGGGGACAAGGTTCGTGGGCGTGGTGAAGGCGGACGCCTATGGCCACGGGTCGGTGCAGGTGTCCCGAGTGCTGGAGGAGCTGGGGGCGGACTATCTGGCGGTGTCCAGTCTGGACGAGGCCATGGAGCTGCGGGCCGGGGGTATCCATATGCCCATTCTGATTCTGGGCCATACGCCGCCGGAGCGGGTGGAGGAGCTGCTGCGCTACCACATCACGCAGACGGTGACCTGCGAAGCCAAGGCACTGGAGTACAGCGCCGAGGCGGTGCGCTGCGGCGGCACGCTGAAGGTCCACATCAAGGTGGAGACCGGGATGTCCCGGCTGGGCTTCCTGTGCGGAGGTGACCACTTCGAGACGGGGGTGGCGGGCATCTGTGCTGCCTGCACCCTGCCGGGACTGGAGGCGGAGGGTATCTTCACCCATTTCGCTGTGTCCGATGAGGCGGATGCGGAGAGCGACGCCTATACACGGGGGCAGTTCGACCTGTTCTGCCGGGTCATCGGGGCGGTGGAGCAGCGGCTGGGACGGAGGTTCCCCCTGCGGCACTGCGCCAACACCGGGGCGGTGGCCCGGTGGCCGGAGACGTATCTGGATATGGTGCGGCCGGGGCTGCTGCTGTATGGCTGCGGTGAATTTGCCGGGCAGCTTGGTCTGCGGCCGGTGATGACCCTGAAAACCACCGTCAGCACCATCAAGGTCTATGAGCCGGGGACCTCCGTCAGCTATGGGCGGCGGTTCGTCACGGACCGCACCACCCGCATGGGCGTGGTGCCTTACGGCTACGCCGACGGATTTTTCCGGTGCCTGTCCGACCGGTGGCAGATGATGACGGCGGAGGGGCCTGCCCCCCAGCGGGGACGCATCTGCATGGATATGTGCATGATCGATCTGACGGATCGGCCCAGCGTGGACGTGGGGGACGAGGTGGAGATCTTCGGGCCGGACAACTCCGTCAACGATATGGCGGAGCAGGCGGGAACCATCCCCTATGAGCTGACCTGCGCCGTCAGCAAGCGGGTACCCCGCATCTATCTGCGGCAGGGACAGGAGATCGCACGGGAGCTGCTGCTGCGGTTTTGACAGAATGATAAAAGATGGCCTGCGGCGATGCCGCAGGCCATCTTTTTTTAGACGAAAGACTTACAGATCCAGCTTCAGGTCGCCGGGCTTGATCCAGCCCCACTTCCGCAGAGGCATGGCGAACAGCCACGTCAGCACCGCCGGCAACACGAAGGAGATCAGCACCAGCCCCAGCCAGTCCATGGCGCCGATGCCGGGCTTCAGTCCGGCGGCCACGTCGCTGACCCAGCCGGTATATACGCCGATCTGCCCCACCAGCCCGCAGGTGCCCATGCCGCTGGACACGGCGGGACCGTTCATTTGCAGCTCAAAGACGCAGGTAGCGATGGGGCCGGTGACGGCGGCGGCCAGCGTGGGGGGGATCCAGACACGGGGATTGCGGACGATGTTGCCCATTTGCAGCATACTGGTGCCAAGTCCCTGCGCCGCCAGACCGCCCCAGCGGTTCTCCGGGAAGCTCATGACGGCGAAGCCGATCATCTGGGCGCAGCAGCCTGCCACGGCGGCGCCGCCGGCCAGACCCGTCAGGCCCAGCGCCAGACAGATGGCGGCGGAGGAGATGGGAAGGGTCAGGGCCACGCCGATGACCACGGAGACGATGATGCCCATGAAGAAGGGCTGGAGCTCCGTGGCCCACATGATGGCCTGCCCCACGGCGGAGGCAGCCTTGCCCACCGGGGCGGCAATGAGGGCGGCGAAGCCGATACCCGCCAGCACCGTGACGATGGGCGTCACCAGAATGTCGATCTTAGTCTCCTTACTGACGGCCTTACCCAGCTCGGCGGCCAGAATGGTGACGAACAGCACCGCCAGCGGGCCGCCGGCTCCGCCCATGGAGTTGGTGGCGAAGCCCACGGGGATCAGGGAGAACAGCACCAGCGGCGGGGCCTCCAGCGCCCGGCCGATGGCTACCGCCATGCCGGGGCCCACCATGGCGGAGCACAGGCTGCCGATGGTGTAGGCCACGGCCCCCTCGCCCTTGCCGATGGTGACGATGCTCTCCGTCAGGAAGCCGATGTGCAGCTGCGTCCCCAGAGTGTTGAGGATGGTCCCCACCAGCAGGGTGCAGAAGAGACCCTGCGCCATAGCTCCCATGGCGTCGATAAAGTAGCGCTTGGCGGAGAATGCGATGTTCTTCCGGGCCAGAAATGCTTTGAATTTGTTCATGAGTGTCCCTCTCTTATTGGTAAACTTTGGTGTCTTGACACATGACCACTTTCAAATATTATAGCGGCTCTTTTCCATTTGTCAACAGAAAAATTCCCGGCGGAGGGAGGGCCTCCGCCGGGAAAAGGGGAAATGGTCGTTCTTTTAGGGTCGGTGGTCACTCCACCAGAAAGCCTCGCTGGCGCAGAAGCTGCAGCAGATGCTCATAGGCGGTCTCGTCCGGGCAGGAGAGGGTGTGCAGATGCACGCCGCCGGTGAGCTGGGACAGGGGGGCGGCCCCGTCCATGCGCTTCATGAACTGATCCACGTCCAGACGGCTGGACAGGTGCAGGGGAGCGGTAAGCTGCCCGTAGACCGGGTGCTCCACGATGACGTCCACCACGGTACAGCCGCAGTCCACCATGGCGTCGAGCTCGTCCCGTGTCTCCTCGGCAGAGTGTATACAGGCGATGCGGCGCAGCAGGCCATTTTGTGCGGGGATCACATAGCCCCGTGCGGTGGCGGTGATCTCCTGACCGGCGGCACGCAGCAGGGCGATATCCCCCACGATGATCTGACGGCTGACGCCCAGCTCCTGAGAAAGGGTCGTGGCGCTGATAGGCGCTTGGGATGCGGAAAGCAGCCGGGCGATTTGCTGGCGGCGCTCCGAAGCAGTCATAGCAGACATGGCAAGGTCTCCTCTTTTGAAAATCTCTGGTCATTATACACCAACTGCCATTTTTTGGCAAGCACTTTTTAGCGTATAGAGAGGTTGTTTTCTGTTATGTGACGAAAACGTGACGAAACTATGGGGGATTTGGCGGAAAGGATTTCACTATCTGCGCTGTGTATGCGAAAATCGCTGTAAAATAGGATTATGAAACCTTACTAATATGAGATAAAATTAATGTGGATGCTAAAAATTTAGCGGCGGGAGGGCGTGGAATGATAGCGACGACAGAAAGCGGCAGGCTTTTTCCCGGCGGGCGAATTGACAAGGGGAGCGGTGTGTGTTACAATTTGGTTACAAGTGTATGGTTCTATTAAAGAAGGGAGTTATTCAAATGGCTGAAAACAAAAAGACCGAGGGTCTCATCTATAAAAACCACCCTCTGCGCCGTATCGACAACATCATTTACTACGGCAGCATGGCGGACAAGTACATTATTATGCTGCAGATCCTGGACACCAAGAAGGAGCAGGACATGGACGTGGCCACCCGTGTGTCCGTGCAGCTGCAGCTGACGGATCCCGACCTGAAGTCCCGTGACCGGGTGGTGAAGAAGTCCGAGAAGGACAGCCTGTACGCAGCCATGGACGTGGGCTCCATCTGGCTGGAGCGGGCTCTGGCCGGGAAATAAGCGAGAGAAAGGGTGTCCGGCATGACACGAAAATTTCTGCTGGCGGCGCTGGTGATCCTGTTGGCGGCTTTGTGTACGGTACATCTCACCACGGAGCGCACGCCGCCGGAGAATGTGGTTTCCCCCGCCGTCCACTTGGGCATGGTGGTGCCAAGAGAGGCGCTGGAGAAGCTGAAGGCGGCGGAGACTGCGGCTCTGGCGGCCCCCCAGACGGCGGAGCCGACGGCAGACGTGACAGCGGAGCCTGCGGAGGAGGAGAGCCTTCCGGCGACGGATACCTCCGTGCTGGCGGCGGCTGTCACCACTGACGCCCTCTACATCCGCCGCAGCGGCGATTGGGACGCCGAGGCGCTGGCGCTGGTGGACTATGGCACCACGGTGGCCGTCACGGGAAAGAGCGGCGGCTGGTATCAGGTGCGCTACGACGGCATCGAGGGCTATCTCTCCGGGGAGTATCTGGACCTGCGGACCTCCGGCCTGACCGGCTACGGACAGGTGACGGCGGATGCACTGAATCTGCGCTCCGGAGCCGGTACCGGCTATGAAACGGTGACATCCCTCCCCAATGGGGCGTGGGTGTCGGTGTCCGGGTTTGAAGACGGATGGTTTTATGTAGACTACGATGGAGTGAGCGGCTACGTCTCCGGGGACTATCTGGAGCTGTCTGCCTCACGGCCCCAAGCCGGGGGAAATACGTCCTCCGATAGTGGTTCCTCCGGCGGCTCCGGCGACCTACCCAGCGGCGGCGACGCCGGAACGGTCTCCGGATCGGCATCGGATCTGGTGGCGCTGGCCCTGTCCTATCAGGGGGTGCCTTACGCCTATGGCGGGGCGTCTCCCAGCGGCTTTGACTGCTCCGGCTACACCATGTACATCTATCAGCAGTTCGGGGTGTATCTGCCCCACGGGGCCACGGATCAACTGAGCTACGGCACGGCGGTGGGCTTCGGGGAACTGCAGCCGGGGGATCTGGTGTTCTTTCAGGATGCGGATTTCTCCTCCAGTGCCGCTTCCCACTGCGGCATCTACATCGGAGACGGGCAGTTCATCCACGCCACCTCCGATTCCCGCTTCAACTGTGTGAAGATCACATCCTTCAGCGAGAGCTACTATGCCAGTCACTTCCTGACGGGCCGGCGGTTGTTCTGAGGGGATAAGAGAACAAAAAGCATCGCATCTGCTATGCAGATGCGATGCTTTTTTTCATATCTTTATCGTGTTATGTTACCTATCAGAACAGGCCGGAGATGACGCCGTTTTCGTCCACGTCGATGGCCTCTGCCGCCGGGGTCTTGGGCAGACCCGGCATGGTGAGAATGTCCCCCGTCAGGGCCACGATGAACCCGGCTCCGGCGGAGACCTTCACCTTCCGCACCGTCAGGATGAAGTCCTGAGGGGCCCCCAGCTTTGTGGGGTCATCGGAAAGACTGTACTGGGTCTTGGCCACGCACACCGGCAGGCCGCCGAAGCCCAGCTCCGTCAGGCGGTTGATCTCCCGGTCGGCCTCCTCGGTATAGGCCACATTGCGGCCACCGTAGACGCTTTGGGTCAGGGCCAGCAGCTTGTCCCGGATGGGAAGGGCGGCATCGTAGGCGAAGCAGAAGTGGTTCTCCTGCTCCAACGCACGCAGAACGCCGCAGGCCAGCTCCATGCCGCCCCGGCTGCCCTTCTCCCACACCTCCGATAGGGCCACCTCCGCCCCGTAGGCGGCGCAGGCCTCCTGCACCAGTGCCAGCTCTGCCGCCGTGTCGCTGGTGAAGCGGTTCAGGGCCACCACCGCCGGCAGGCCATAGACCTGCGTGATGTTCTCGATGTGCCGCAGCAGATTGGGGATGCCTCGGCGCAGGGCTGCCGTGTCCTCCGTGGCCAACTGAGTTTTATCGGCGCCGCCGTGTAGCTTCAGGGCCCGGACCGTGGCCACGATGACCACCGCATCCGGACGCAGTCCCGCCCTACGGCACTTGATATCCAGAAATTTCTCGGCACCCAGATCAGCGCCGAAGCCCGCCTCCGTCACCACATAGTCCCCCAGCCGCAGAGCGGCCTTGGTGGCGGCCACGCTGTTGCAGCCGTGGGCGATGTTGGCGAAGGGGCCACCGTGGATGATGGCGGGAGTCCCCTCCAGCGACTGGGCCAGATTGGGGCGGATGGCGTCCTTCAATAGGGCAGCCATGGCCCCCGCCGCCTTCAGGTCGCCGGCAGTCACCGGCTGGCCGTGGCCGTTGTAGCCCACGATCATCCGAGCCAGACGGGCCTTCAAGTCCGTCAGATCCTCTGCCAGACACAGCACCGCCATGACCTCCGTAGCCACGGTAATGTCAAAGCCCTCCTCACGGGGGACGCCGTTTCCCTTGCCACCCAGACCGCAGAGGATGTACCGCAGCTGGCGGTCGTTCATGTCCACGCAGCGCCGCCATGTCACCTGTTGGATGTCCAGAGCGTTGCCCTGATAGATGTGGTTATCCACCATGGCCGCCAGCAGGTTGTTGGCGGCGCCGATGGCGTGGAAGTCGCCGGTAAAGTGGAGGTTGATGTCCTCCATGGGGGCCACCTGCGCCCAGCCGCCGCCGGTGGCTCCGCCCTTGAGGCCGAACACCGGCCCCAGAGACGGCTCCCGCAGGGCCAGCACCGTCTTTTTCCCCAGCGCCGACAGGCTGTCCGCCAGTCCGATGCTGGTGGTGGTCTTCCCCTCCCCGGCGGCGGTGGGGTTGATGGCTGTGACCAGGATCAGCTTCCCGGTCTGGGGCTTGCCCACTGTGGCGGAGGGCAGCAGCTTGGCCTTATAGCGGCCGTAGCACTCCAGCTGCTCCTCCGTCAGGCCCAGCTTTGCGCCGATGGCGGTGATAGGGAGGAGGGGGCAGCTCTGTGCGATCTCGATATCAGTTTTCATGAGTCAGTCCTCCTTATGCTGCCGTCTGCGGGATGCAGAGATGGTATTTTCCATGAGCATGGCCCGTGTCATGGGGCCTACGCCCCCCGGCACGGGGGTGATATAGGCCGCCTTTTCCGCTACGGCGGCGAAGTCCACGTCGCCGCAGAGTTTGCCCTCCTCATTGCGGTTCATGGCCACATCCACGACCACGGCGCCGGGCTTGACCATGTCGGCGGTGATGAGGCCACGGCGGCCCACGGCGGAGATGAGGATGTCCGCCCGACGGCACTGCTCCGCCAGATCCGGCGTGCGGCTGTGGCAGACGGTGACGGTGGCGTCCTCCGCCAGAAGCAGCAGGGCCATGGGCTTTCCCACGATGTTGCTGCGGCCTATCACCACACAGTGTTTCCCGGCGGGGGAGATACCATACGCCCGCAACAGGGCCATGACCCCGGCGGGGGTGCAGGGCAGGAAGCGGGGCAGCCCCAGCATCAGACGGCCCACATTTTCCGGATGGAAGGCGTCCACATCCTTCTCCGGGCGGATGGCCTCCAGCACGGCCCGGCTGTCCAGCCCCTCCGGAAGGGGAAGCTGCACCAGAATTCCGTCCACGTCCTCCCGGCGGTTCATGGCCTCCACCAGTGCCAGCAGCTCCTGCTGGGTGGTTTCAGCGGGCAGGTGATGGTTCAGGCACCGCACCCCGCACTGGGCGCAGTCTTTCTCCTTGTTGCGGACGTATACGGCGCTGGCGGGATTGTCCCCCACCAGAATCACCGCCAGACCCGGCTGGCGGGGCAGGGCGGCGGCCTCCTGCCCCAGCCGCTCCCGCATCCGGGCGGACAGGGCCTTGCCGTCTAACAGCACAGCACTCATGACGGATCCTCCGTCGGGGTTTCACCGGAGGTATCCTTCTGGGAGGGAGACTCCGTCTCGGAAGAGACGGCTTCGGCGGGAGCATCCTCAGTGGGAGTCGCCTGAGCGGGAGACTCAGCTGCCGGGGCGGCAGCCGCTTCGGCTGCGGCGGCATTGCGGGCCGCCACGATGTTGACATACAGCTCCTCCGGCTTGTGGGGGTGGAGCTTGATGTGGTAGTACAGCATGAAGAGGGACACGAATACCATCACAAGGCTCAGGGCCTGAGACACCCGGATGGGCTGGCCGCCGATGGTCCAGTTGAAGAGGTACAGGCTGTCGGTCCGCAGGCCCTCGATCCAGAAGCGGCCGATGCCGTACCACAGGAAGTAGAACCAGGTGTTCTCACCGTCGAAGCGGCGGGCCTTGGATACCACGAAGATGATGAGCAGCAGGCCCGCCAGATTCCACAGGCTCTCATACAGGAACGTGGGATGGACCTCCACCAGCTGGCCGGTGACGGTGGTCAGCTGCATCCGCCAGGGCAGGGTGGTCTCGGCGCCGAAGGCCTCCCGGTTCATGAAGTTGCCCCACCGGCCGATGCACTGGCCGATGAGCAGGCCCATCACCGCAAGATCCAGCATGGCTCCCAGCTTATAGCCCTTGTGGCGGCTGATGCAGATGCCCACGATGACCACGGCGATGACGGCACCGTAGATGGCAAGGCCGCCGTCCCAGATGGCGATGGCCTTGCGGAAGCTGAAGCTGCCGTCGCTGTTTTTGAACTGATCCAGATAGAACAGCACATAGTAAATTCTTGCCCCCACAATGGCGCAGGGGATGCCCCACAGAACGCTGTCCAGCAGGTCGTCCTCGGTGATGCCGTACTTGGACTTCTGGTTCATGCACCACCAGATGGCGATGACCAGACCAAGGGCGATGAGGATACCGTACCAGTAAATGCCGTTGCCGATGTCCAGCGCCTTGGAACTGGCGGTAAAGGCCCAGTCCCCGAACAGGCCGGGGAACCGGATGGGGCTGTCAGTCATAATTTGCATGATGATTCCTCCTTGGGATAAAGTGCAGAGCGCCGTGCGCTCGAAGGGATGGGGTGGCTTCAGGCCTGCGCCGCCAGCTCACGGGCCAGCCGCTCCACCACGCCGGGGGCGTAGGGCAGCTCCAGCCCGGCAGCTGCCAGCGTTTCGGCGTAGAGCTTGCTGCCGCCGGAGGCGCACAGGGCGTGGTATCTGGCCCAGCCGTCCACGGGGTCGGCGTCATAGGCGGCCTTCAGCTGCTGGGCGCAGACGATGGAGAGGGCGTAGCTCACCACATAGCGGGGGAACATATAGATGGCCGTGTTGGTGAACAGGTCACAGCCGGCCAGCACCTGCTGCCGCCACGGCTCGTTGTTCTGGCCCCGGCCGAAGACTTTCTCCGTGCGGTCGAACTCCTCCGCCCACTGAGAAAGAGAGGCATCCGGGTGCTCATAGAGCCACGTCTCGAAGGTGTGGATGGAGCAGAAGGCGCACAGCTCCTTGATGAAGTCGTAGCGGTGCTCCGTCAGGAACTGGGGGGCGTGAGGGCCGAAGAAGTCCCGTGCATAGGGGAGGGTCAGCAGCTCCATGGTCTTGGAGTGGACCTCCGCCAGATCGGGACTCAGCCCCACATAGTCCGCCAGCGGCTGGCTGCGGTAGGAGAGGTAGCCCTGAAGGCCGTGGCCCAGCTCATGGGTATAGACGGTGACGTCGGAGCCGGTGCCGTCGCAGTTGGCGAAGATGAAGGGCATCCCGCAGGGGGCGCCCAGCATATCGCAGAAGCCCATGCCGGAGATTTTATTGGGAGAGCCTGCCACGTCCAACAGGTCGTGGCGGACCATCTCGTCGAAGAAATGTCCCGCCTCCGGACTCAGGGCGTGATACATCCGGCGTGCAGCCTTAGGAAGCTCCTCTGCCGCCACGGGGACGGCGTTGCCCTCCGGGAATACCAGCGCCCGGTCATAGGGCAGCAGCGTTTCCACCCCCAGCCGCTGGCGCTGCTGCTCCTGCATTTGCAGGTACAGGGGCGTGATGTACTTTTGCACCTGACGGCAGAACTCGTCCAATTCCGTCCGGCCATAGCCCAGACGCTGCATACTGAGATCGCCGTAGTCGGCAAAGCTGTCGAAGCCGTTTTCACGGGCCAGCTGGTTCCGGGCATGGACCAGCTCCCGCAGGAGCTTTTCCATTACGGGGCCGTTTTCCACGGCGGTCTGCTGCTGGGCGTCATAGGCGGCCTTGCGGCGCTCCCGGTCGGTGCTGGTCAGCGCAAAGCGCAGCTGGCCGCCGCTGAGAGTCTCGCCCTGCACCTGATACTTGGCGGAGGCCACCAGCTGCTGGTATTGGGCGGTGAGCTGGGAGATGCGGGCCTGCAGCTCCTTGCCGCCGGTGTGGAGCCGCTGGTCCAGCGTCAGCAGGCGGCGCAGCTGGGGGCCGAAGGCCTCATCCACCGCCGCAGCGTAGGGACTCTCTGCTATGGCCATGGACAGAGACTGCGTATCCAGCGTCTCCAGTCGGGGCAGGGTCTCCTGCAGCTCCCGCTGATAAAACTCGTCAGTGACATCGTGGAAGGCCCGGATGAAGGCGATGCTCTGGCAGAGAGCTACCTCCTGCTGGAGGGCATCCCGCTGCCGCACCACCTCCAGCAGCTCCTCCGGACCTTGGGCGTCCTTGGCCCGCTGGGTCAGGGCGTCATACCGGGCCTGAAGGGCCTCTACATCGGGGCTGGTATAGGGAAGATCGGAAAATTTCCAGTTGTCATTCATGATCAGTCCTCCTTGGGATAGATAACGGACAGGGCCGCACGGCTGCGGCAGATATGCTCCCGGATGAAATCCAGCACATCCTGCGGGGTGATGCTGTCGTAAATTTCCGGGAAGCGCAGGGGATCAAAGTGCTGGAAGCAGCCCTCCACCAGCGAAATAGCGATGGAATCGAAGGAGTTGAGACCCTTCAGGGAGGCCCCGAAGTTTCCCCGCTTCATCCGCTGCCAGTAGTCCGGATCCAGACCCTCACGGGTCAGGCGCTGTGCTTCCTCCAAAATGGCCTCCATCACGGCAGCGGGATCGTTGCTGTCGCCGCCGGCGTAGGCGTAGGCTGCACCGGGCAGCAGGTCGAAGGAACTGCCGAAGGAGCCGTTGATAAGGCCCTGACTGTACAGCCGGGAGAACAGGGGACTGGAGTCCCCCATGAGGATATCGCAGGCCAGATCCCCCAGGATGTCCCAGCGCAGCCGCTGCTCGCCCTCCGGGGGAGCGGGGCATTTGAAGCCCACCAGAAACGACGGCATGGATACCTCCATCCGGCAGGAGGTCTCCGACTGAGCGGGGGTGTCTCCCTCGCTGCCACCGTAGTCACGGGGGATATCCGGGCCGCTTTCCGGGGGCAGGATATCCTCCGCTGCCCGGAACACCGCCTCGGCGTCCAGATCACCCACCGCCACCAGACACATATTGGCAGGGGTATAAAAGGCCTTGTGGCAACGGTACAGGGTCTCGGCAGTGATGTGGGAGATGCTCTCCACGGAGCCGGCCACGGGGATACGGGCGGGGCTCTCCCGGTACAGGGCCTGCAGCATCCGCTTATAGACCTGCCACTCCGGGTCGTCCTCGATCATGCCGATCTCCTGAGCAATGATGCCCTGCTCCTTGGCCACGCTCTCGTCGGTGAAGTACGGCACCGACACAAAGGACAGCAGCTGCCGCAGATTTTCGTCAAAATGCTCCGTGCAGTCGAAGTAGTAGGCCGTCATGGCGTTGCTGGTGAAGGCGTTAGGCTCGGCGCCGTTTTTGGCCATCTCCTGCATGGCGTTTCCGTCGGCGGTGTCGAACATCTTGTGTTCCAGATAGTGGGCGATGCCTGCCGGGGTATCCTGCCATGCGCCGTCCTGCTGAAAGCGCAGGTCCATGCCGCCGTAGCGGGTGGCGAACATGGCGTATTTCCGGGTGTAGCCGGGCTTGTGGACCACATAGGCCGGCAGGCCGTTTTTCAGGCGGCGGAAGGTCACCGTCTCGTCAATGCGGGGATAATACATCCTCACGCCTCCTTTCCCTTCAGGAAGTAAATGGTATCCAGCTGCACACTCTGGGCTGCCGCACGGATGCGCTCCGGGGTCACCTGCCGCAGCAGCGCCGCCATCTCCTCCGGGGTCTCCCGGCGGCCGGTGGCCGACTGACCCAGATAGTAGTTCTCCAGCGCACCCTGAGAATCTCCCAGCGCCTGCAGGGCGCTGAGCAGGCTCTCTCGCGCCGCCGTCAGCTCCCAGTCCTCCCAGAGGCCCTGCCGGATCTCGTCCAGCTGGCGGAGGATCTCCGCCTCGGCCCGGTCATAGTCCGCTGTCTCGATGCCGGAGGACACCGTCAGGATGCCCTTGGAACGGACGTAGGTGCTGGAGGCATAGTAGCAGAGGGAGAGCTTCTCCCGGACGTTCAGAAACAGCTTGGAGTTGCTGGAGCCGCCGAACATGAGATTAGCCAGGATCATGGCAGGCTCGTCGTCGGTATCGCAGCGGAAGCCCATGGAGAGCTTGCCCTGCGTCACATCCATCTCCTCCGTTACCAGCCGGGGTTGGGAGGGAGCGGCGAACCGTCGGGGCGGCTCCGGCTCCGTTTGGGGGCCACGGGTCAGGGAGGAGAAGGCCGTCAGCAGGGCCTCCTCCACCCGATGGCACTCGGCGCTGCCGCAGTAGAACAGCTCCAGCCGGGAGGAGGACATCATCCGCTGGCTGTGAGCGTAGAGCTTCTGGTTGTTGATCTTGGCCAGCCCCGCCTCGTCACCGAAGCGGCTGATGCCATAGGGCTCCCCGGCGCACATCTCCTGCAAAAGCCGCAGATCGGCCCAGTCCCGCTTGTCGTTGCGGATGGAGCGGATGGCGTCGGCCAGATTGGCCTTCTCGCCCTCCACATATTCCTGCAGAAACCGGCCGCCACGGGTCACAGGGTCCAGCAGCAACTCCCCCAGCAGCTCCGCCGCAGGCTCCAGCAGCGGTTCATTCCGGGAGACGAACCGGTCGTCGATAAAGCTGGCCACGAAGCCAAGGCACTGCGTCTCCCCCCGCTTGCGGATGGTGGGGCTGATCTGTGCGCCGTAGAGCCGATCCATGGCCGCAGCGAGCTGCTCCATGTCCGGGCAGCGCATGGTGCCGCGGTGCAGCACCGCCGGCAGCAGGGCGTTGTAGGACGCCGTTTCCTTGGCCAGCGGCGTGATGAATTGGGCCGACAGCACCCCGGTTTTGAATTTCCGGGCCGGCAGATAGGTCAGATACACATGGGGCATGAGCTCCCAGCGCTTCACTTCCATGAGATAGGCACCTCCATCGGGTCGTAATCAGGGCTTATTATACCGCAATCTGCATCGATTGAAAAGAGCCAGTTGCCGGAGCGGGGAATTTTTATGGGCAAAAGGAAGCGGGGCGGACAGAGAGTCCGCCCCGCAGGGGATATAGCTTTAGGAGGGGGAAAAACGATTTCAACTTGAACCTGTCATGCCTGTGTCGAAACAACGCCCCCTTCCGGGGTTCGGAAGGGGGCGTCGGTCATGGGGGCATTACTTTCCCGACAGTTCCACGGCATGGCGGATGAAACTCATAGGCGGTACCGGCCGGGGCAGGGGCATGGTAAAGGTCATCTGAGGCGTTTTCGGCTCAAAGAGGGGCAGCCCATCGGCATCCGCCATCTCCGGCACGGTAAGGGAGAAGGGACGGGTATCCGGCCCCACCACCTCCACGGTATCGCCGGTGCGGAACTTGTTGCGGAGGCTCAGGGTGGCCAGTCCCTCCGGGGTGCAGTCCGTTACCACAGCGCAGATCTGCCAGTCCCGGATATAGCGGGAACTCTCGTAATACTGGCCGGGAGGGCCGTAGAAAAAGCCGGTGGAATAGTGGCGGTGGCTGACGTGCTCCACCTCATCCCGCCAGACGGGATCGACGGGGCGGCCCTGCGCCACGTCGTCGATGGCATGGCGGTAAGCCCCGGTGACGATGGCGGCATAATAGGCGGATTTGGCCCGGCCCTCGATCTTCAGGCAGTCCACTCCGGCGTCCATGAGGTCGTCCAGATGGTCGATCATGCACATATCACGGGAGTTCATGATGTAGGTACCCTTTTCGTCCTCGAACACCGGGAAGTACTCGCCGGGGCGCTTCTCCTCCATCAGGGCGTACTGGTAGCGGCAGGGCTGGGCGCAGGCGCCCCGGTTGGAATCCCGGCCGGTCATGTAGTTGGAGAGCAGGCAGCGGCCGGAGTAGGACACACACATGGCCCCGTGGCAGAAGGTCTCCAGCTCCAGCTCCGGGGAGGTGCGGCGGCGGATCTCACGGATCTCGTCCATGCTCAGCTCACGGGCCAGCACCACTCGCTTGGCGCCCAGATCGTACCACGCCTGAGCGCAGGCGTAGTTGGCGATGGATTGCTGGGTGCTGATGTGGCGTTCACAGCGGGGAGCGTATTTTCCCGCCAGCGTGAAGGCCCCCAGATCCGCCAGAATGAGAGCATCCACCCCGGCATCGTTCAGGCGCTCCAGATGGGCGGGGAGGGCATCCACCTCGCCGCTGCGGGGCATGGTATTGACGGTGACATGGACCCGGACGCCGTGGTCATGGGCATAGGCCACCGCACAGGGCAGCTCCTCCGGGGAGAAATTCCCGGCGAAGGAGCGCATCCCGAAGGAGGTGCCTGCCAGATACACGGCGTCGGCACCATAGGCCACGGCCATTTTCAGCTTTTCCATGTCCCCGGCCGGGGACAGCAGCTCAGGCTTTTTTCTCATCATATCCATCAATCCGGGGCGTACATATCGCTGTTGACGAAGGCCAGATGCTCGTCATAGGTACGGAAGAAGTGGCTGACTCCATCCTTGCCGTAGGCAAAGTAGTAGTAGCCGGTGTCGTTGGGATGCACCGCCGCCTTGATGGAGGACAAACTGGGGTTGCAGATGGGGCCGGCGGGGAGGCCGCCGTGCTTATAGGTGTTGTAGGGGCTGTCCAGATCCGTGGAGAACTGGGTATCGTCCATGCCGGCGATGTGCAGGGCATAGTAGATGGTAGCATCGGACTGGAGGGCAGTACCGATCTCGGAGTTGTCGCCGCTGAGGCGGTTATAGAACACGGAGGAGATGTTGGCCCGCTCCTCGTCGTCACCGATGGCCTCCTTTTCGATGATGGAGGCCAGTGTGACGATCTCACGGAGGCTGTATCGGGAGTTTTCGATATCCGTCAGCAGATCGCCGCTGATACGGGTCTGGAAGTTGGAGAGCAGGCGATCCAGCGCAGAGACAGCATCCTCCTTGTGGAAGAACTCATAGGTATCCGGGAAGAGGAAGCCCTCCAGCCGGGTGATGCTGCCCAGATTCTCGTTATCTACAAAGGTGTAGTCGAACACATGGTTCTTGGCGGCCTCCGTCAGGTCCTCCACATTGGACACGTCGCTGTCGGCCAGCAGTTGGATGGTCTCCTGCACGGAGTAGCCCTCCGGGATGGTGACCTTCACCGTCTCGGCCACAGAGGAGCCCTGCTGCATGGAGTCGATGATGCAGTTGTAGTCCATGTCGGTATTAAGCTCGTAGCTGCCGGGCTGGATGGTGTCCTTGGCGTGGAAGAGGGGACTGGTGATGACGAACAGCAGCTTATATTTGATGATGCCCGCCTTCTTCAGTTTGGAGGCGATCTGCCCCACGGAGTCGCCCTTTTCGATCTCCACCGTGGCGGTGAGAGGTGCCTTGTTCAGGGCGCACACGTCATTGACCATGAGCCAGCCCAGTCCCGCCAGCAGGCAGGAGCCCAGCACCACACCGGCGCAGTAGATGGCCCAGAAACGGGCCCGGCGCATTTTCTTGCGCTGCTTGCGCTGAGTCTGCTGGCGGCGTACCTCGTCGGCGTTCCAGCTGGTGGTCTCGTTGTTTTTGCGGTCTGCCATAGATCGTTGTTCCTTTCTTTATCGCATTTTCCCCAGCGCAAATCAGACCGGACAAGATACCTTCCGGGGCGGTGGGGCATAGAATAAGCCAGTGAAGAACAAGTGAGGTGAGGTTCAAGTGTGCTTTGACAACAACAACTGCTCCTGCATCTGGCTGATCGTCATCGTTTTACTGGTGCTCTGCTGCTGCGGCGGCGGACAGAACGAGCGCTGCTGCGGCGGCGACTCCCGCTGCTCCTGCTGAGGGACACGGGAACAGACACGTGCCATAGGGTTCGGCCGAACCGGGACGGGACGCTGCGGCGTTCCGTCCTTTTTTACGGCAGCAGATCCGCCACACGCTCCAGAACCTCCTGATGGATGTCCTGAATACTGCGGATCCGGCCGTCCCGGTCGCAGCGGATGCGCTGCCAGCCGCACCAGTCCACCACACGGGCGGCGCTCTCCCGGCAGGAGCGGAGATAAGCCTCGTCCTGCTCATGGATGTCGGCGTGGGTATGGGTGGCCTCCTCCCGGCGGCGCATCATCTGCTCGGATAGCTCCGTGGGGAGGTCCAGATACAGCACTCGATCCGGAGCCGGCAGACCCAGCTTCTGATACTCGAAGTCAAAGAGCCAGTCCACAAAGGGCCGCTGCTGCTCCGGCGGAAGCTTGGAGGTCTGGTGAACGGCGTTGGAGGTGGTATAGCGGTCGGCGATGAGCAGACCGCCCTGCTCATAGTAGCTGCCCCAGTCCTGCTTATAGGAGGCGTAGCGGTCCACGGAGTAGAAGGACGCAGCGGCATAGGCATTGACATCGCCGGGCTTCTGGCCGAAGGCCCCGCCCAGATACAGCCGTACCAGTGCCGAGGATTCCTCCTGATACCGGGGAAAGGTCAGCTTGCGGTAGGGGATGCCCCGTCGGGTCAGCTCCTGGCACAGCAGCTCCGACTGCGTAGCCTTGCCGGAACCGTCGGTCCCCTCAAATACGATGAGCTTTCCCTGCATGGCATGGTCCCTCCCGTTGGCTCGGAAAATTTTATCACACTATTCTACCACAGCTTTCCCCATTTGTCCACATGGGAAACTGGCGTTTACAGAATGGCAAAAACTTGATATAATCACAGAAACGATCCGAGTGGAGGACGAATGGATGCATATTTTTGACATGGACGGGACCCTGATCGATTCCAACGGCATCTGGCGGGAGGTGGATGAGGCATTTCTGGCCAAGCGTGGCTTTCCCTACACCAAGGAGTACTATCAGGGGGTGGCGCACACCATTTTCCCGCTGGCGGCGGAGTTCACCAAGCGCTACTGCCATCTGGAGGAGTCTGTGGAGGATATCATGGCAGAGTGGATGGAGATGGCCGGGGACGCCTACGCCACACGGGTACAGGTGAAGCCCGGCGTGCGGGAGTATCTGGATCAGTGCCGCCGCCAGGGGCAGCGGATGATGGTGCTGACCTCCAGTGTTCCGGCCCACTGCCGGGCGGCACTGGGGCATCTGGGACTGATGCCATATTTTGAGGAGATTTTGTTTGCCCACGATCTGAAGATCGAGAAGAAGGACCCGGAGATCTTCCGGGTAGCGGCCCAACGCATGGGCGTGGAGCCGGCGGAGTGTGCGGTGTACGACGACTCTGTGGAGGCGTGCCGTGGGGCCAAGGCGGCCGGGATGCACACGGTGGGGGTCTACGATCAGTTCTTTCACGTCTCGTGGGAGGAGATGACACGGGTGTGCGATCGGACCATCCGGAGCTTCACAGAGCTGCTGGAGGATTGAAAAAACGGAATTGCCGAAAGAAGAAACAGGGGAGGGGACAGTGGATGCTGCCCCCTCCCCTGTGGCCATTACGGACGATAAAAACGAAAACTTACCCACCGCGGACCGGTTCACATCTTACTTCACACCTTACTGTAACGGCTCACGCAGAGGTCATGGTACAGAGCCACCTGGCCCTCGTCCACCAGCCAGCCCGACAGATGCAGGAAATTGCGCTGGGTGACGCTGATGCGGAAGAGATCATGAGTGTGGATGCCCTCCTGACGGCAGTAGGCATAGAGCCACTGGTCGGCGGTCATGCCGTCGGTGAGACAGCTCAGCAGCCGCCGCCCCTTATCGTGGATGGCGGCGATGTTGGCATCGATGACGGGACCAAGCTCTGTGACGCTGGTCTTATGGGCCAGCACATAGACCGGGCAGCGGAGACTGCGGAGGGACTCCATCACCGTCAGATCACGGGCAATGTGCATGATGGTGGGCAGCTTGAAGCGCTGCAGCTGCTCCGGCCCCAACAGGCAGTCTGCCAGATAGGCAGTGCCGTCGGGGGTGATAAAGCCCATCTGCCCGGCAGAGTGGCCCGGCAGGGGCAGCAGGCCGAAACGGACGCCGCAAAAGTCCAGATGATCGATATCCGGAGAGATAAGAACGTCCGACAGGAAGCATTCCTCCGGAAACATGGACTGGATGGTGCCGTAGGTGAGGGTCTCGTAGTTGGCCCGGAAGGCGGTGGCATCGGCGCAGATGGCGGCCTCGATCATGGGCATAGCGATGGGGCAGCCGTAGCGCCGACGGAGATAGGCGGCGTTGCCCACGTGGTCGTAGTGAGCGTGGGAGCAGAGGATACCCTTGGGGCGCAGACCGTGCTCCTCCAGCAGGGCGGTAAGGCCCTCCCGGTCAGAGGCGGCGATGCCGGTATCCAGCAGGATAATGTCCGTATCCGTCAGGCGGTAAAAGGGGATCAGGGCCGTGGCTCCCACGGCGGCCCATGTATCTTTATGTATGTGCAGCAGCTCCATAAGGCGTCTCCTATCAGTTTCTTTTCGTTGAGATGGTACCATCTTCCGCCGGAAAATGCAAGGCGGGGAGAGAGGACGGAAAAAATTTTGCTTTTCCCTCTATGCAAACGGGAAAAAATAAGGTAAAATACTCCCAAGTATCACATACGGAGGAAGAACAATGGACGAACCGAAGTATAAACGGGTGCTGCTGAAGATCAGCGGCGAGGCACTGGCGGGCGAGAAGCACTTCGGCCTGGACTTTCAGGTGCTGGGTCAGGTGGCGGACGTCATCAAGGAGTGCGTGAACATGGGCGTGCAGATCGGCGTTGTCATCGGCGGCGGCAACTTCTGGCGGGGCGTGAAGAACGGCGAGGGTCACATCGAGCGCACCCGTGCCGACCACATGGGGATGCTGGCCACGGCCATGAACTGCATGGCACTGGCGGACGTGCTGGAGCAGAAGGGCGTGGACGTCCGGCTCCAGACGGCACTGGAGATCCGTGAGGTGGCGGAGCCCTATATCCGGGCCAGAGCCGTCCGGCATCTGGAAAAGGGCCGGGTGGTGCTGTTTGGCTGCGGTGTGGGATGCCCCTTCTTCTCCACCGATACGGCGGCGGTGCTGCGGGCGGCGGAGATCAACGCCGACGTGATCCTGCTGGCCAAGAACATCGACGGCGTGTACGACTGCGACCCGGCCAAGAACGCCGACGCCGTGAAGTTCGACGCCATCACCTATGACGAGGTGCTCAAGCGTCATCTGGCGGTGATGGATTCCACCGCCACCAGCCTGTCCATGGACAACCACATCCCGGTGCTGGTGTTTGCACTGAAAGACCCGTATAATATCGTGCGTGTGCTGCGGGGCGAAAAAATCGGAACGATCGTGAAGGAGGCATAACCATGCTGAAGGAACACTACAAGGTATACGAGGAAAAGATGAAAAAGAGCGTGGAGGCGGTGGAGCGTGACTTCGGAGCCGTGCGGGCCGGACGGGCCAACGCATCCGTCCTCAACCGCATTCAGGTGGACTACTACGGCACCCCCACCCCCATCCAGCAGATCGCTGCGGTGGCGTCCCCCGATCCCCGGACGCTGCTCATCACCCCTTGGGACGCCTCGGCGCTGAAGGGCATCGAGAAGGCCATTCAGGAGTCCGATCTGGGCATCAATCCCCAGAATGACGGCAAGTCCATCCGGCTGGCCTTCCCCCAGCTGACGGAGGAGCGCCGCAAGGAGCTGGTCAAGCAGATCCGCAAGTACAACGAGGGCGGCAAGGTGGCCATCCGCAACATCCGCCGGGATGCGCTGGAGGCGTTCAAGAAGATGCAGAAGGCCTCCGAGATCACCGAGGACGAGCTGAAGCTGGCTGAGAAGGACCTGCAGAAGATGACCGACGATCACTGCAAGGAGCTGGATAAGCTGCTGGATACCAAAGAAAAGGAACTCATGTCTGTCTGATGGGCCTGTTTTCCAAAAAGAAGCATCATACGGCGGGGCAGGTGGATGAAAACCGCCTTCCCCGCCATATCGCTGTTATCATGGACGGCAACGGGAGATGGGCCAAGCGTCGGGGCCTGCCCCGCACCGCCGGACATAAGGTGGGGGCGGAGGTGTTCCGCAAGATCGCTACCTACTGCAAGGAACTGGGAGTGGAGTATCTGACGGTATACGCATTCTCCACGGAGAACTGGAAGCGCCCGGCGGACGAGGTCAACACCATCATGGGCCTTCTGAAGCAGTATATGCTGGAGGCCATCGACTCCATGGAGCGGGATCAGATCCGGCTGCGGTTTCTGGGGGACCTGAGCGCCCTTTCGCCGGAGCTGCAGGAGCTGGCCCGGCGCACCAACGAGATATCCTCCCACATTCAGGGCTTTCAGGCCAACGTCTGCCTGAACTACGGCGGTCGGGATGAGCTGCTGCGGGCGGCCCGGCACTTTGCCGCCGACTGTGTGGAGGGCCGCTGCCGCCCGGAGGAACTGGATGAGGAGCGATTCTCCGGCTACCTGTTTACGGACGGTCTCCCGGATCCGGAGCTCATCATCCGCACCAGCGGAGAGGAGCGGCTGTCGGGCTTTCTGCTGTGGCAGTGCGCCTATTCGGAGCTGTATTTCTGCGATACCCTGTGGCCGGACTTCGGGCCGGAGGATATGGACCGGGCTATTGTGGCGTATCAGCAGCGTGACCGCCGGTTCGGCGGGGTAAAATAAAGAGGAAAGCATATGAAACAGAGAATTATCGTGGCGGTGATCGGCATCCCGCTGCTGCTGGCCATCCTGTGCGTGGCGCCGGACTGGGCCACGGCGGCGCTGTTGGCGGCGCTGAGCGTGGTGGGTACCCATGAGCTGCTGGCGGCTGTGTGCGGGCCGGAAAAGACCCGGCGCTGGACGGCGCTGCCGGCGGTGATGGGCATATTAGTGGTGCTGCATTTTTACGGTGCGGGCCATGGATGGCAGTTGCCGCTGGGCATCGTGGACGGGCTGCTGCTGGTGGGCGTGATAGCGCTGCCGGCGGCGGGCGTGCTGACCTACGGCAAGCCCCACGCCCTGACCCTGCTGGATGTGTGCGTCATGGCGCTGGCGGGGCTGGCCATCCCGGCCTCCTTCAGCTGCCTGCTGCTGCTGCGGATGCTGCCCCACGGCGGCGGACTGGTGCTGGTGCCGCTGGTGGCGGCCTTCTGCAGCGACTCGGCGGCCCTGTTTACCGGCATGGCCTGCGGCAAGCACAAGCTGTCGCCGCTGGTAAGCCCCCACAAGACTGTAGAGGGCGCCGTGGGCGGCCTTGTCGGCGGTATGCTGGGCATGGTGATCTTCCGGATCATCTTCTACCTCTGTACCTTACAGCCCCTGCACATCGGAGGCTGCATCCTCATGGGACTGGTGGGCGCCCTCATGGGCCAGCTGGGCGACCTGAGCTTTTCGGCCATCAAGCGCCAGTACGGCATCAAGGACTATGGGCGGCTGCTGCCGGGTCACGGCGGTGTGCTGGACCGGTTCGACAGCGTGCTGTTCGCTGCACCGGTGCTGTGGCTCATGACCTGCTGGGTCATTGGCCTGTAAAGGAGATATGACTATGACAAAGACTGTTGCGGTCTTGGGCTCCACCGGTTCCATCGGGCGGCAGACGCTGCAGGTGGTGCAGGAGCTGGGACTGACGGTGGCGGCGCTGACGGCCAACCGCCAGGTGGATCTGCTGGAGCAGCAGGCTCGCCAGCTCCATCCGAAGCTGGCGGTGCTGTATGACCGGGCGGCGGCGGGAGAGCTGCGGCTGCGGCTGTCCGACACGGATATCCGGGTGGCGGAGGGGCCGGAGGGGCTTCTGGAGGCGGCGACGCTGCCGGAGGCGGACACAGTGGTCACCGCCGTCATGGGCAGCGTTGGACTGGAGCCCACGCTGGCGGCTATCCGGGAGAAAAAGCGCATCGCTCTGGCCAATAAGGAGACGCTGGTGTGCGCCGGCGAGCTGGTGATGGCGGAGGCGGAGCGCTGCGGCGCCGAGATCGTGCCGGTGGATTCGGAGCACTCGGCCATTTTCCAGAGCCTGCAGGGCTGCCGGGATCGCCGGGAGGTAAAGCGTCTGCTGCTGACCTGCTCCGGCGGGCCGTTTTTCGGCCTGAGCCATGAGGAACTGGAGCATAAGACCCCGGCGGACGCTCTGAAGCACCCTAACTGGAGCATGGGGGCCAAGATCACCATCGACTCGGCCACCCTCATGAACAAGGGGCTGGAGATCATTGAGGCCATGCGGCTGTACCGGCTGCCGGTAGAGCAGGTGGAGGCGGTGATCCACCGCCAGAGCATCGTCCACTCGCTGGTGGAGTACCGGGACGGGGCCATGATCGCCCAGCTGGGGACGGCGGATATGAAGCTGCCCATCCGCTATGCCTTCACATGGCCCTACCGGGCCGAAACACCGGACCGGACGCTGGATCTGCTGTCCTGCGGGCCGCTGACCTTTCAGGCCCCGGATACGGAGGCCTTTCCCTGTTTGGCCATCGCCCGGCAGTGCGCCCGGACGGGCGGCACTGCCTGCGCCATCATGAACGGTGCCAATGAGGAGGCCGTAGGCCTGTTCCTGCGGCAGGAGATCGGCTTTAACGACATCGCCCGGCGGGTGGAGGACGCCCTGTGCCGGGTGGAGGTGAAATATACGCCCTCTCTGGAGGATATACTGGAGGCAGACAGATTGGCCCGTGCCGCTGTACTGAACCGGTAGGAGGAACCATGATCTATATTATCGCTGCGATCCTGATTTTCGGCGTACTCATCGCCGTACACGAGCTGGGCCATTTTCTGGCGGCCAAGGCCTGCGGAGTGCGGGTCAACGAATTTTCCATCGGTATGGGCCCCACCATCCTGCACAAGACCAAGGGAGATACCACCTACTCTCTGCGGCTGCTGCCCATCGGCGGCTTCTGTGCCATGGAGGGCGAGGAGGAGGACTCCAACGACCCTACGGCCCTGAATAACCAGAGCTTCTGGAAAAAGCTCATCATTTTTGCCGCCGGGGCCTTTATGAACTTTCTGACGGGCCTGATTATCATCGTCGTCCTGTACGCCGGGGCCAAGGCATTTTACGTCCCGGTCATCACGGACTTTGCCGACGGCTGCCCCCTCCAGAGCGAGAGCGGCCTGCAGGTGGGGGACCGTCTGGTGAGCATCGACGGTGAGCGGGTGTATGTTTACAGTGACGTGAGCCTGCTGCTGGGCCGCAACAAGACCGGTGTATTCGACCTGAAGGTCAAGCGTGACGGTCAGACCGTGACCCTGAAGGACTTCCCCATGGAGCGGGCGGAGTACACCGACCAGCAGGGCCAGACCTACACGGGCTTCGGCCTGATGTTCGGGGCGGAGGAGGCCACCGTAGGCAGCCGCCTCCGGTACAGCTGGAACAACGCCGTGGACTTCGTGCGGATCGTGCGCCTGTCCCTGCAGATGCTGGTGACCGGTGAGGCGGGCCTCAAGGACGTCAGCGGCCCGGTGGGCATCGTCTCCACCATCACGGACGTGGGCGAACAGGCGGAGAGCGCCTCGGCGGCGGTGGAGAACATCGCCTATCTGGCGGCGCTGGTGGCGGTGAATCTGGCGGTGATGAACCTGCTGCCCCTGCCGGCGCTGGACGGCGGAAAGATCTTCTTTCTGGTGGTCAACGCCCTGTGTATGCTGACCATCCGCAAGAAAATTCCGGCAAAATTCGAGAGCTACGTCCATCTGGCCGGCTTTGCGCTGCTGATGCTGCTGATGCTGGTCATCACCTTTCAGGACGTGTGGAAGCTGTTTCAGTAAGAGAGAAAGAGCACACGGGACGGGGAGCGGCTTCCCGTCCCTGTGGTGCGTTTTTGCCCCACAGAAGGGGATAAACTGAGGAGGAATCAGCCATGAGCAAGCAAATTCATGTGGGCAGCGTCCCGGTGGGCGGCGGAGCGGACATCGCTATCCAGTCCATGTGCAACACCCGGACGGAGGATGTGGCCGCCACCGTAGCCCAGATCCTCCGGCTGGAGGCGGCGGGGTGCGATATCATCCGGGTGGCGGTGCCGGATATGGCGGCGGCGCAGGCCGTGGGTCGTATCCGCCGGGCCATCCACATCCCGCTGGTGGCGGATATCCACTTCGATTACCGGCTGGCGCTGGAGTGCGTGCGGCAGGGCATCGATAAGATCCGCATCAACCCCGGCAACATCGGCTCACAGGAGAAGGTGCGGGCCGTGGCAGACGCCTGCCGCAGTGAGGGTATCCCCATCCGCATCGGTGTCAACGGTGGCTCACTGGAGCGGGAACTGCTGCAAAAATACGGCGGCGTCACTCCGGAGGCGCTGGTGGAGAGTGCCATGGGCCATGTCCGCCTGCTGAACGACTGCAATTTCGACGACATCTGCATCTCCGTGAAGTGCTCCCGTGTGCCGGTGAACATGGCGGCCTATCAGCTGCTGCACCGGCAGACGGACTACCCCCTGCATTTAGGGGTCACGGAGGCGGGCACGCCCCGGATGGGAGTGCTGAAATCCGCCATCGGCATCGGCGGCCTGCTGTGTCAGGGCATCGGCGACACCATTCGGGTGAGCCTCACCGCCGACCCGGTGGAGGAGGTGTGTGCGGCCAAGGATATCCTCTCTGCCGCCGGACTGCGGCAGACGGGGCCGAACCTCATCTCCTGCCCCACCTGCGGCCGCACAAAATATGACATGATCCCCATTGCACGGGAGGTAGAGCGCCGGTTGGCGGGCTGCACCAAGCCCATCACCGTGGCGGTGATGGGTTGCGTGGTCAACGGACCGGGGGAGGCCCGTGCGGCGGACGTGGGCATCGCCGGCGGCGACGGCGAGGGTCTGGTGTTCCGTAAGGGGGAGATCCTTTACAAGGTGCCGCAGGACAAGCTGGTGGACGCCTTGATGGACGAAATCGACCGACTATGACAGCAGGAGCGCACTATGAGGGAACAGATTGCATTTTTTGATTTTTTTGAAAACTTCGTGCCGCCTAGAGAACTGCGACTGTTGCTTCACGACGCCGTCGTCACCGGCGGAGCGCTGGACGTGAAGCAGCGGGCGCTGGAGCTGGACGTGGCCACCGGGGAGCGCATCCCGGAGGCAGCTCAGACGGCGCTGGAGCAGCTGCTGACCCGGCAGTACGGCCTGCACCGGCTGCATCTCACCATTCATGACCGGAAGGCGGAGAAGAAAAGCGGCGGCACCGAGGTGCTGCTGGGCAAGGAGATCAAGGGCAAGCCCGTCTCCATGACGGAGCTGAACGTGAAAATGGGTACGGCCATCGTGGAGGGCAAGGTCTTTGCCGCCGAGTGCCGGGAGACCAAGCGCCCCGGTATGTGGATGTTGAGCTTTGACATGACGGACTATCAGAGCTCCGTCACCGTGCGTAAATATACCGAGGGACAGGAGGCACTGGCCCTACAGAGTGCCATCGCCCCCGGTATGTGGCTGCGGGTGCAGGGGCAGCCGGAGCTGACCCGTGACGGCAAGGACATTCAGCTCAAGCCCTACCATATCATGAAGGTTCCCCATGAGGGCCGCAAGGACACGGCCCCGGAGAAGCGGGTGGAGCTGCACCTGCATACGAAGATGTCCAACATGGACGCCCTGACGGACACGGCCTCCGTCATCAAGCAGGCCATCTCCTGGGGGCATCCCGCCATCGCCATCACCGACCACGGCGTAGCCCAGTCCTTCCCGGATGCATGGCACACCGCCAAGGGGAAGATCAAGATCCTCTACGGCGTGGAGGGGTATTATGTCAACAACCTCGACGACCGCATCGCCGTCCACGGTCCGCAGGATCAGAATTTTGCCGACGAGATCGTGTGCTTCGACATCGAGACCACGGGCCTGAAGGTGGAGCGGGAGGCCATCACGGAAATCGGCGCCGTGGTGCTGCGCAACGGTGAGGTGGCGGAGCGGTTCCAGACCTTCGTCAACCCCAACCGCCGCCTGACGCCGGAGATCGTGGGCCTGACGGGCATCACGGATGCCATGCTGGCCGACGCTCCCCAGCTGAAGGAGGCCCTGACGAGTTTTCTGGAGTTTGTGGGGGATCGCCCGCTGGCGGCCCACAACGCCGAATTTGACATCAGCTTCATCCGGGCCGGGTGCCGGAAGGTGGGCCTTCCCTTCGATCCCACCTATGTGGACTCCCTGATTTTGGCCCAGAACCTGTTGCCGGAGCTGCACAAGTATAAGCTGGATATTGTGGCGGAGCATCTGGATCTGCCCGCCTTCAACCACCACCGGGCCTCGGACGATGCGGCCATGGTGGCCTATATGCTGATCCCCTTCTTCGAGAAGATGGAGCGGGAATTGGGCATCCACCGCCTGCAGGAGATCAACGGGGAGATGCTGAAGCTGCGGCCTCAGGGCAGCAAGACCAGCCGCTTTCCCAAGCACATCATCATTCTGGCCAAGAACAAGCTGGGCCTCAAGCACCTGTATCAGCTGATCTCCGCTTCCAACCTGAAATACTTCAAGCGGGTGCCCATCATCCCCAAGACGGAGCTCATTACCCACCGAGAGGGGCTAATCATCGGCTCAGCCTGCGAGGCGGGAGAGCTATTCCGGGCGGTGACGGATCACAAGGATTGGGCGGAGCTCAAGCGCATTGCCTCCTTCTACGACTATCTGGAGATACAGCCCATCTGCAACAATCTCTTCATGCTGCGAAACGGCGACGTGCAGTCGGAGGAGGAGCTGCGGGAGTATAATCGCACCATCGTCCGGCTGGGGGAGGAGCTGCATAAGCCCGTCTGCGCCACCGGCGACGTGCATTTTCAGGAGCCGGAGGACGAGATCTATCGCCATGTGCTGTTGGCCAGCAAGAAGTTCCCTGATGCCGATGCGCCGCTGCCCATCTACTTCAAGACCACCGACGAGATGCTGGAGGAGTTCTCCTATCTGGGGGAGGACAAGGCCTATGAGGTGGTGGTGACCAATCCCCGCCATATTGCGGATCTGGTGGAGGAGATCGAGCTGCTGCCGCCGGGCCAGCTGTTCCCGCCGAGACTGGAAAACTCCGAGGAGGACCTGAATCGTCTGGTGTGGGACAAGTGCCATGAGCTGTACGGCGACCAGCCGCCTCAGCTGATCGTGGACCGCCTGAACGTGGAGCTGGGCAGTATTCTGGGCAAGTACGACGTGGTGTATATGTCGGCCCAGAAGCTGGTGCAGCGGAGCTTGGAAAACGGCTATCTGGTAGGCTCACGAGGCTCTGTAGGCTCGTCGCTGGTGGCCTATATGTCGGGCATCACCGAGGTCAATTCCCTGCCGCCCCACTACCGCTGCCCCAAGTGCCGCCATTCGGAGTTCATCACCGACGGCAGCTTCGGCTGCGGCGCCGATATGTCGGATAAGGTCTGCCCCGTCTGCGGGGAGCAGTACGTCAAGGACGGCTTCGACATCCCCTTTGAAACGTTTCTGGGCTACGGCGGCGGCAAGGTGCCGGATATCGATCTGAACTTTTCCGGGGAATATCAGGCCAGAGCGCATCGCCACGCCGTGGAGATGTTCGGTGAGACGCAGGTGTTCCGGGCCGGCACCATCGGTACCCTGAAGGACAAGACGGTGTACCCCTTTGTCAAGCACTATCTGGAGGAGAACGGCCGGGAGGTGTCCCGTGCCGAGGAGAACCGCCTCATTCAGGGCTGCGTGGGGGTGCGGCGCACCACGGGCCAGCACCCCGGCGGTCTGGTGGTGGTGCCGGATGACATGGATGTGGAGGATTTCACCGCCGTGCAGCACCCGGCGGACGCCGAGGACGCCGATACCATCACCACCCATTTTGAATACCACTGCATGGAGGATAACCTCCTGAAGCTGGATATGCTGGGTCACGATGACCCCACCATGATCCGGATGCTGGAGGATCTTACCGGCGTCAACGCCCGCCAGATCCCGCTGGACGATCCGGACACCATGAGCATTTTCGTTTCCTCCAAGGTGCTGGGCTTTGAAAACGACGAGTTGCTGGGCCCCACCGGCGCCGTGGCCATCCCGGAGTTCAACACCCGCTTCACCCGTGGGATGCTGATGGACACCCTGCCCAAGGATTTCAATACGCTGGTGCGCCTGTCCGGCTTTTCCCACGGCACGGATGTGTGGCTGGGCAACGCACGGGAGCTGATCGTCAGCGGCACCGCCTCCGTTCTGGAGACGGTGGGCTGCCGTGACGATATCATGCTGTATCTGATTTCCATGGGGCTGGACCCCAAAATGAGCTTCAAGATCATGGAGGCCGTCCGTAAGGGCAAGGTGAAAAAGGGCGGCTTTCAGGAGGGCTGGGTGGAGGCCATGCAGGAGCATAACGTCCCCCAGTGGTATATCGACTCGCTGGCCAAGATCGGCTATCTGTTCCCCAAGGCCCACGCCGTGGCCTACGTCATGATGGCCTTCCGCATCGCATGGTTCAAGGTCCACCGGCCGCTGGCCTTCTACGCCACCTTCTTCACCGTCCGGGCCAAGGCCTTCGACGCCGAATACTGCTGCGCCGGTATCGACGCCGTGAAGCAGAAGATCCGGGAGATCGAGAACAACAAGGATGCCACCGCTGTGGAGAAGAACCTGATGGTGACGCTGGAGGTGTGCTATGAGTTCTATCTCCGTGGCTTCCACTTTGATACCATCAGCATCTACGACTCCGACGCCACCGCCTTCAGGATCACGGAGAACGGCCTGCTGCCGCCCTTCATCTCCGTTCGGGGACTGGGCGAGTCGGCGGCGCTGGACACCGTGGAAAAGCGCAAGGGAAAGCGCTTCATCTCGGTGGAGGAGTTCTCCACCTGCTGCAACAAGCTCTCCAAGACCCATATCGAGCAGCTGAAGGCGCTGGGCTCCTTCGCAGGCATGGCAGATACCAGCCAGATCACCCTGTTCTGATATGGTGCGGTATATTCAGATCACGCAGGTGCCGCCCCAGCGGATGGCCCTGTGGCGCAGCTGGCTGTCCCCTCAGCGGCGGAAGCGAGCCGGGAGGATGCTGGATGACCGGGAGACGGTCTGCGGCGAGGGATTGGCCCGTGAGCTGCTGGCAGCGGCGCTGCACTGCCCGCCGGAGGAGGCACCCCTACGATACGACGCACAGGGAAAGCCCCTGACGGACGGCCTGTATCTCAGCATCAGCCACAGCCGTGGGCTGGCGGCCTGCGCCGTGGCGGACCGCCCGGTAGGGCTGGATGTAGAGCTGGTACGGCCTGCGCCCCGGCGTGTATGGGAGCACCTGTCCCCGGAGGAGCGGGTCTATGCCGCCGATGATGCGGCGTTCTTCCGCCTGTGGACCGCCAAGGAGGCACTGCTGAAGTGCCGTGGCGGCCAATTCGGGCAGCTGCGGGAGCCGGCGTCCTTCCTGACGCCGGAGGGCTTCGCCCTGCCGGGCTATGCCTTCTCCCCGGTGCAGCTGCCGGAGGGCTGGACAGGAACCCTGTGTCTGGCAGAAAGGCGGGCATAGGACCGGCCCGGTGCAGCATAGGCTGGTTCCGAGGTGGAACAGCATGATGGAACGATTTTCACACCTGCGGCGCAAGGAGGTCATCAATATCTGCGACGGGCGGCGGCTGGGCTTCGTGGGGGATTTGGAGCTGAAGGTCCCGGAGGGGGAGGTCAAGGCCCTCATCGTGTTCGGCCCCTGCCGCTTTTTCGGCCTGTTCGGCCGGGGGGAGGATTTCTACGTCCCATGGGACTGCGTGCAGCGGTTCGGGGACGATATCATCCTCATCGACAAGCCCTTCCAGCGGCGGGAGGAGGATAAAAAGCGCCGCCGCTGGGGCTAAACCGGGACAATACGGCGAAAAAGCCGCTGATTTTCCGGGAGAAACGCAAAAAATCTCTTGCAAACAGCCATAGACTGTGGTATGATATTTCAGCATTCCGCACAGGGGCGGACTCCCGGTCGGTGCCGCAAGGTTGGCCGGGGGGAGGAAGCCTCTGGAGGTAAGAAACTAAATTCAAAGGAGAAATGAACAAACATGGCAAACCAGAACATCGTATCCATGAAGGCCCTGCTGGAGGCCGGTGTCCACTTCGGCCACCAGACCCGCCGCTGGAACCCCAAGATGGCTCCCTACATCTACACGGAGCGCAACGGCATCTATATCATCGACCTGCAGAAGACCGTGAAGAAGCTGGAGGAGGCCTATAACTTCGTGCGCCAGCTGTCCGAGAACGGCCAGTCCCTGCTGTTCGTGGGTACCAAGAAGCAGGCGCAGGAGGCCATCAAGGACGAGGCCCTGCGCTGCAATATGTACTATGTCAACGCCCGCTGGCTGGGCGGCATGATGACCAACTTCAAGACCATGCGCACCCGTATCGACCGTCTGAACCAGCTCAAGGCCATGCAGGCCGACGGCACCTTCGATATGCTGCCCAAGAAGGAAGTCATCAAGCACCTGGGCGAGATCGAAAAGCTGGAGAAGTATCTGGGCGGCGTGAAGGAAATGAAGAAGCTGCCCGGCGCTCTGTTCATCGTGGACACCCGTAAGGAGCGCAACGCCATCGCTGAGGCTCATCGTCTGGGCATCCCTGTTGTGGCCATCGCTGATACCAACTGCGATCCCGACGAGATCGATTACCCCATCCCCGGTAACGACGATGCCATCCGTGCCATCAAGCTGATCTCCTCCATTATGGCCAACGCCATGATCGAGGGCCGTCAGGGCGAGCAGGATGAGGAAGCCGCCGCCGAGACCGCTGAATAATCCGAGGATCACCGCTTAACCAACGGGGCAGGGTCGTTGCCCTGCCCCGTTTACCTTTGAAAATACGAACTGGAGGAAAAGAAAATGGCTTTTACTGCTGCTGATGTTAAGAACCTGCGTGAGATGACCGGCGTGGGTATGATGGACTGCAAGAAGGCACTGACCGAGACCGACGGCGATATGGACAAGGCCGTGGAGTATCTGCGTGAGAAGGGCCTGGCCAAGGCCGCCAAGAAGGCCGGCCGCATCGCCGCCGAGGGCGTGTCTTACGCTCTGGTGGAGAACGGCGTGGGCGCACTGGTGGAGGTCAACTGCGAGACCGACTTCTGCGCCAAGAGCGCTCCCTTCGTGGCCTTCGTCAAGGACATCGCCAAGGTGGTGGCCGACAACGATCCCGCCGACGTGGATACCCTGATGAACTGCAAGTATCCCGGCACTGAGCTGACCGTGTCCGAGACCATGCCCGAAAAGGTCATGTCCATCGGTGAGAACCTGCAGATCCGCCGCTTTGTCCGCTTTGCCGAGAACACCAGTGTGGGCTATGTCCATGCCGGCGGCAAGATCGGCGTGCTGGTGAATCTGGCCGTGGAGGGCGGCGTGGATGCCACCGAGATCGGCAAGAACGTTGCCATGCAGATCGCCGCTCTGAATCCCCGCTTCTGGGACAAGTCTCAGGTCACCGAGGATGTGCTGGCCGAGGAGAAGAAGGTGGCTCTGGCCCTGATGGATTCCGACCCCAAGATGGCCTCCAAGCCCGCTCAGGTGAAGGAGAAGATCGTCATGGGCAAGATGAACAAGTTCTACGAGGAGAACTGCCTGCTGCAGATGGAGTTCGTCCGTGGCGACCTGTTCTCCGGCACCGTGGAGCAGTATATCGCCGACGCCGGCAAGAAGCTGGGCGGCAGCGTGAAGTTCCTGACTGCCGTCCGCTATCAGACCGGCGAGGGCATCGAGAAGAAGGAAGAGAACTTCGCCGCCGAGGTGGCTGCCCAGATGAATCAGGGCAAGTAAGTCTCCTTATAGCAAAAGAAATCATACACCGTAAGATAAAAGCACAGGGCGCTTTCCGTAAGGGAGCGCCCTGTGCTTTCCTATTTGCTTTCAGACCATGGTAAAGTATCATACGGATATCAGGAGATGCTGGCTATGATAACGATCCAAAGGGCGGCCCACTTTTCCCAGCTGTTGGCAAAAAGTATGCCGTCGGAGACAAAAAGGATGATGCGCCGCCGGAGGCAAAAGAAAAAGCTGTGGAACCGCTCCACAGCCGAAAAAACAAAATGAAAAAAGCTCTGTGAGGCTTCACAGAGCTTTTAATCATCAGATCGCACGGGTAACCTTGCCGGAACGCAGGCACCGGGTACAAACATACACATGGCGAGGCGTGCCATTGATAACCGCCTTAACACGCTTGACATTGGGCTTCCAGGGACGATTGGAACGCCGGTGGGAGTGAGAGACCTTGATGCCGAAGGTCACGCCCTTGTCGCAAAATTCGCACTTAGCCATCCGTTGCACCTCCTTGCTGTGACTAACTTCCGCTTGATTCACAAGCATTTAATATAGTAGCAGATAAAACCGGAAAATGCAAGCACTATTTGACAAAAAAACAAAAAAATTCGGCCGAGGACGGAAGCGGCAGCTCCTCCACCGCAGGAAACCGCTCAGGGAGCGGGAAGGCGGGTACCGCAGAGGAGACGTAAGGGGAGGTGGGATGCGTTTTTGGTATTGTAAAAACGGCCCCTGTACGATATAATACTATAAATATAAACCGAGGAACAGGGGGCTTCCATATGGCAGATAAGGTGAAGCGCACCCCCGCCAAGCTCAGCAAGCTGGTGGAGGATTTTGATATGGAGATCGTGTGCCGGGGCAGCGACTATGACCAGCGCACGGTGAGCATTTCCGATATGAATCGCCCGGCCCTGCAGCTGGTGGGCTTTTACGACTACTTCGAGCCCAAGCGCCTGCAGGTGTTCGGCAAGTCCGAGATGACCTTCCTCAAGGCCATGAAGCTGGAGGACCGCCGCCGGGTGTTCGACAACCTGCTGCGCTGCGAGATACCGGCCCTCATCATCGCCCGGAACATGGAGATCTTCCCGGAGCTGCTGGAGATTGCCCGGAAGCACGGCCGCACGCTGCTGCGTTCCGAGCTGAACACCGTGGAGCTGACCAGCCAGATCATCGACTACCTGAACCGGGCGCTGGCCCCCCAGATCACCCGCCACGGCGTGCTGATGAACATCAACGGGCAGGGCGTGCTGCTGCTGGGGGAATCCGGCATCGGCAAGAGCGAAACGGCCATCGAGCTGCTGAAGCGAGGCCACCGTCTGGTGGCGGACGACGCCGTGGAGATCCGGCGGGTGTCCGACTCCCTCTACGGCACGGCCCCGGAGCTGATCCGCCACTACATCGAGATCCGTGGCATCGGCGTCATCGACGTGCAGCAGCTGTTCGGCATGGGCTCCGTGCAGTTTGATACGGAGCTGGACCTTGTGGTGCAGCTGGAGAAGTGGGTGGACGGCAAGTTCTATGACCGCCTGGGTCTGGGAGAGGAGATGTATTCCATTCTGGGCGTCAAGCTGCCGTATATGATCATCCCCGTCCGGCCGGGCCGAAATCTGGCCGGCATCGTGGAGATCGCCACCATGAAGAACCGGCAGATGAAATTCGGCTATAACCCGGCCCGGGATTTCGTGGATCGGGTAGACCGCCAGATCGACGCCCTGACCCGGCAGAGTGAGGAGCAGAAATGAACTACATCGGCATTGACATCGGCGGCACCAACCTGAAGGCGGGGCTGGTGAACGACGAGGGCAGCATCCTCGCCATGGAAAAGCGCAAAATTGCCGAGGTCTCCGACCAGAAAGCACTGGTGGAGGCACTGGTGGCGCTGACTCAGAGCCTGACGGAGCGGGGCGGCCTGACGCCGGAGCAGATACGCTCCGTGGGCGTGGGTGTGCCGGGAGCGGTGGAGATCCACTCCGGTGCGGTGCTGTACACCTGCAATCTGCCCCTGCGGAACGTCCCCCTCCGCAAGCTCTTCCACCGGTATCTGCCCTACCCCCTGTATGTGGAGAACGACGCCAACTGTGCGGCGCTGGCGGAATACTACGCCGGAGCCGGCAAGGGCAGCAAGCGCTTTGTCACCATCACGCTGGGGACCGGCGTGGGAGCGGGTATCCTCCACAACGGACAGATCTATCACGGCGCTAACGGCATGGCCGGCGAGGTGGGCCACATGAGCATCGTCTACCACGGGGAGCCCTGTCCCTGCGGCCGCAGAGGCTGCTGGGAGCGCTACGCCTCCGCCAGCGCCCTGAAGCGCCTGACGGCACGGGCTATGGAGGAGCATCCCGGCAGCATCCTGTGCCGGGTGGTGGCTGAGAACAACGGCAAGGTATCGGGCCAGTCAGCCTTTATCGCCGCACGGGAGGGCGATCCCGTGGGCCAAAGCGTCTGCGACGAGTACATCGGCTATCTGGCGGCGGGAGTCACCAACGTGGTGAACATCTTCCAGCCGGATACGCTGGCCATCGGCGGCGGCGTCAGCAACGAGAGCGACGAGCAGCTGCTGCTGCCCCTGCGGCGGCTGGTGGAGCAGGAGAGCATCCCCTGCAACCGGGACAAACGCACCCGGATCGTCAAGGCCCAGCTGGGCAACAACGCCGGGATCATCGGCGCCGCTCTGCTGGGAAAACGAAAATTACGGAAATAGGAGGCTGGCCTATGTGCTGGTATGAGCAGCTGGATGAAAAAGTGCGGGAGTACCTGCCGGATATGACCATGGAACGAGAGGTCCCCCTCAGCAGGCACACCTCCTTCCGTATTGGCGGCCCAGCTCGACGGATGGCCTTCCCTACCAGCCGGGAGCAGCTGGTGATCCTCATGGGACTGGCAGAGAGCTGCGGCGTGAAGCCGTTCCTGCTGGGCCGTGGCACCAATCTGCTGGTGGACGACCGGGGGCTGGACACGCTGGTCATCAAGACGGCGGAGCATATGACGGCGGTGCGGCAGCTGGACGAGGCGACGCTGGAGGCGGACGCCGGCATCCTGCTGAACCATCTGGCGGTGTATGCCCAGCAGCACGGCCTGTCGGGTCTGGAGTTTGCCCACGGCATCCCCGGAACGCTGGGCGGTGCCATATGTATGAATGCCGGCGCTTACGGCGGAGAAATGCGTCAGGTGGTGACGGAGGTGACGGCGCTGCTGCCGGAGGGCGTGCGGCGCTTCACGGCGGAGGAGACGGCCTTCGGCTATCGACGCAGCGCCTTTCTGGATACGGAGGCGGTGGTGCTGGGCGCCAGACTGCGCCTGACCCCCGATGACCCCGCTGCCATCCGGCAGCGGATGGACGATCTCATGGCCCGCCGCCGCCAGTCTCAGCCGCTGGAGTATCCCAGCGCCGGCAGCACCTTCAAGCGGCCGGAGGGCTACTTCGCCGGGACACTCATCGAACAGACGGGCCTGAAGGGCCTGACGGTAGGCGGAGCGCAGGTTTCCACCAAGCACGCAGGCTTTGTCATCAACGTGGGCGGCGCTACCAGCGCCGACGTGGAGGAGCTGATCCGGCAGGTGCAGCAGGCGGTGTACGCCGCCCACGGCGTGCATTTGGAGCCGGAGGTGCGGATCGTCCGCTGAGAAAGGAACGAGCATGGAAATTCTGATCATCACGGGGCTGTCCGGCGGCGGCAAGAGTCGGGCGGCCTCCTATCTGGAGGATATCGGCTACTACACGGTAGATAATCTGCCGGCGGAGATGATGGTGAAGTTTGCCGACTTCTGCGCCGGGTCCAGCGGACGGTACGACCGGGTGGCGCTGGTGTACGACGTCCGCTCCGGGGAACCCACGGACATCCTTATCGAGACGCTGGAGCGCCTGAAGGCCAGCGGCGTCAACTGCCGGATGCTGTTTCTGGAGGCGGATAACCAGACCATCGTCAACCGCTATAAGGAGACTCGCCGGATGCACCCCCTGCAAAAGAAGGGGGAGAGTGTGGAGCAGGCCATCCGCCGGGAGCGGGAGTGGATGCAGCCGGTGCGGGATCATGCGGATTTCGTGCTGGACACCTCTGCCCTCTCCATCGCCAAGCTCCGCAGCGAGCTGCTGGACCTGTTCGGCCAGCAGGGAGATCGGGGAGGATTGGCCGTCAACGTCCTGTCCTTCGGCTTCAAGCACGGCATCCCCATCGAGGCGGATCTGGTGTTCGATGTGCGCTTCATGCCGAACCCCTACTACGTGCCGGAGCTGAAAAATAAAACGGGACTGGATCAGGCGGTGCGGGACTTTGTGTTCTCCTTCCGCCAGACCAACGATTTCATGGAGCAGCTGGAGAAGATGCTGACCTTCCTGCTGCCCCTGTACGCCGAGGAGGGCAAGTCCGCCCTGGTCATCGCCATCGGCTGTACCGGCGGCCACCATCGCTCCGTGGCGGTGGCCCATGAACTGGCGGAGTACATCACGGAGGAAGGCTATCAGGTCACGGAAAACCATCGGGACATCTCCCGATAACAGGAGGGACGCTGTATGGAGCCATACCGACAGTCGGTAGCACCGGAGCACGGCCCCCGCATCGCCGCCATCGGCGGCGGCACGGGGCTCTCCACCCTGCTGCGTGGCCTAAAGCGTTATACGAAGAATATCACGGCCATTGTCACGGTGGCCGATGACGGAGGCGGCTCCGGGCGGCTGCGGCAGGATCTGGGGATGCTTCCGCCGGGAGATATCCGCAACTGTCTGGAGGCGCTGGCCAATGCCGAGCCCCTGATGGCCCAGCTGATGCACTACCGGTTCCCGGAGGGAGAGCTGGCGGGCCAGAGCTTCGGCAATCTCTTTCTGGCGGCCCTCAACGGCATCATGCCCAGCTTTGACCGGGCGGTAGAGAGTCTGAGTCAGGTGCTGGCCATCACCGGCAGGGTGCTGCCGGTGACCAATGAGAACATCCAGCTGGAGGCGGAGTTTGAAAACGGCGCACGGGTGGTGGGGGAGTCCCGCATCTTTCAGTGCAAGCAGGAGCAGGACTGCCGCATCCGCCGGGTGAATCTGCTGCCCAGCCGTCCCAAGGCCCTGCCGGAGGCGGTGGAGGCCATCCGGGAGGCGGAGATGGTGGTGCTGGCGCCGGGGAGCCTGTATACCAGTATCATCCCCAACCTGCTGGTGGATGGCATCGTGGAGGCCATCCGGGAGTCCCGTGCCTTGAAAATTTACGTCTGTAATGTCATGACGCAGGAGGGGGAGACAGAGGGGTATACTGCCTCGGACCATATCCGTGCGCTGTTTAACCACAGCTGCCCCGGACTCTTCGACTTATGTCTGGTCAACGACGCCCCCATCCCGCCTTCGGTGATGCGGGGCTATACCCGTGAGGGGGCGGAACCCATCCTGTGCGACCGGGATGCCTGTGAGGCGCTGGGGGTGGAGGTCATCACTCGCCCCGTGTCCACGGTGGAAAACGGGCTGGTGCGCCATAATCCGGGCCATTTGGCGTGGGAGCTGGTGCGGCTCCATGCCCAGAGAAATATCCGTCTGGTGGAGGATTCCCTGCGCCGGACGCCGAGAAACCGAGTGGAGAAATGAGGAAGGTATGCAGTCATTTGCGGGAAAGGTAAAAAACGAGCTGTGCCGGGTGCCGGTGCAGCGCCTGTGCTGCGCACGGGCCGAGGCCTACGGCGTGCTGCTCTACGGCAATACCTTCAGCCCCACGGAGGTGCGGCTCATTACCGAGAGCGCTGACTTTGCCGCCCGGCTGCCCCGGCTGTTCCAGCGGGCCTTCGGTCTGAAATTCGACCGTCTGCCGGAGGAGGAGCGGGGGAAGCTGATCTTCGGCATCACCGACCGGAGCAAGCTGGACCGCATCATCAACCAGCTGGGCTACGATCCCCGGCAGAATCTGGTGCTCCATGTGAACTTCGGCCTGCTGGAGGACGAGTGCTGCCGGACGGCCTTCCTGCGGGGGGCCTTTCTGGCGGGTGGCAGTGTCACCGACCCGGAAAAGCGCTATCATCTGGAACTGGATACCGGCCATGCACAGGCCAGCCGGGAGGTAGCGACGCTGCTGACGGAGATGGGCTTTCTGCCCCACAGCGTCCGCCGGGGTGGCAGCTCCGTTATTTACTTCAAGCAGTCTGAGCATATTGAGGATCTGCTGACCACCATTGGGGCCCCGGCGGCGGCCATGGATATCATGACCGCCAAGGTGGATAAGGAGATCCGCAACGGGGCCAACCGGGCCATGAACTGCGACATGGCCAATGTAAATAAGACCATTGACGCTGCGCTGGAGCAGAAAAATGCCATCCAGCGGCTACAGGAGAACGGACGGCTGGAGCGCCTGCCGGAAAAGCTGCGGCAGACAGCTCTGCTGCGCCTGCAATACCCGGAGATGTCCCTGTCCCAGCTGGCGGAGAAATGCGACCCGCCGGTGACGAAATCCTGCATGAACCATCGGATGCGGAAACTATTGGAGGAGGCGAAGAAGCTGTGATGACGAAGGAAGAGCGGTGCCGTCTGGCCCTTGGCTATCACCGGCAGCACTATAACTGCGGCCAGAGCGTGCTGGGGGCCTTCCGGGACCTGACGGGTCTGACGGAGGAGCAGTGCTGGGGCCTTGGCAGCGGTCTCGGCAGCGGGATGCGCTGCGGCGGCATCTGCGGCGCCGTGTCCGGTGGCGTGCTGGTGCTGGGTCTGCTGCATCCCTACACGGCACAGGAGGGGCCGGAGGGCCGGCGGCGCTCCGTGGAGCAGGTCAAAGAGTTCCAGCGCCGCTTTACCCAGCAGTTTCACCTGCTGAACTGCCGGGAACTGCTGGCGGAGCGTGGCCTGCATCCTACGCCTACGGCGCAGGCGGTAGGGGCCGACGACCACTGCGGAACACTCATCGTCTCGGCGGTGGAGCTGCTGTGTGACTATCTGGCGGCGCTGGACGGCCAAAAATAAGAAGCCGAGAATAAGCAGCCAAGAGCAAGCGGTCAGGGATGAACCTGCGACGGAGGAAAGAGTAGCTATGGGATTTGTGCATCTTCATGTGCATACGGAATACAGCCTGCTGGACGGTGCCTGCCGCATCCGGGACCTTCCGGCCCGCATCCGGGAAATGGGCCAGACGGCGGTGGCCATCACCGACCACGGGGTCATGTACGGAGCCATCGACTTCTACCGGGCCTGCAAAGCAGAGGGCATCCATCCGATCATCGGGTGCGAGGTGTATGTGGCCCGCCGCACCCGGTTCGACAAAGTTCATGAATATGACGCCGAGTCCCGGCATCTGGTGCTGCTGTGTAAAAACGAGACGGGCTACCGGAACCTGTCGTACATGGTGAGTCAGGCCTTTGTGGAGGGCTTTTACATCAAGCCCCGCATCGATCTGGACCTGCTGCGCCAGCACAGCGAGGGCCTCATCGCCCTGTCGGCCTGTCTGGCCGGGGAGATCCCCAAGCGGCTGGTAAACGGCGACTACGACGGGGCTAAGGAGTATGCCCTGACCATGCAGGAGATCTTCGGGGAGGATAACTTCTATCTGGAACTGCAGGACCACGGCATCCCCCAGCAGACGCTGGTGAACCGGGATCTGCTCCGCATCCATCAGGAGACGGGCATCCCACTGGTCTGCACCAACGACGCCCACTACCTGCGGCCGGAGGACGCCGAGAGCCACGATGTGCTGCTGTGCATCCAGACGGGCAAGACCGTAGACGACGAGAACCGGATGCGCTATGAGCCGAGGAACTTCTACCTCCGCTCTACGGAGGAAATGGAGGAGCTGTTCGGCGCCTATCCCGACGCCGTAGCCAACACCCAGCGCATCGCTGACCGCTGCCAAATGGAGTTCACCTTTGGCAAGTATCATCTGCCGGAGTTCCAGCTTCCGCCGGGGGTGGATTCTCCCACCTATCTGCGGCAGCTGTGTGAAAAGGGGTTCACCGAGCGCTACGGCACGGAGCACGAGGACTACCGCCGCCAGCTGGACTACGAGCTGGACATGATCGGACGCATGGGCTTTACGGATTATTTCCTCATTGTGTCGGATTTTGTCCGGTACGCCAAGGATTCCGGTATCCCCGTGGGACCGGGCCGAGGCTCGGCGGCGGGGAGCATGGTTTCCTACTGTCTGTACATCACGGACATCGACCCCATGCAGTACCATTTGTATTTTGAGCGCTTCCTGAATCCGGAGCGGGTATCCATGCCGGATATCGATATGGACTTCGGGGATACCCGCCGGGGCGAGGTGGTGGACTACGTTCGCCGCAAGTACGGCGACGACCATGTGGCCCAGATCGTCACCTTCGGCACCATGGCGGCACGGGCCGCCATTCGGGATGTGGGCCGGGCGCTGAACATGACCTATGCTGAGGTGGATGTGGTGGCTAAGCTGGTGCCAACGGCTCTGCACATTACCCTGAAGGATGCGCTGAAGCTGTCCAAGCAGCTCTCCGACCTCTATGAGACGGATGAACGGGTCCGCCGGCTCATCGACATGGCGCAGGCGCTGGAGGGGATGCCTCGCCACGCCTCCACCCACGCAGCCGGTGTGGTCATCACCAAGCGGCCGGTATATGAGTATGTACCGCTGGCCCGAAATGACGAGTCTATCGTCTGCCAGTACACCATGGTGACGCTGGAGGAGCTGGGGCTGCTGAAAATGGATTTTCTGGGTCTGCGGAACCTGACGGTTTTGGACGACGCCGTGAAGATGGTGCAGAAGTACCGGCCGGACTTCCGGCTGGCGGATATCCCCATGGACGATGCAGCGGTGTTCGAGATGCTGTCGCAGGGCAAGACCGGCGGCGTATTTCAGATGGAGTCCGCCGGCATGACCGGGGTGTGCGTGGGGCTGAAGCCCCAGAGCATCGAGGACATCACCGCCATCATTGCCCTGTACCGCCCCGGCCCCATGGAGTCCATCCCCCGGTTCATCGCCTGCAAGCACGACCCCAAGCTGGTGGTGTACAAGCACCCTTCCCTCCAGCCCATCCTGTCCGGTACCTATGGGTGCATCGTCTATCAGGAGCAGGTCATTCAGATCTTCCAGCAGCTGGCGGGCTATTCGCTGGGGCAGGCGGACATGGTGCGTCGGGCCATGTCCAAGAAGAAGGCCAAGGATGTGGAGCGGGAGCGGGAGGCGTTCCTCCACGGCGACCCCACTCGGAACATCCGGGGCTGTGTGGCCAACGGCATCCCGGAGGCAACGGCTCAGGCCATCTACGACGAAATCTACGACTTCGCCAACTACGCCTTCAATAAGGCCCACGCCGTCAGCTATGCGGTGGTGGCCTATCAGACGGCGTATTTCAAGCACTACTTCACACGGGAGTACATGGCGGCGCTGCTGACGTCGGTGCTGGATAACTCCGACAAGGTGGCGGAGTACATCGCTGAGTGCCGGGACTGCGGCATTGAGCTGCTGCCCCCGGACGTGAACCGCTCCAGCGACGGCTTCACCGTGGAGGATGGAGGCATCCGCTTCGGGCTGGTGGCCATCAAGAACATCGGCCGGGGCTTTATCCAGACCATGATGCGGCGGCGGGAGCAGGACGGCCCCTTCCGGTCGTTTCAGGACTTCTGCCAGCGGATGTTCGACTGCACGGACATGAACAAGCGGGCAGTGGAGAATCTGATCCGCAGCGGTGCCTTCGACTCCATGAAGGTGCGGCGCTCCCAGCTGATCCAGGTCTTTGAAAAAGTGCTGGACAGCATTGCAGAGTCCCGGCGCAAGAACGTGGAGGGCCAGCTGGATCTGTTCGGTATGGCGGCGGGGGAGGACGCCCCGCCGGCGGAGACGCCCCTGCCGGACATTCCGGAGTTCACCGCCGCCGAGCGGATGTTCATGGAGAAGGAGACCACGGGCCTTTATCTCAGCGGCCACCCCATGGCGGATTACCGGGCGCTGGCCCGGCAGGCGGGGGCGGTGCCTATCCACACCATTCTGGAGGACTTTTCCGCCGAGGACGGGCCTGTCCGGTTCGCTGACGGCCAGAGCATCACCATTGCGGGCATCGTCACTGCCAGCCGCACCCGCACCACCCGCAACAACGCCCTCATGGCCTACGTGACGGTGGAGGATGAGGCGGCATCCATCGAGCTGCTGTGCTTCAGCCGCACCATTGAGCGCTGCGGCAGCTATATGCAGGTGAACAGCCCGGTGCTGGTGCAGGGGAAGCTCTCCGTCCGGGACGAGAAGCCGCCGCAGATCATGTGCGACAGCGTTTATCCCCTGAAGGAGGGGCTGCCGCCCCGGCGGGAGAACCGCCGTCCGGCACAGGAGAACGCCACCATTTATCTGCGGGTCCCCGGCATGGACAGCCCGGCATTCCAGCATATCAAGCTGGTGATGACTATGTTCGAGGGGAACACGCCACTGAAGATCCGGCTGGCGGACAGCGGCAAGCTGTTGGGGGCCAAGTGCCTGAACCACCCGGCCTTCGTGCAGGAGTGCCGGGAGTGGCTGGGTCCGGAGAACGTGGTGGTGAAAACCGCCTTCACCGGAAAATGAGGCTCTTGCCGCCTGCGGGCAGCAGATGCCGCAAAGCGTGAGATAAGGCCCCGGACACCCATGGGTGTCCGGGGCCTTTTATGCCGGATGGGTCTTGTCGTTGGGATGGAGCAGTGCGCTTACGGAAAATGGGGCAACGGAAAGGGGGAAGGATCAGTGGCAGGCGCAGTAGCTGCGGGTGCTGGCGTAGTCCTTGGGCATCTCCACGGTGTTGGGCGGGAAGAACTCGTTGACCGGGAAGGCCACGCTGCGGAACAGGCCGCAGGGGTCCTCCTGATCGCCGCCGCTGCACTCCGTCTGGGGGATGCAGTAGTCATACACCGGGATCAGCAGCTGGGTGTCCCGCTCCAGCCGCACCAGAGAGAACTGGCCTAAGGTGACATAATACCGACGGCCGCCGTTGTCGTCAAAGAGCAGGGGCTGGTCGAAGCTCTGGGCGATGAAGGCGGGGATCTCCGTCAGGCCGCAGTCGCAGCGGCAGGGCTTGCAGCGGTCCTCGGCACGGGCGTCCAGCACGATGGGGTCCACCGCCTCCACCACCGCCGTGGGCAGGTTGCTGCGGCGGCAGCCGGGGATATCCAGATCGTCCAGCACCGTGTCGGAGGAGAAAATTTTGGCGCTGCCCTCGCTGCCGAAGAGAATGACCCGCTTGTCAAAGACGCACAGGCCCTCCGCCTCGGTACAGCGGGGAGTGCCGGTGCCGACCTGGAGAGTGACCCGGTAGAAAAACCGCATATCGATGGAGTAGAACCCCCGGTTGAAGGTGACGGGCTCCACGTCGGTATAGACGTAGAGCAGCTCCGCCGTGCCGCCTCGCACCATCTGGCAGGCCGACAGCACCTCCTGAGCCGATGCCGTGGGGTAAAAGCGCAGATCCTCCACGCAGTCCTTGTCACGGCAGGAGTCGAAGATCTTATGGGTATGGATACAGACGGCCTCACGCACGCTGCTCAGATCGCAGACCGGGCCGGGCATACCGTTTTCAGGCATAGAAAAACCTCCTATTTAAGTACTCAAGGGCATCGCCCTTTCAATCCAGTCTATGCGTCCGGCCCGGCGGGGTGCGGGAAATGCAGGTGGGGCGGGGAAAAACCTCTGTACAAATCGGAAATTTTTCATTATAATAGGGGTGTATAGAAAAGCCGAAAGGACGTGATCCAATGGGAGTCGGATTTATCCGTGACAAGCTGGAGATCAAGTTTCTCATTTTGTACATTGCCGCCCGTGTGTCGGAGCCGCTGCCGCTGGAGGGGATGCAGGAGCTGACCATGTGCGACGACGGCATTGACTATTTCGATTTTTCGGAGTGTCTGAACGATCTGGTGCAGACGGAGCATCTGCGCCTGACGGAGGAGGGGCGGTACGCCATCACCCCCAAGGGGCTGAAAAACAGCGCCATCTGCGAGTCCAGCCTGCCCTATTCCGTGCGGCTGCGGACGGACAGGAACATCGAGGAATACAACAAGGAGCTGCTGCGGCAGGCGCAGGTGCAGGGGAAGGCCATCCCACGGGAAAACGGCACCTACACCGTGGAATTAAAGCTCAGCGACGATGTGGACAGCCTGATGCAGCTGGAGCTGATGGTGGCCACGGAGGAGATGGCCAAGGATCTGGCGGAGCGGTTTCGCAAGGACCCGGAGCATCTCTATGCCCGTGTGCTGGAGGCCCTGTACGAGGAGCAGAAGTGAAATGACGGAGGGCGGCGGGAGCCGTCCTCCGATTTTTTGGGCTTTACAAAATAGAAAATATGTTCTATAATGAAATGGAAACCAAAGGGGGAAGGAGGGAGCGCTATGCGAGCCAGACCGATCAGCTGCTGTTTTTCCGGCCATCGGCCCGGTAAGCTGCCGTGGGGCGACGATGAGGGAGATCGCCGGTGTCTTGCGCTGAAGGAGCGGCTGTGGAACGCGATGGAGGCGGCCTATGAGCGGGGCTATCGCCACTTCATCTGCGGCATGGCCCAAGGGTGCGACCTGTATTTCTGCGAGCTGGCGCTGGCGCTGCGGCAGCTGCACGGCGACGTGACGGTGGAGGCGGCCATCCCGTGTCCCTCGCAGGCGGATGGGTGGCCGGCGGAGCAGCGGCTGCGGTGGCAGCGGCTGGTGGCGGCCTGCGACTATGAGACGATGGTGCAGCAGCAGTACAGCCCCGGCTGTATGCAGCGGCGCAACCGGTACATGGTGGATCACGCCTCGTTGCTGATCGCCGTACACGACGGGCTTCCCGGCGGCACCCGGCGCACCATCGAATACGCCCTGCGGCGGGGCATCGGCATTGTGGATATCCCGGTGGGATAGGCAAAAGCGTGGGACGCCGGAGGGCGTCCCACGCTTTTCTTATATTGCGTTCTGTTGATCTATGCTCTGTCACTTGATGAGCTTCTGGATGGCCTTGCTGTCGGGGGTGCCGGCAGCGGCCAGCAGCTCGAAGAGGGTGGCCTCGCAGGTGGTGAGGAGGATACCCTCCTGTTTGGCCCGCTCCAGCGCCATCCGGTGGTCGGCGGGCTTGCGGCTGGAGAGGCAGTCGGTAACCAGATACGGCTGGTAGCCGTGGGCCTTCAGGTCCATGGCGGTCTGGAGCACACAGATGTGGCTCTCGATGCCGCAGAGCAGCACATAGGGCTGCTGCTCCGGGGGCAGCAGCTTCTCCCGCAGCTGGGGATAAGCGCTGAAGGTGAGCTTTTCCAGATGCTCCGATGTGCCGGCGGCCTCCCGGATGGGGGCCACGGTATCGCCCAGACCCTTGGTGTACTGCTGCGTCAGGTATACGGGGACGCCCAGCACCCGCAGCCCCTTCAGCAGCTTTACGGTGTTTTGGAGCAACGTTTCGGGATCGGTCATGGCGGGCAGGATACGCTCCTGATAGTCCACGCAGACGGCGGCGGTTTTTTCTCGGATGATTCGCATAACAGACCTCCTGTTGGGTTGGCTTCCGTGGATAACAAAAAGCCCCGTACCGCTTGGTACGAGGCTTTTTGGCACGCCGTGAGGGATTCGAACCCCCGGCCTTCTGGTCCGTAGGTTGTCTCAAGCACAAATCGGAGTCATTTCGGCTCCGATTTGTGCTTTTTACCGCCGTTCACTCGGCGGATCTTCCATTGTTTCCGTCCAGACCTGCCTGCTCCGGTTCCGTTCTGGGTCAAAAGTGGGTCAGAGAAAATTTTGAAATTACAAAACAAAAGTTGTCAAGCGTTTGTCCAATATAATTTTTATCACGTTGACA
>ENA-UEPH01000100-UEPH01000100.1-human-gut-metagenome-genome-assembly--contig:-NODE-100-length-96796-cov-8.517261_pt1 | contig 96796 bp, 86 predicted proteins | sample MGYA00242891_ERZ507898 | MGnify/ENA primary metagenome ERZ507898 (study PRJEB26167, sample SAMN06115411) | human gut metagenome | host: Homo sapiens | place: China:Guizhou | collected 2014-10-15...
GATTTGAAAAGATTGAAACTTTTTCGGAGTACGAAAAACTTGCAGAAGTAACATGCACCTATCCCTCTTCATTTTTCCCTGTGTAATATGGGACTGTCGTTTCTCTCTGGCGACATACTGCAAGAGAATGCCGGGAAACACATATAAAGATGGAAGGAACATAAAAATGTTCTTGTAGATCCTCTTGCGATGTCCGTTTAAGCCGCTTCAAAAAGGCTGTACGAATTATCCAAAAGAAAAAGGCGACCGCTGAACAGTCGCCTTTTTCTTTCCCTCAACCCCGCAATCAAAAATATTGGGGGCTCAAAAATCCGGTAGAGAGGAGAGGGAAGGAACCCCGTTCGGGTATCTCCGTTCTTCAAAAAAGACTCCTCCCCCTCTCCACCGAACTCATTCCTACTCTTCAACCTTACGGCGCTTTTCCCAGAGCTTCATGTCCTTCATCTTCTTGCGGCGCTCGCGCTGAAGGCCCTTGCAGACCAGCGGGGTATCCTTCTTGAGGCCCCACTTTTCGCGGTATTCGGCAGCGTCAAGATTATGGCTGGCGAGATGCTTACGCGTCAAAATTTTGAATGTCTTGCCGCATTCCATGCAGGTAATCGACTTTTCTTTGATGGATTTGCGGGGATCGCTCTGCACATCGGAGCTGGCAAGCTCCTCAACGCAGCCTTCACCCTCGGCAACGTTCTTGATATCGGACGAAAGACGACGCACCATGGAAATGATTTCGTCTTCCGACATGATTCGGACGCTGGCCTGTGCTTTGACAATATCCAGTGCTTCTTTCAAATGATCATCCATCAGGGATGCCTCCTCGGAACAAAGTTACTGAAAAGGTTGTGCCATGAATCCAGGAACCTCTCCTGCATTCACTCCCCCCAGAATCCCGTACGCCTTTTCCCCCGTTATCCCCTCACCCCTGAAGTGATACGGGGGGCGGAAACAGCAAGGAACGAAACCGTTCCCCCGGCAAAGCACCCCTACCAGCCGGTCCACTGTCCTTGATGCCAATGCATCTCGCTTCCCTCTATTCCGTACTCAGGATCTCTGCACAACAAGCCATATCTAAAAAGATATTGTTCAGTATTGCACGAGGGGCCTATGCAATGCAACCGCTTTTCGTACCTTTTTATTATATACTTTCCATGAATGCCGTCTAAAAGGCAGCTATTCCATGCAGGCGCATCAAGAAGTACGGTGAAGGAAAGATGCTTGCCCGTTCCATCCCGCACAGGATGGAATCACAGCTTGCACGAGGAAAAACAGTTCCTCTCGTTTCCTTGGATAGCCTATCCGATAGGGGACGTAAATGATGCCTTGCATTTTTCTCAAGAACATAACGTCGGCACAGTAAGGAGATGCGGCTAACAAGCCCATAAACGGAATCCCACACAGCCCTCAAACCGGGGACAACGTACAGGAGGCATCTTAAAGGAAAATCTGCGGCGGGGCTCAGAACCTTTTCACTTTGAGGCAGGTATCCATCCAAAGGCGACCTGTAGGCTGCGAACAAGGATTCCATACACTGAAGCCGTTGGAAAGAGCGGGATATCTCCGTGCCGGCAGGCTTGGGAAAGGGTATTTTTCTGAAGAAACGTTCTTCCCAAGTCTTCTATCCTTTTAAAGCATATCCGCTCTACACTATTCCCCTGCCTCGCTCAGGCAAAGGAGCGCGGATCAATGTTGTACTTCTTAACCTTGTAATTGACGATCCGGTAGCTTACCTGCAAATCGCGGGCGGCCTGCAGCATATTGCCATGCGCATGTTGCAGGGCGTCAATGAGCAGTTCCTGTTCGAAGCGCGCCACCGCATCGTTGAACGGCAACGCCGCCCGGCTGTCCCCAGACGTCTGGAGGGATTGGGGCAAGTGAGCGGCGCGCAGGACGAGATCGTCGCAACCTTGTACGGCGAGCTTCATGCACTGGGCCAGCTCTCCGGCATTGCCCGGCCACGGGTATTGCAAAAGAAGTTCCTGTGCCGGTGTCGAAATGCGCTCCACTGTGCGCCCCAAGGCCTCGGCGGACGCCTTGAGGAACATATCCGCCAACGGAAGGATGTCTTCAGGACGTTCGCGCAACGGAGGCAGGGCAATGGGAAACACGGTGATACGATTGTACAAATCTTCGAGAAAGGCACCTTGGGCGACCAGTTTTTCCAAATCCGCCGACGATGAACAGATGAAACGCACGTCCACGCCCACGGGCTGCCCTCCCCCCATGCGGACCACGGACTGCTCCTGCAAGACATGCAGGATCTGCGCTTGGATGGACAGGGAAAGCTTGTCGATGTCCTCAATGAACAGCGTACTGCAATTGGCAAGCTCGAACAGCCCTTTGCGGGTCTGAACGGCACCCGGGAACGCGCCTTTGCGGTAGCCGAACAATTCGCGTTCGGCTTGTTCCTCGGTCAGCCTGTCCGCACCCGGCGATTGGAGGCGCGACGCATAAAAACGCACCAGCGGCAGTTCGTTGCGCACGCTTGCCGTATGGATGAATGCCGCCACCCGGGCTTTTCCCGTACCCGGTTCGCCCCGGAGCAGGACCGGACCGCGCCCGTGCCCGGCATAGCTGGCCTGCTTCAACGCCTCGCACATGCTCTCGGACACGGCAAGTATGCCGCCGTCCAAATCCCCGGCCACATGCGGCCTGTCCCCCCGGCGCTCGGCAAGGCGCTGCTGCCGGGCCATGTCGTCTTGCAAATACGTGGCCTGCGCCGCAATCATCCCCGCAACGACCTCGAGGAAACAGCGCTGCCGCTCCAGTTCTTCGCGTGAGGCTCTCGGCGTATCGACACTCAACACGCCAATGACCTTGCGCGCCTGTTCGCGGCCCGGCTCCCAACTCATCTGCGGAGCGAGCACCGGGACGCTGAGGAAGGCCAGCGAAGACAGTTCCTCATCGGTGCGCATAAAAAATTTGCTGAGAAAAACGGGATGCCCCTTGAGGCATTCGACGATGACCGGCTTGCCCGTGACGAAAACCTGGCCGGTAACGCCCATGCCGGGCTCATACACGACCTGGGCGCTGCGGGGCGCGCCATCGGCCACGCACAGGCGCAACGTCCGTGTTTCCGGATCGAAAATGACCAGATGCGGGCGCAGAAACCCATGCCGCTCGGTGAGAAGCGAAAGCAAGGAGTTAAGCGAAGACTGGAACCCACGCTGCGGCCCCATTCCTGCGGCGATGCGTTGCAGGGTTTCCATGTACGGGACGGGATTCATCAAACCGGCAGACGACTGTTCAGACATACGAATCAAAAAAGGGACCGGCCGAGAGGCCCGTTTCAAGTCCCTTGTGCGCTATAGGGTGCATCAATGCGAAGAGAAAAACGGAACAGTCGGCCCTCCTCATCCATAAAAAAGGCATCCGGAGGATCCGAGGCGCGTTCGCGCTTATGGCTCATGCCTCGGAAAGGGGCAAGGGGGCGCTGGCCCCCTTGTACCGGAAGCACGCCTCCGGCCCCTTTCAACAAACGGCTAAAACAGCCGCGACGAGGCGAGGATTTCGCGCCCGCGCTCGGCGGCCTTGAGGTTTACGTCAACCAGCTTGGCGGGCATGAACATACGAATGCCTTCCTCCAGCGCTTCGAACCCGAAGGGCAGGAGGCCGGAAGCGCACAGCACGCCGAGCAGGATGTTGTTGCCGCACTGGGCGGAACCGAGTTCGATGCCCATGCTGCGGCAGGGGAGGAACCACGCGGAGGAAGCGCGATCACGCACGGCCTGTTCCACGGCGTCCAGCCCCGGAGCGACTTCGCGCCCGGCGGAGACGGACAACGGCGGGATGACGTCCGTACTGGAAAACACCACGCCGCCCTGCTTCAGGTAGCGCAGGCCGCGCAACGTTTCCAACGGTTCGAAACCAAGCACGATGTCGGCTTCGCCGAATCCGAGCTTGGGGCTTTTCCAGCCGCCGAGCAAAATGGTGGATTCCACAACGCCGCCGCGCTGCGCCATACCGTGGATTTCGCCGGCGACCACCTCGACGCCCTGCGCCACGGCCACGCGAGCCAGCAGCGTGGTGGCGGTAAGCGTTCCCTGGCCACCCACACCCGTCATATAAATACGAATACGATTGCTCATTTTCAGCTCCGCTTGCGGGCCCGGATAGCGGGCGTTACCTGGAGACACACCATGCAGCCGGAACACTGCGATTCATCCACGCTGACGACCGGAGCTTCGGCGGTGCCGCCGCGACGGAACGCGGGGCAAGCAAGCTCGGCCAGACACTTCAAGGCTTCCTCGCCCTGCGTGGCGACTTCGGCCACCTGCGGGCGGTTCTGCTTCAGCGTGCGGCGGGCGAACAGCATACAGGGCTCTTCCGCAATGATGACGCGGACCCCGGAACGGGCCTTCATTTCCTCAATCGTCTTCAGCGTGCCGCGCATGTTGAAGGGCTTGACCTTGGCGACGTCCGTAACGCCGATACCGCGGACCACGCTCTCGATGTCCAGATGGTTGCAGCCCTCGCCGAGGACGGAGGTGCACACGCCGGGATTGGGCTGATGGCCGGTCATGGCGGTCGTGCCATTGTCGAGGATCACCAGCAGCACGTCGTGCTTGTTGAACACGGCGTTGGCAAGGCCGGTCATGCCGGAGTGGAAAAACGTGGAGTCGCCGATGAACCCGACCACAGGACGATCGGAAACCATGGCGAACCCGCTGCCGGCGGATACGGAAGATCCCATGCAGAACAGGAAGTCAGCGGCGCGCAGGGGCGGGACCATGCCGAGCGTATAACAGCCGATGTCGCTGGAATAGACGGCTTCGTCACCGAAAACCTTGCGGACGGCATAGTACATGGCGCGGTGCGAGCAGCCGGCGCAGAGATTCGGAGGACGACCGGGCAGGCGGGAGACGTCGATGGCGGCACCGTCGGCGGACGGGAGTTCCTTGCCGAGCACGGCGGCCAGCGCGCGGGCCACGGCACCCGTGGAGTATTCGCCGAAAATCGTCAGGTCCGGGCCCTTGCCCACGATGGAAACGTCGATCTTGCGTTCCTGAGCGAGCGCGCGGAGATCCTGCTCAACCAGCGGCTGGAGTTCTTCGAGCACCAGCACCGTATCGCAGCCGGACATAAAGTCCGCCAGCAGGTTTTCCGGCAGGGGCCACGTGAACCCGAGCTCAAGCACCTTGACATCCTTTTCCCAGCCGTTTTCGGCGAGCGCGTCGGCAAGGTAGGCACGGCTGATCCCGCTGGCTATGACGCCGATGCGCCCTTCCCCGGAAACCTTGTTCCACGGGGAGGCTTCGGCCTTGGCGCGGGCGTTCTCAAGGTGTTCGACGAGAACCTTATGGCGGCCCTGCGCCACGGCGGGCACGGGCACGAAACGCATGGGGTTGCGTTCAAAGGGCACGATGGGGGCCGGTTCGCCGAGCGCTCCGAAAGTGACCGGGCCGCGCAGATGGTTGACGCGGGTGGTCGTACGCAGCATGACCGGCTGCTGGAGTTCTCGGGCCAGCAACAAGGCTTCGCGGGTCATGTCCTTGGCTTCCTGCGCCGTGGCGGGCTCGAAGCAGGGCATCCCCATAAACCGGGCGTACGTACGGTTGTCCTGTTCATCCTGGCTGGAATGGCACAAAGGATCGTCGGCGCTCACCAGCACGAAACCGCCGGGAAGCCCCACATACGCTGCGGTGAACAGCGGATCGGCGGCCACGTTGACGCCCACGTGTTTCATCGTGGTCATGCTCATAGCCCCGGCAAGAGCCGCGCCAGCGCCCACTTCCACAGCCACTTTCTCGTTGACGGAATACTCCATGCGGTACCTGCCGCACGAAGCGAGATAGTGGAACGTGTCCGGGATCTCGGATGAAGGGGTGCCCGGATAACAGGTTACCACATTGATCCCTGCTTCCAACGCCCCCCGGACGATGGCCTCGTTGCCAAGAAGCAGGTGTCGCACGCCCGCTTCAGCAGCCAGTAACGGATGACTCATGAAAACCTTCCCTCGTGTTTGAAGCGCGGCGGGAACGGATCCGAACCGCACGGTTTTCCGAAAGAAACGACCCCTGCGCAAACGGGCTGAGGCCTTGCGGCAACAGCCCGTTTTCTTCCCGGCGAACCGGGAACCGACAGGGTTTACGACAGAGGCCGTTCCCCTTGATAGGCGTTAGGAGGCCATGCGCGCCTTCAGTTCGGCGATCTTGGCCTGGAAATAGCCGTTGTTCGCGGCATCCCCCAAAGAAGTGGCGATGCTTTCGTAGGCGGCGAGTGCGCGGTCGAGCTTGCCCGCGAGTTCGGCGGACATGGCCTGCCCTTCCAGAATGGCGGGGCGCAGGCTTTCGGGGGCACTCTTTTCCAGAGAGTCGAAAACGGCGAGCGCTTCGGCGTATTTGCCCTGGCGCTGGAGGAGGTCGGCCTGGTTGATGGCGGCCATCATACCGATGGAGCCCTTGGGATCGGCGGCGGCGACGGCGGCATACGCCTCGGCGGCCTTTCCGTACTGTTCAAGGCCAAGGGCGGTGGTGGCGATTTCAAGCTGGACGCCGGACTTCATGGCGCTGGGAGCAGCGGGCAGGAATGTTTCCAGCGCGGCGATGCGTTCCGGGCCCTGCGTGCTGACAAGGATGCGGCCAAGCTCAAGATGGGCTTCGCGTTCCACACGGGTCTGATGCCACTGCCAGCCGCCGACACCGGCGATGACGAGCACCAGTAAAACGATGCAGGTCACGATGATGCGGCTGTTCCGGAGCACGAAGCTCAACAGCGGCGTGGCTTCGACGGCCACTTCGGACTGGATTTCGCCCATCAGACTGCCGGGGATCTGGGGCCCGGACGGACGGAGAGGATCTGCCATGATGTCTGTACTCCTTGACTCTTCCACACTCTTTTTATGTCGGACGAGGTCCGATGCACGCAGAAACGGGCTTGCCGGAGCAAGACCAAAGACAGCAAAACATAGGTTGGATCGACAGGAATGTCAAAAGAAATGTCCCGGCCCGGGGTTGCGGGAAGCCGCGTGGAACCTTATACATACGTGCTACAGAGAACGCCTCAACCTCCCGCGCCACGAAAAAGGAAACGCCATGACAGTTTCGATCGAACTTCAGATGGAACAGATGGGGCAGCGCGCCAAAAAGGCCGCCCGCGTGCTCTCGGCCGCCGCTCCCGCGGCCAAGACGCAGGCCCTGCGCGCACTCGCCGCACTGCTCATCGAACGCCAGCCTGACATCCTCAAGGCCAACGCCCTCGACGTGAACGCCGCCAAGGCCGCAAACATGGACGCTCCGCGCCTCGACCGGCTCACCCTCACGCCGCGCATCATGGCGGATATGGCCGATGCCTGTCTGCATGTCGCCGAGATGGCTGATGAAGTCGGCGTCATCGAGCAACAGTGGCAGCGCCCCAACGGGCTCATGATCGGCAAGATGCGCATCCCGCTCGGGGTCATCGCCATGATTTTCGAGTCGCGCCCCAACGTCACCATCGACGCCGCCATCCTTTGCCTGAAAGCCGGAGACGCCGTGATCCTGCGCGGCGGCTCGGAGGCCATCCATTCCAACCTCGCGCTGGCCGGGCTCCTCCACGAAGCGCTGCGCAGCGCCGGGTTGCCCGAGGATGCGGCGCAGGTCGTGGAAACCACGGATCGCGCCGCCGTCGCCGCGCTCTGCAAACTTGACAAATATGTGGACGTCATGATCCCCCGGGGCGGGGAATCGCTGGTGCGCGCCGTGTGCGAAGCCGCCACCATGCCCGTGCTCAAGCACTATATGGGCGTGTGCCACCTTTATATAGATGAAGGGGCGGATCTCGGCATGGCCCTGCGCCTCGCCCACAACGGCAAAGTCCAGCGCCCCGGCGTCTGCAACGCGCTTGAGTGCCTGCTGGTGCATGAGAAAGAAGCCGCCTCGTTCCTGCCGATGCTCGCCGGAAAACTCGGCGCCGACGGCGTGGAATTCCGGGCCGACGCCCGCTCCCTGCCCCTGCTGTCCGGAGCGAAGGCCGTTCCCGCGCGGCCCGGCGACTTCGGGCAGGAGTTCCATGACCTGATCCTTGCGGTCCGCGTCGTGGATTCGCTGGATGACGCGCTGGATCACATCGCCAGTTACGGCTCGAACCACACTGAAGTCATTTGCACCAACAACCACGCCAACGCCACGCGCTTTCTGCGCGAGGCCGACGCCTCCCTCACCGCCGTCAACGCGTCCACCCGTTTCAACGACGGCGGGCAGCTCGGCCTTGGCGCTGAAATCGGGATCTGCACCTCCAAGCTGCATTCCTACGGTGCCATGGGCGTGCGCGAGTTGACGACGACCAAATTTGTGGCCCTCGGGACGGGTCAGATCAGGGAATAAACATGACTCCGGCTCAAACCATCGGCATCCTCGGCGGGACATTCAATCCCGTGCATATCGGGCATCTCCGGCTGGCTACGGCTGTGGCAGAAGCCTTGCGGCTCAAGCATGTGGATCTCATGCCTTGCGCCGTCCCGCCGCACAAGGCCGATTCCGGTCTGCTTTCGTTCGAGATGCGTGTCTCGCTCTTGCAGGGCGCTCTGGAAACGCCCCCAAACGCCGCCCCTTCCGATGCCCGGCTCCAGGTCAGCACCCTTGAGGGCGAACTTCCGCACCCTTCCTATACATGGAACCTGATCACGGAATGGCGAAAGAGGCATACCTCTGAAAGCCCCATGTTCATCCTCGGGGGCGAGGATTTCATGCACTTGGACACATGGCACAGGGGGTTGGAGCTTCCCAACATCACCAACTTTGTCGTAGTGCCCCGCTGCCAGGCGGATGAGGAGACGTTCCGGGCAACGATAGGCCGTCACTGGCCCAAGGCCGTCATCACCGAGCCTGATGAAAACAACCTCCTCTCGGCGGCGATCACGGACGAAACATCCTGCCTCTACCTTCCGCTGCCGCATCTGGACATCAGTGCCTCGCTGCTCCGCGCCAAATGGCTTCTTGGCGAAAGCATCCGCTACCTGACCCCCGACCCGGTCATCGACATTCTGGATACCTACAAAGAAGACGTCCGCCTCTGCTGGCGATGACATAAAAGCCTTCCCTGTGGTGGGGAAGGCTTTTATGTACCAGCGGAATGTTGTCTTTTTTGAACCTTTCTCTACTGAATCCCACACGGCGGCAATACGATACAAGCCGACAGGCTTATTAGCGGACAGGCTGTATACCCTTCCAGTACAAGCATGTGATCAAAATCACACACTGGCTGCATCATACTTTCCTTTCACGTTTTATCTCGAATAAAATATACTCAATTGCATGACATTTCACGCTTCATCTCGCTTTATCCGGCCCAAGTCTATAAATCATACATAATTCATTATAATTGTTAGAAAACTATCACATAATACGTAAACATATAAATAGCTATTCCTTAATAGATAGATTATCATTATCATATAAGGAGAGCATGACTTCTTCCGCTCAAAAAAAGCGAACCATGCAATGATGCATAATCAAATTATAATGCATAAACGACTCATTTTATAACCATATAATATACATAGCATAATATAAATATATAATTTATTTATGCATTAAAATAACCTTTATTTCATCATCTTTATGTGCTATTCTTTTTCAATCTATAGAAATATAACATGATAATTCTCAGGTACACCCTTTGCATATTCTTTTTTGAACAAGCGTACCTTTGTAACGCTTCAACAATTCCTATGGAGACTGAATGCAGCCATCCCGCCAGCACATTTTTCCCCCTAAGGGTGTAAGAATGCCCCTCTTTGCTGGCGCGCGCTCTCTCTCTCTCTCTCTCTCTCTCTCTCTCTCTCTCTCTCTCTCTCTGGTCTAGCGCAACTTCCCTCTGCAATCCGTCAGCCTCTTTGTACGGCATTCCTTTGTTTAAGGGATGCCGTTTTTTCGCTCTCCCTCCTAGAGTCAAGCACTCTATCCATTCGTGTCAAAAGACCAGTGTGCGTGAGGCGCATCGCTGGTCTTTTTATTACCCGAAATCCGGGAAATACGCTTTTCTGCTATCCGAATCGGGGAAAGGAACCAGCAGGAATGCGCCCGGCAATGTCAACTTTTTACAGGAGGAACATTCATGAAAAACCGTGTAAAGAAGCAAGCTCTGTCTTTCGCGGCGGCCATGGCGATGATTCTCGGCGGCGGTATGCAATTGTATGCTGCGGACAAAATTGCCGATACCGTATACCACAATGGTAAAATCTATACCATTGCGGAAACGGCACAAGAAGCCAAGGACATCGCAAATGCCAAAAAAGCTGACGTTGTCGCAACGTTGAATGGCAAGATCGTCTTTGTGGGCTCGGAAGCCGACGCCAAAGCGCAAGGCTACCTTGATGCGGCGAAGGTCAACAAAATCGTCGATCTGCGCGGCAAGACCATGTTGCCCGGCTTCGTGGACGGACATGGCCATTTTCCCGGCGAGAGCCAAATCGATTTGTTCAACGTTAACCTGAACTGCCCGCCGCTCGGCCCTGTCGTCAATATGGACGATCTGGTCAGACTGCTCAAGGTCAAGGCCGACAACACTAAGGCCGGGGGATGGGTCTTGGGTTCCAACTATGACGACTCCGTAATCGCGGAAAAACGTCACCCGAACCGTGATGATCTGGACAAGGTCAGCACGACACATGCCGTCGTCGCCACGCACAGCTCCGGGCATATGAAGGCGGTGAACTCTTATATCATCGACACCATCATCCTGCCCCAGGGTGAAGTGGTCGGCAACGATTTCATCAAGGCCGACGGCAAAAAAGTCGACGGTGTGGAAATCAAGAACGGCAAGTTGACCGGTATGCTGTTCGAGATGGACGCTATGGGGCTGGTTACCGCTCCTGCACTCAAGCCCGCAGAAAGCCTCCAGCTCACCGCGCGCGGCTCTCAGGCTTATGCCGCTGTCGGCGTAACCACCGCCGATCAAGGCGGGAGCATGTTGAACACGCTTCCTGCACTTCAGGGATCCGTCAAAAATAAGGATCTCCAAGTGCGAGTGATTCTGCATCCCATGACGTATCTGGTCGCCGGTCAACTGAACCATAAAGCGCTGAAGTGGGATACGAAGGCGAATCCTCTGGACGACACCCCGACTAGCGCATCTCCTTCCGTCGGCGGTGACCTTACCCGGTTCGATGCAGGACAGGACGCCTCTGCCCTTCCCGAAAACTACCTCTTGTTCGGCGCGTGGAAGCAAATCTATGACGGCTCGAACCAGGGCTATACCGGTTACTTCAAGCATCCCGGCTATTGGGACAAGGGTAACAACGCCCCCAACGATCCCGTCACCGGTAAGCCGGATCCCAACGCTCCCAACGATCTGCTGGGCATGAACGGCACGCTCAACTTCTCGCGGGAAAAGCTCATCGCCAGCATGGATTTTTACACGAAAAACAACCAGCCCGTTGAAACCCACACCAACGGCAGTTGGGCGGCGGAAGACTACATGACCGCCATCGAGTTAGCAATTGCCAACCATCCGGATGCCAAGGATCTGCGGCATACGTTCATTCATGGACAGATGGAAGAACGCCAAATCGTCGAACGCTCCATCGGCAAGTATGACGAGCTGGATTCAACCGCGAACATGTACAGCGATCTCAGCGGTACCGCCCGTCAAGAAGGAACCGACACGGACGCGAACGGCAAGGCGTGGACCGCTTCCGAGCTGCGTGCCGCCCTCAAGAACGGCAAGCTGATCAAGGATCAGAACCTCGTTTCTTCGTACTTCATCAACCACACCTATTTCTGGGGCGATCGCCATCTGGAGATCTACATGGGCCCCGGACGCGGCAAGCAGCAGAACCCGCAGGGTTGGGCCGCCGCCTACGGTCACCACTTCACGTCCCACAACGACACCCCTGTAACCCCGATTTCCGCCCTGCGCAGCATTCAGTCCTCCGTGACCCGTACCAGCACGGGCGGTCAGGTTCTCAGCGGTTCCAGCAAGGATCTGAGCGCCAAGGCCATGTATCCTGAAACGAAGGGCGGTACTGAACGCGAATTCTGGGATTTCGATCAGCGCCTCAACCCACTCCAGGCCATCCACGCTGTGACCGTCACCCCGGCCTACCAGAATCACATTGAACGCTTGGTCGGCTCCATTGAAGAAGGCAAGCTGGCCGACTTCGCCATCCTTGACCAAGACCCCATCGAAGTGGCCGCGACCACGCCGCTGGAGATCCAGGACATCCGCGTCGCCACGACCGTCGTCGGTGACAACGTGGTCCACGGTTTCCTGCCCGACGCCGACGCTTTTGTCAGCCAGGTGAACGCGGGCTACGGTCAGGCCGACGGCGTTACCGTCAGCAACCTCAACTCCAGCCCGATCGATCACGCTACGGCCGAAAAGAACTACGGAGCCATAGGCAAGGGTGAAAAGCGCCTCGGCACCCTCCAGTTCACGGCGAACATCACCGAAGGCAAGAGCGGCGTATTCCAGTTCTCCTTCCTCGGCAACGGCGCTACCGTGGCTGAGTTCAAGCTGTACAAGCTCCATGATACGACCACGGATCTGTACACGTACGGCAAGCCCGCTCCCGAACAGTTGGATTCCGCTTCCGGTTACTGGTGGATCGCCGATATGGCCGCCCCCACCGTTCCGTTGACCGAAGCGGATAAGCTGGAAATGGACAAGTCGTACATCGCCTTCTTCGTGATCGGCGATAACGACGGCACGTTCGATGCCGACGATACCCCTGGTGCCATCAAGGACCCCGTATCTCTCGTCACGACGGGCTCTCTGCCCAATAACGGCAATTCCGGTTCTTCAAACGACGATGGCGGAAGCAGCAGCGGCTGTACCGTCGGCTCCACGCCTTCGTATGATCTTCTGGTCCTGCTCCTCGGCATGTCGGCCGTAGCCGCTATCCGCGTGCTGCGCCGCCGCAACGATTAACTGGATAACCTCACCCCGGGTTTCGGCCCGGGGTGGACTCATGGATAAACAGTTTAACAGAGCCGGCACAGTGTTTTTTAGACTTTGAGGAGAAGTGTATGAAGAAGCAGATGCAGAAACACGCTCTGTCAATCGCGGCGGCTGTAACGATGCTCCTCGGCGGCGGCATGCAGCTGTATGCTGCGAACAAAATTGCCGATACGGTCTATCACAATGGTAAAATCTATACCGTTACGGAAACCGCAGCCGAAGCGAGAGAGGGCAACGATGCCAGAACTGTTGACGTCGTCGCCACCCTGAACGGCAAAATCATCTTTGCCGGCTCCAAGGCGGACGCAGAGAGCAAGGGCTTTCTCAGTGTTGCCAATGTCAATAAGATCGTTGACCTGCGGGGGAAAACCATGCTCCCCGGTTTTGTGGATGGGCACGGGCACTTTCCCCAGCAGGGAGAAAGCGATCTTTATAAAGTCAATCTGAATAGCCCGTTGCTTGATGGTACTGTCAACAGCATGGACAAGCTGATTGAAGCGCTTGCCAACAAAGCAAAAGTCACGCCTCCCGGTCAGCCCATCGTCGGCGACAACTACGACGATACACAACTGCTTGAGCAGGTTCATCCCACCAGATATGACCTTGACAAGGCCAGCACTGAGCATCCCATTCTGGTCAGACACATTTCCGGCCACATGTCCGTCGCCAACTCTGCCGCGCTGGACCTTTACGGGATTGACGAAAACAACCAGACAGAGGGGCTGGTCAAGGACAAGGACGGGAAGCCTACCGGACTTTTGCTTGAGGGGGATGCCATGGCTCTCGTTCCTCTGAAGGTAAAATCCAATCCGCTCCAGAATGTTTCCCGTGCCGATCAGGTGTATGCGGCAGCTGGTGTTACAACCGGCGATAGCGGCACCACTCCCGTGGTACAGGACGTTCCTGTTTTCCAAAAAGCGTTGCTCAAGAACCGCCTGAACATCCGCTTGGCCTACCATCCCATGGGATACTATGGAGCCAGTGTCGATATGTTTGGCTGGATGAACCGCGCAGCCTTGGGCTGGACCGATGACGGCACCCCGGATCGCTATACGGACGGCTCCAACGCCCTGCCGGGCGGCTCGGATATCACCTCCTTGCCTGTCGTCATGTATTCCAAGCCCGGTCAAGGAATCCCCTACGAACAGATCGATCCTTCCTACGCGCCTGTGCGTACGGCGAAACTTCCCGAAAACCATATTTTCTTAGGCGCATGGAAGTTCGTTGAAGACGGTTCCCCGCAGGGATATACCGCATGGATGAAAAAGCCCGGCTTCTATGACTGGGGAGAATACACCGAAGAAGACAGTTTTAATAAGGCCGGATATTTTAACGGCTTGCCCGGAACCCGTTACATGACGACCGAGGATCTAACCCACGGCCTGAGCATCTACCACAAGTATGGCCACAGTACGGAAACCCACACGAACGGCTCCGCCGCCGCCGAAGCATGGGTAACCGCTCTTGAGAACATCGTGTCCATGTATCCCGAAGTCAAGGATACCCGCCACACCTCCATTCACGGCCAGACCGTGGAACGCCAGCAGATCCAGCGTCTGGTGGGCGACTATGCGGGCCTCAACGGTACGGCCGGCATGTATGAAGAGCTCGACGGCGCGTTCAAGGATGGCGTCGTCGACACGACCCTCAACGGAAAGCTGCCCAACGGCAACCTTCCCGAGCTGATGGCTGCCCAGAACCACTTCGTCTCGTTCTTTGACAACCACACCTACTTCTACGGCTATCGCCATACCAACAAGTTCTTTGGCCCCGGCCGCGCCTACAACATGAGCCCGGCTGGCTGGGCAGAAGCCTATGGCATGCCCTACTCCTTCCACAACGATACGTTCGTGACCCCGATCTCGCCCCTGCGCAGCATCCAGTCCGGTGTAACCCGCTTCTCCGGCGATGCCCTTGAGGTCCTGGGCCAGAAGAATATTGAAGTGAACGGCACGGGCAAGGATGTTGATGCCACCGTTGATTACAAGGAGCGGATCAACAGCACAGAAACCCGCAAGTTCTGGACGTATGACCAGCGCGTCAGTACGCTTCAGGCTCTCCGCGCCGTCACCATCGCTCCCGCCTATCAGAACAAGCTGGAAGACCGCGTCGGCTCCATTGCGGAAGGCAAGCTTGCCGACTTCGTCATCATGGACAAGGACATCTTCGACGTAGCACAAACGGAACCCTTGACTATCGCGAAGCTGCGTGTTGCCGCCACCATCGTAGGCGACAAGGTCGTCCACGGTGTCCTGCCCGACACGGACTTCTTTGTGAACAGCTTCCGTGTTGCGTATGACCAGCCCACGCTCGACACCGATGTCACCATCGCTGACAGCCAGTATATTGACCATGCCACGGCTGAAAAGGACTATGCGTCCCTGAACGACGGCGAAAAGCGTTTCGGTACCGTATCGTTTATGGCAAACGTAGCCGCCGGATCCAGTGCCGTCTTCCAGATGAACCTGCTTGGTAACGGCGAAAAGCTTAGCAGCTTCAAGCTGTACAAGATGACGGCCAACCAGAAGACCGAATACGTCTACGGCCGTCCGGATTCCGCATCCATGGCTTCTGCCTCTGGCCAGTGGTGGGTTGCGGACTTCACGAATCCGACTGTCGCGCTGAGTCAGGATGCCGTGCTTGAAATGGATAAGCAGTACATCACGTTCTTCATCATCAAGGACAACGACGCCACCTTTGACGCCGACCAGACCGCCGGCGTGATCGTTGACCCCGTGTCTCTGGTGACCACCTCCGGCACCATGCCTTCCAACGGCGGCTCCTACCAGCCTGACCAGGCCAAGAAGGACGATGGCGGAAGCAGCAGCGGCTGTACCGTCGGCTCCACGCCTTCGTATGATCTTCTGGTCCTGTTCCTCGGCATGTCGGCCGTAGCCGCTATCCGCGTGCTGCGCCGTCGTAACGAACAATAACATCTGCTGAAAAGGGGCCTCCACCCCGTGTGGGGGCTCCTTTCCCGCTCAAGGTTTCATGGCGAATTTTTGCTACAAGGCCATTTCCGCGAAGGGTAAAACCGTGCGCGGCTTGGTGGAGGCTGACACAGAACGGCAGGCCATCGCGTCCGTACGCGAAAAGGGGCTTGTGCCGCTCTCCGTCGAATCCGCGTCTGCATCCGTTGCCAATCCGGGAATGCCTTCTTCCAAGAGCTCCTTCAAAAAAATCCTTGAATCGCTCCACCCCGTCCCCAAGACGGCCGTCGCCGCCATGGCCCGCCAGCTTGCCACACTGCTGCACGCGGGCCTTCCGCTCGACGAGGCCCTTGCGAGCATCTGCGCACATGACGACGCCTCCCGGATGCAGGGCATCGTTTCCCGTCTGCGCGACCGGATCATGGCGGGTGGGGATCTCGCCGACGGGCTGGCGGAATTCCCCAATGTTTTCTCGTCGACATTCGTAACCATGGTGCGGGCGGGCGAGGCCTCCGGCACGCTGGAACTCGTGATTGAACGCTTCGCCGAGCACATCGAACAGCAGGTGGCTTTGGTGCGCAAGGTGCAGGCTACGCTGGCCTACCCCATCCTCATGCTGTTCGTGGGCATCGGCGTCGTCATCTTCCTGCTGACGTTCGTGATCCCCAAGGTCACGCAGATTTTCTCGGACATGGGCCGCGCGCTTCCCGTGCCCACGCAAATCCTGTTGGCCGTCAGCGACGGCATCCGATCCGGCTGGTGGATCATCCTGCTCCTCGTCCTCTGCATCATGATCGGCGTTTGGCGGATGCGCAGGACCGAAGGAGGCAAGCGGTATGCCCACCGCCTGCTGCTGCGCCTGCCCGGCATTGCGGGCATCTACCGCCCGCTGATCGTCGGGCATATGACCCGCACCCTCGGTATGCTCCTCAAAAACGGCGTCACCCTGCTCAAGGCCCTACATATCGTCAAATCCGTAGCGGACAACAAACTCATGGCCCAAGCCGTACAGAACATGATCGACGGCGTGCAGGCGGGCCGGGATCTTTCTGAATTCATGAACGATCCGCTTGTTTTTCCGCCGTTGTCCCGCCAGATGGTCGCCGCCGGAGAACGGAGCGGACAGCTCGGCGAAATGCTGCTCTGGGTCGCCAACGACAGCGAAAACCGGGTCGCCTCGCGTCTTCAGGTCGTCACGTCCCTCATGGAACCGGTTATGATCCTCCTGCTGGGCGGCATCGTCGGCTTTGTGGTCATCGCCATCATCCTGCCCATCTTTGAAATGAGCACCCTCGCAGGCTGACCATGTCCAGACGCTTAACCACACTCTTCTCCCTCTTCTGCATCGCGCTGATCGCGTGGTTCCTTGCCCGGGCGACCTTCGCCCTGCGCGAGACAGCGCTCGAAACATCCGGCTCCGCCTCCCGGCTTGCGGAAAACGCCGCTACCGCGCCCGAGCCGCTCGCCGCCTTCGACGGCATCACCACGCGCAACCTCCTCGGGGTCTCCGTCTTCCCACCCGAGGTCCGCCGCTCCCTAAAAAGCGGTACGGATGCGGATTCCGGCGAAGAAAACGGGCGCCTTTCCGCCGACGGCATCGACGCGCTGCCCATCAGCAAGCAAGGCTGGAAACTGCTCGGGACCATCGTGAACACGGGGCCGGGCAAGGCCAGCCGCGCCGTCATTCAGGTGAACGGAGCGGAACAGCCCTACAGGGAAGGGGACACGATACAAGGGTGGAAAATCGCCCTCGTGCAGCGCCGCACCGTGGTCGTCGCCAAAGGCGGATCAAAAGAGCGGCTGCTCATGAGCGAGGACCCCATCCTTCAAAAGGAAGACACCAAACCCGACGAACAAAAGACCGTGAGCCGCGCCCGGCTGCGGGAGGAGCTCGGCGATGTCGGGTCCCTGATGCGCGCCGTCTCCGTCTCTCCGCAGACCGTGGGCGGCTATCAGGGATTACGCATCCTCGACATGCAGTCGGGAAGCTACATAGAGGAGCTCGGACTCAGGAAAGACGACCTTCTGCTGGGGGCCAACGGCAAGCCCCTGAGGGGATTCGGCGATCTGGGCGGGCTCGGAGATTTGGCCGACAAGAGCGCCATCACGCTCGAAGTCTTGCGCAACGGGAAAAAAACCATCATCCGGTATGATGTACAAAGTTGATGCCATGTTCGATTCGTTCAGCAAAGCGGCAACGGCCCTTCGTGTATCCGTCCTGTTCCTCGCCCTGTTCTGCGCGCAGGGTTTCCCGTCCGCCGCTCCGGCGTGGGCCGAGCCAGAAAGCGGCCTGACGCTGGATTTCAAGGATGCGGACATTCATGCCCTCATCAAGTACATCAGCGAAGCCACAGGCCGAAACTTCATCACCGATCCCACGGTCAAGGGGAAGGTGACCGTCTATTCCCCTGTCAAGATTTCCCCGGATGAAGCCTTCGAAACCTTCGTTTCCATCCTGCGCGTGCAGGGGTACGCGGTGCAGAAGAGCGGCAAGGCCTACAAGATCGTCCCGCTGAAAGAAGGCCTCGGGCAGGGCGAAGACGCCGCCGTGGGCCGCAAGATGGGTTCCGAGCTGGAAACCGTGGTCACGCAGATCGTACCCCTGAAAGTCGGCGTGGCCGCCGAGCTCGCCAAGATCCTTCCCTCCCTGCTCGGGAAGGATTACGCCATTTCCGCCTATACCCCGTCGAACACCCTCGCGCTGACGGCCCCGGCCCCCAACGTCGCCAAGGCCATGGCCTTCCTCGAACAGGTGGAAGCCAGCGATACGGCGGGCACCTCCGCAACGCTGGGCCTGCAATACGGCGATTCCAAGACGCTGGCCGCCACGCTCGCCAAAATCCTCAAAAGCCGGGATGAGGAGTACGCCAAAAAGGGCCGCCCCACCGTCAGCCTCGTGCTGGCCGACGAACGCACCAACAGCCTGCTCATCTACGGCGATCCCGAAGCCATCGGCATGGCGCGTGACGCGGTCGGCTCTTTGGATATCCCCACTCCCAAGGGCAAAGGCGACGTACACCTCATTTCGCTGTCCAACGCCAAGGCCGAGGATCTGGCGCAGGTCATCAACACGCTCGTGGAGCGCCAGCGCGCCGCCGGAACGGAAGATCAGAAGCCGGATACCGTGCTCTCCAAGGACATCAAGGTGGTGGCCGACAAGTCCACCAACAGCCTCGTGGTCACCGCCCGCCCGGACGAATTCGAAGCCCTCAGCAACATCGTCGCCAAGCTCGACGTGGTGCGCAAGCAGGTGTTCATCGAAGCCCTGATCATGGAAGTGAGCAGCGAGGCGTCCTTCTCCTTCGGCATCAACTGGGCCATCGGAGGCAACACCGGGGACGCCGCCATCGTCGGCGGGGTCAGCCTGAACGGGGGAGCCGTTTCCCTGAGCTCCAGCGGAGCCAACAAAACGGTATCACTGCCCGCCGGCGTGAGCATCGGGGCCATCCTGAAAGACGCCATCACCGTGGGCAACACGAGCTACAACATCCAGTCCATCCTCAACGCGGTCAGGGGCAACAGCGACGTCGACGTGCTCGCCACCCCGCAGCTCCTCACGCTCGACAATGAGGAGGCCAGCGTGGAGGTCGTGGACAACATCCCGTTCACCAAGGAGAGCACCACCCGCAACGACAACGACTTCACCACCCAGTCCATGGACTACAAGGACGTGGGCGTGAAGCTCAAAATCACCCCGCGCATCAGCGACGACGGCTCGCTCCGCCTTGAGGTGGAGCAGGAAGTCAGCCGGGTCACGCAGGGCCTCATCACCCTCACCAACGGCGACCAGCTCGTCGCCCCGACCACCCGCAAGCGCCTGGTCAAGACCACCATCCTGCTGCAGGACAGCCAGACGGCGGTCATCGGCGGCCTGCTCGACGATCAGAAGACCTACAACCAGAGCGAAGTCCCCGGGCTCGGCAGCATCCCCGTGCTCGGCTGGCTGTTCAAATCCCGCAACAAGAAGTCGACCCAGACCAACCTGTTCATCTTCATCACGCCCAAGGTCATCAGAAACGCGGCCGACTCCGCCGACCTTACCCGCGAAAAACAGCTCGTACTGCATGAAACGAGTGTGGGCCATGACGGCCTCGGCCTGCCGATCATGAGCAAGCCCAAGCTGTTGAAACCTGTTTTCGTGAACTGACGCCATGAAGACGCTCACATCATTGCTGGAACGCCTTAACCTCGATCCCGAGGTACTGGAGGCCTGCGCACGAAACGCGGAGGCTTTGGGCATCCCGCTCGAAAGGGCGCTGTACGAGGCGGAGCGCATCAACGAAAACCAGTATCTGGAAACCGCGGCGGCGCGCCATGCCATGCCCTGTGAACTGCGGCTCGCAGCCCTCATGGACAAGGAAGGTTCCGGTTGGGCCACGGACGCCGAACGCGTCTGCAAGGTCCCTCTGCCGTGGCTCAGAAAACAGAAGGTGGTGCCCGTCCGCGACAAGGACGGCAAACTTGCGCTGGCGATCTGCCACCCGTCCGGCTGGCTTCTCGCACAAGAGCTGGGGATGCTGCTCGGCGAACGCCTTGAACGGCCCGTGCTTGCCCGCGAAGACGACATCACGGACATCATCAACCGGATCTTCGGCGAGTCCACCCGCTCGGAAGGGAGCGTTTCGGACGTGCTCGGCGATTCGGTCAATGCGATCGACGAATTCAACGAAGACGCGGTGGAGGACTTGCTGGAGGACAGCAGCGAGGCCCCGTTCATCCGGCTGGTCAACATGATCCTCGCGCAGGCCGTGCGCGCCGGGGCCAGCGACATCCACATCGAACCCTACCGCGACGTTTCCCGCGTGCGCTTCCGGCTGGACGGCGTGCTCTATGAGCGCCATACCCTGAACAAGGCCCATCACGCCGCCGTGGTGTCGCGCATCAAAGTCATGGCGAAACTCAACATCGCGGAAAAGCGTCTGCCGCAGGACGGGCGCATCGCCATTTCCCTCGGCGGGCGTCAGGCGGGGCTGCGCGTGTCCACCCTGCCCACGTCCTTCGGTGAGCGCGTGGTGCTCCGTTTGCTCGAAAAAAGCGAGCGAGTGCTCTCCCTCACCGAACTCGGGCTCAGCCGGGAAGACCTGCAGCTCATGCATTCCCTTGTGGGGATCACGCACGGCATCGTGCTGGTCACCGGCCCCACCGGCAGCGGCAAGACCACCACGCTCTATGCCGTGCTTCAGGAACTGACCGCGCCGGACAAGAACATCCTGACCATCGAAGATCCTGTTGAATACGAACTGGAAGGCGTGGGGCAGATACAGGTCAATCCCAAAATCGGGCTGACCTTCGCCGACGGGCTGCGCTCCATCGTGCGCCAGGACCCGGACGTCATCCTGATCGGCGAAATCCGCGACGCCGAAACCGCCGCCATCGCCGTGCAATCCGCACTGACCGGGCACCTCGTCTTTTCCACCCTGCACACCAACGATGCGCCCGGCGCGGTCACCCGCCTCTTCGACATGGGCGTGGAACCGTTCCTGCTCTCCTCGGTCCTGCGCGGCGTGGTGGCGCAGCGCCTCGTGCGTATGCTCTGCCCGCACTGCCGGGAAGCCTATCTCCCGGACGGGCAGGAGCTGGAAAAACTCGGGGCGGCCCGCTCCGCCTACCGGCCCGGCCAGCCGCTTTACCGGGCCAAAGGCTGCCCGGATTGTCTGGACACGGGATACCGGGGCCGCATGGCGATTTATGAAATCATGCCGGTGAGCGACGCTTTGAAACGGCTCATCGTGGATAAGGCCGACTCCAACGTGCTCGGGGCGTGCGCGCTGTCCGAAGCCATGCGCAATCTGCGGCACGACGGCATGTTGAAAGTGATCGCGGGGCTGACCTCGCTTACCGAAGTAGCGAGAGTTACCAATGAGTAGCAAAACGAACGATACGTCCCACCGGTGCGCCGCAACGCCTCCGCATGAAGCCCGCAGCGAAACACGTTTGCCATACGGGGCTGTCACATGATGCGGACGTTGCTGGACAGGCTGCTTTTCGCGCTTCCTTCCCCGCCTTCCCGGGCCTCGCTGGTACGAGGGGGGCTCTATCTCCTGTTTGGCCTGCTGCTGTACGGCCTGTTCCTCGGCGTGCTGTACATGCGCGAGCTCGGCGTGGTCGGCCTGCGCCAGTGGTGTGGGCGTCTGCCCGGCGTGCAAGTGAGCATGAGCCGCCCGGAGATGTCTTTCTTCCCGCCCGCGCTGGAAATCGCCGATCTGACGGTGCAGCCGCCGAACGCCTCGGAACCGTTGGCCTTCCGCAATGTCCGGGCGGGGCTGACCGTCTTTCCGCTTGGCATATCCCTCGACGCCGACATCGCCGGGGGCGGACTGGCTGCGACCGTGACCCCGTCCTCGCTCTGGAACCCCGAACGGCTCGCCGTGCGGTCATCCCTCTCCGGGGTCGGCATCGAGCCTTTGCTCAGGCCATTCATGGGCAAAACGTCTCTCGTCCAGATACGGAGCGGCAAGCTGGAGGGTTCCGCAACCCTCGACCTGCCCCTTCTGAACGGGCGGCCCGAGCCGCTTGCGGGCGAAGGCTCATTGAACCTCTCCCTGCGCGGGGGCGTGGCGGATCTCAGCCTGCCCATGCTCAAGAGTTCCCGCTTGGACAAGCTGGAAGGCACAGTGGAAACCGGCTGGAAAAGGGATCGGCTGACCTTGCATCAACTCGCCGTGCGGAGCCCCATGCTCGCGTGCACCGTCCAAGGGCAGGTCACCCTCGTTCCGCGCGATCTCCCCGCCAGCCGCATGGACGTGCAGTCCGCCCTGCGCATCCCGCTTGAACAGGTACGGGAGGAACTCATGCCGGAACGGACGCTCCAATCCCTCAAAGACAAAGGCGAAGTCCGGGTACGCATCCGGGATACCTTCCGACGTCCCTCCTTTGACGTGCAGCCCTGACCGGAGAGCATTATGATCGCCAAGGACAGCTTCATCATCCTCCAGTCCGGGACTGAACTCACGGGCGCGTTGTGCCGCGTCGGGCTGAAAAGCCGCGAGGTTTCGTATCTGCACCACGTCACCTGCGCCGATCTGACGCCGCAAGCCGTGGCCTCCGGCCTCCGCTCCCTGCTCGACGGGTTGGCCGCGGCGGGCCTGAAACGCCCGGACGACGTGCGCGTATGCCTGTCCGCCGGGGCCGCGCTGTTCCGGGACTGGGCCTTCCCCTTCCGCTCGCGGGCCAAGGTGGAGCAAGCGCTTTCCCTGATGCTCGAAACCGAATTTCCCTTTGACGCCGATACCCTTTCGCACCGCGTCTGCCTGACCGGGAACGCCGCAGCGTCCGCCGGATACAAAAGCGGCGTACAGGCAATCAGCGTATCCCTCCGAAAGGAAGAACGGGATTCATGGTTGGACGCTTTCGAAGCGGAGGGCCTCTTCCCCCGTCTCGTCACCGTTGATCCGTTCCCGTTACTCATGAATCTGCCGTCCCGACAAAACGGAATGGCCCTGCTCCTGTACGTCCAGCGCGGATGCTCCACCTTGGCCCTGCTCGACAACGGCGTCATCCGGCGCATTCGGACCATCCCGGTTGGCTGGACCCCCGAAACGGACGCCGCCGACCTCAATGTTTCCTTATCCGAACGGGAAAACGCCGCTCTGCCCGGATTCGCCGACCGGCTGCGGCGCGAAACGTCCCTCGTATTGGACGGGACGCCTTTCGTACCGGATCGCCTTCTCGCCTATGGCGAGGCCTTTCTCGGAAACGGCGCGTCCGCCCGTTTCGCCGAAGCCTTCGAGCTGCCCGTTTCCGTGCTTGGTCAAGAAGTCCCCTTGGCCGGGCAGGTGGCCCGGCTGGGAGAAACCGATCCCTCCCGGCTCCTCGCGCTCTGCGTGGCAGCCATGCCGCTCCCGGCCCCGTGGCGTCCGCCTCTGTTCCCTTCGTTCCATCGTCCTCCGAAGGGAGGCCATTTTTCCAGCGAACACGGCAGGCGTTTGGCATGGGCCGCCTGCGGCGCGCTTGCCGTGGGCGCGGCCTGCCTCGCCTCCGTTTGGGCGGAAGGATACGCCGCCGGACAGCAGGCCGTGCGCCATGAGGACGCCGCCCGCTCCCTGTTCCGCAAGGCGCTCCCCGACGTGCGCGGCTCGTTCAACCCCGTGCAGATGGAGAGCATCCTCAAAAACCGCATTGCCGGATTGCGCGGCGGCGGGGAGAACGACGCCACATTCCCGGCCCTCCACCTGCTGCAGGACATGCACGCCGCCGTGCCGGACTCCCTCGACATCCGCCTCGACCGCCTGAGCCTCGACGCCCGCCGCTGCGGGCTCAGCGGAACAGCCGCGAGCTATGAGCAGGTCAACGCCCTGCGCGTGGCCCTGTCCGGACTCCCCGGCGTCCGCGAGGCCAAAATCCTCAGTGCAGCCAGCCGTACCGGCAAGCCCGAACCGGGCACGCCGTCGGGCGCGGTCATCTTTGAAATCGAACTTGCCCTTGAGGGAGGCCAGTCATGAGCGTGTCCCGTCCTCTCCTCCTCGGCCTCGGCGGACTCGCGCTTCTCGGCGTGGTCCAATGGGTGATCCTGCCCGCCTTCGAATATCGCGCCGACAACGCCTCACGCGCCGAACGCGCCCGGCAGCGCCATCTTTCCATGCAGCTTCTGACCGACGACTACGCCCGGCTGTCCCAATCGAACGCGGCGGCCCCGGCGAAAAACCGCTCCCTGTTCAGCCTCGTCAACAAGGAGGCCGACCGCCTGTCCCTGTCCCGGCGCATTGAGGCCCTCCGCCCGGCGGCCCGCAAGGAAAACGACGGCTCCGAACGCATCGAGATGCGCCTCACCGGCCTCTACCTGAAACAGGGGGTGCAATGGCTGCACGCGCTGGAATCGCACCCCGGCGTCCGCGTCGAAAACCTCACGTTCCGGCGCTCGGCCAAGAATCTCCTGGATATGGACATGACCGTTTCCCTTTCCGGAGGCACGCAATGAACCGGGGCTTCACCCTGCTGGAAGTGCTCATCGCGCTGGCGATCCTGAGCACGGTGGCCCTGCTTGCGGTCCGCGTCAGCGGGGACAGCCTGACGCAACTTGCGGAAACGGGATGGGAGGACGGCGTACTCCGCGCCGGAAGAGGCAAGATGATCCAGATGCTCCGGGAATCCCCGGACAGCCTCGATCAATGGGGAACCCTGTCCCCGGAATACCCTGATGTGGAATGGCATTCAAAGCTTATCGCCCTGCGGTGCATGGAGGGCAAGCGCCTTGAATTCCGGCTTGTGGAAAACCGTGGGACGTCCTCCCGGGAGCTGCTGCTTGAATACATCCTCCCGCGATAACCCGCCTCCGACGGGCATGTACGGCTTCACGCTCGTGGAACTGCTCATCGCCATGACCCTCACCGCCGTCATCGGCATGGTGCTGTTCAGCACCTACAGCATGGTCATGGACAACGGAAAAACCGTGCGCAACCGCGTCCTTGAACGCGAAAGCGAACGCGTCTTCTGGGGCATCCTCGACAACGACATCGCCGGGTTGTGCCTCATCGACGACAAACGTTCCACCCTGCCCCCGCTCTCCCGTGAGCCGATTGTCCCGTCCGACGCGTTCTACCGCCTCACCGAAACGGACAAGCCGCAGCCCTCCGACGACGAAGTGCTGCTGTCCTTCGCCACCAGTTCGCATCTGGCGGACATGCCCGGCACCCCCTTGCCCGGCCCGGTATGCGTGGAATACGTCCTGCGCAACGGCAACCGTTCCGCCGCCTTCATCCGGCGCGAGCGAGCCCACTGCGGCGTGGAAGGCGACTTTCCGTGGTCCGAGCTGGTGCTTGTCCGCAATGTGAAGTCGCTTGAAGTGGCCCTCTATTCGGCCAAGACGCAATTCGTCGAAGATTGGCCTTCCCCATTGCCCCCCGGCGCCGTGCCCGAAGCCATCCGGTTTACCCTGCACAGGGAAGAGGAAGATCAGCCGGAACTGTTTGTCGTCCCCGTTTTCCCCCGGAGGTCCCATGTGCGGAACTAGGGGAACCTTTTTCAAGGACAAACGGCGGGGCGCGGTGCTCATTCTGGTGCTGTTCGTGCTCACCGGGCTTTCCGTGCTGACCGTGGAGTTCAGCCGCGATATCCTGCTCGATCACGCCATGTCCACATCCACCCGCTCCATCCTTGCCGCCAAACCGCTCATGGAGTCCGGCGAACGCCTCGCCACGGCTGTCCTCACCCGGAACAGCGAAGCGGGAACCCCGGATCACGTGCGGGAGGATTGGGGACTGTTCGGCCTCGGGCTGGAACGGCTTTCCGCCGAACTGCCGGGCGCGGACCTTTCGGGCTCCATCGAGGACGAAAACAGCCGCTTTCCCATCAACGCCATTTTCTACGAACGCGAGGCCGATCGTGCCCGTGCCGAGGCATTCGCCGACATCCTCACCCGGCTGCTGGCCGGGCTCATGCGCGTGCACGGTTACGCGGGCGGGCCGGACAACGCCCTCGCGCTTGCCAAAGAGTACGTGGATTCGCTCCGTCAATGGGGCGGGCAGACGGAAACGGACCAAGACACCCTGAAATGGTATCTTACGCAGACGCCGCGCTACCTGCCGCCGGGACGCCCCTTGCTGGCACCCGAGGAAATCCTCCTCGTGCGCTGGCCTCATGTCGAACAGGAATGGGGACGGGATGTTCTGCGCGGAACGAAGGAACTGCCCGGCCTGCTGGAAACCCTGACCATCTGGACGCAGGGGCCCATGAACATGAACACGCTCCAACCCGCCGTACTCAGCGCGCTCGTCCGCGACGAACGGCAGGCGCGGCCCTTCGTCAACGCGGTCCTGCACTACCGCGACAACCCCGACAACGATCTGGGGGAAAACTGGTATAAGGAGCTGCTCTCCGCGTACGACGTCCCGGCCCTTCCCAACGGCTGCCTCGACGTGCGGAGCCGCTGGTACAGGCTCAATCTCTCCGTACGGCAGGGTGCGCGGAAAAACACGCTCACTTCGGTGGGATGGGTCACACACGAATATGTCACGTGGGAATACCGGGCCGTACATTAACAAATGCCGCCCGGCTCTGATACGCACACTTGCGCCCGACAGGAGGAGAAACATGGACAACGGACACATCCGGAAACGGAACAACGGCGGGTTCACCCTGCTCGAACTGATGATCGTCATCGTCATTCTGGGGATTCTCGGAGCCATCGTCGCCCCGAAATTCATGGACGAGCCCCACAAGGCCCGCGTGGTGCAGGCCAAGATGCAGATCGAAAACCTGTCCACGGCGGTCAAAAAATTCTATCTCGACAACGGGTTCTACCCGTCCACGGAACAGGGCCTCGAAGCGCTCGTCACCCGTCCGGCCATCGGCAAGACGCCCAAGAACTACCCGGCCAACGGCTACATCACCAAGATCCCGAAGGACCCCTGGGGCAACGATTACGTCTACACGGCGCCCGGGCAGAAAGTGCCGTTTGAAATCATGAGCCTCGGCTCCGACGGCGCGGAAGGCGGCGAAGGCGAAGCCGCCGACATCTGGGGCGAAGATGTGCCCGACCGCTGAACGGCGGTCCGCCGGGTTCACCCTGCTTGAGCTGCTCATTGTCCTCGTGATCATGGGCGTGCTGGTAGCCGTGGGTGCGGGCGCCCTCTCCGTTGAGCGGAATCCGCTCTACACCGGAGCGCAGGCGCTCGTCACCGCGTCCTCCACGGCCCGCAGCCGGGCACTTCTGCTCAACGCGCCCGTTACGCTCGAACTCGGCCAGACATTTATGGAAATCAGCTCGGAAAACGGCGACCGCCCGCTCAGGGAAGCCTTTCCCAAGGGCATGTCCGCCGCCTCGGTCGACGAACACTACCTGCTCGGCGGCTCTCAGAAGCTGCTGTTCCATCCCCTTGGCGTGGTGCAGGAACACGTCGTCCATCTTCAGTCCGGTCAGGATACCCTCTCGGTCTATATCCCGGCCACGGGAACGGCCCGCATCCTCGAAGGGCAGTTTTCTCTGGAACAGATTCGCAAGGAGTTCTTATGATGTCGGCTCACCGTACCGTCCAGCAATTCGGGCCTTCCCGCCGGTCCCCCTTCCGTTTCGCAGCGGCGGCCCTCTGCACCGCTTTCGTCCTCATGGCGGCTTCCGGCTGTACGCCCATGCGGAAACAGGGAGCCGTCCCCACCTTTCCGGCCAGCACGATGAACGACGCCGTCGAAGCCTATCAGAAGGGCGACTGCCGCGAGAGCATCCGCCGTTTCAGCGCCGCGCTGCAGCAACAGGAGCACCCGGCCCTGCTCAACGGGCTGGGCATGGCCTATCTGAGCTGCAACCAGCCTCGGAACGCCGCCCAAGCCTTTGAACGCGCCGTCTCCATCTCGCCCGGCTCCGCCGCGCTGCATGCCAATGCGGGCACGGCGCTGTACGCCGACAACGATTACAAGAGCGCCGAACGGCAATTTGACGCGGCCCTGCGGATCGATCCCACCAACCCGGAAGCCCTTGTGGGCAAGGCGGGCATCCTCATTCAACGGAAGGAGCCGGAGAAGGCCCTCCGGCAGCTTTCGCTGGTCAGCGGCACGGACGCGGCGTCTCCCGAGGTACTCTACAACAAGGCGCTGGCCATGTATCAGATGGGGCTCACGGACGACGCGGGCACGGATCTCGGTACCTATGCCCGGGAACACCCCAACGATGCCGAAGCGCAGAACGCCCTCGGCGTGGTGATGCTGCGCGCCGGGAACTACGCCAGCGCGAAGGCGCATCTTGATCGGGCCATCGCCTTGCGTCCCGAGCAGGGTGAGTATTACTACAACCGGGCGAACGTGCTCAAGGAGCAGAAGGAATTCAAGGCCGCCATCGACGACTACACGCGGGCCGTCGCCTTCATCCCGGATCTGGCGGGCGCGTACATCAATCGCGGCGACGTGCGTTTCCTGCTGCGCGAAACGGAAGGGGCCTGTCAGGATCTGAAAAAAGCCTGCGAACTTGGGGAATGCGACCGTCTGGAAAAATACGAGGACGCCGGACGCTGCCGGGATTTCTTTTAAGATTGGGGAAGGGGAGGAAGGCCCTTTCTGGAGAAAGGGCCTTCCTCCCCTTCCCCAAACCCCATCCCCTCCATCCCCAAAGACTTTTGTGTTTATCGAATCCCTGTCCGCAGCTTTCCTAGCACAAGTGACCGCATGGTCCTTTCAAGGGGTGAGGATCTGAATGAAGGAAGTATGGCGGGAAATACGGGAGTCGCTGGACATCGGCCGTTTTGTCGGCTCGTTCCTGGATCGGTGGGTCTGGCTGGCTTTCCTGCTCGGGGGCATCGGGCTGCTGTTCCCTTCGGGCGGCCTGCCCCCATTGTGGCGTCTGGCATTCGCGGCCATGACTGAGGAATTGGCGTACCGCGCCCTGCTCCAGCGTCAGCTTGAGCAATGCGTGCCGGGCAAATGGGGGCTGTTTACGGGCGGCATGTTGCTGACATCGGCCCTGTTCGCGCTTTCCCACCTGCCGACGCATACGCCCCTCATGGCGGCTTTGACGTTTTTCCCTTCGCTCGCCTTCGGGGCCCTCTGGACGCGCCACCGCTCGCTCTGGCTCTGCGCCGCCGTCCATTTCTGGTACAACCTGCTTTTTTTTCTCTAGAGCCAGTTCATATCCCCTACATGCGGATACCCGCCCGGCTTCGAAGAAGGACACGATAAAAACGGAAGCATTGGAAGGGAGGGGTGCGCACCGCGCCGGCAGCTTCGGGAAACGGAGGAGGCCCTTTTCCCAAGAAAGGTTCCCCTGCCTCCCCAATCGCCTCAGACCATGAACAATTCAACGCCGTGCTCGTGAATAAGATCCGCCCACTTCTTGTCGATAGGGCCGTCGGTGAACAGCGCGTTGATGTCGGAAAGGTGTGCGACGCGAACCATTGCTGGCCGCCCGAACTTGGATCGGTCGGTCACGAGGAACACGCGGCGGGAACATTCGATGATGGTACGGGCCACGGCGACTTCGCGGTAGTCGTAATCAAGCAGGTTGCCCTCCTCGTCAATGCCGGAAATGCCGATGATGCCGTAGTCCACCCGGAACTCGCGGATAAAACGCTCGGCGCTGGCCCCGACGATGCCGTTGTCCCTGTGCCGCACCGTGCCGCAGGCGACCACCACGTCAAAGGAGGAATTGCGGGCGCAGATGGAAGCCACGTTGATGCTGTTGGTCACCACGCGCAGGTTCTTGTGCTCAAGCAGGGCGCGCGCCGCCTCTTCAGTGGTGGTCCCGATATTGATGCACACGGAAACGCCGTCCGGGATGTGCGTCGCCAACAGGGCGCCGATGCGGCGCTTTTCTTCCTGGCAGATGCCCTTGCGCTCATCGTAGACGATGTTCTCCGAACCGGAAACCATGCCCGCCCCGCCGTGGAAGCGCTGCACTTTTCCCTCTTCGGCGAGCGCGTTGATGTCTTTACGAACCGTCTGCGGCGTCACTTCAAAATGCCGGGCCAGCTCCTCGATGGTCGCGTAGCCGCGGGCCGAAAGGAACTCCTGCAAGGCCTGATGACGAGCGGAAGTTTTGCTCATGTGTCCTCCCTGTGCTCCCCGCTTTTATCCTGTTCTTCCTTTTGGTTCAACAGGCTGTGGGGAAACGTCAAAGGCAATCCGGCTGGACAGACGCACAAAGTCTCCGTATGGTAACGCGCTTTCCAACACTGATCCCCGGAAGACTGCCATGCTCAACAAGAAATGTTTTGTTCTGGATCTCGACGGAACGGTCTACCTCGGCGATATCCCCATTCAGGAAACCGTCGACTTCATCCTCCGCCACTGGGACACCATCGATTTCCATTTCCTCAGCAACAATACGTCAAAGGCCCCGACAACCTATGTCAACAAGCTGACCCGGATGGGTATCCCGGCGACGCTTGACCGCATCCTTTCGCCGGTGACGCCGCTCATCGCCCACCTGCGGGCGAACGGCATCCGCACGGTGTACCCCGTGGGGAACCGTGACTTCGTGGCGTGCCTGCGCGAGCGTATGCCGGAACTGAACGTCCTCGGCTATGACGTATCCGAAGGCGCGGAAGCCGTCGTGCTGGCGTACGACACCGAGCTCACCTACGAAAAGCTCACCCACGCGGCCCTGCTGCTGCAAAATCCGGAAGTCGCCTACCTCGCCACGCACCCGGATCTCGTCTGCCCTTCCCCGCAAGGGCCGCTCCCGGATGCGGGCAGTTTCATGTCGCTGTTCGAAACAGCTACGGGACGCCGCCCTCAACATATCTTCGGCAAACCCGACCCCGCCGTACTCGGCACGCTTCTTCAATCCTATGACAAGAAAGACATGGTCATGGTCGGCGACCGCCTGAGCACGGACAAGAAGCTCGCCGAAAACGCGGGCATCGACTTCATCCTCGTCCTCAGCGGGGAAGCCAAGCTCAGCGACCTGCCCGGCCTCGAACGCCAGCCCACGTTGGTCGTGAACAACCTCGGCCAGCTGGAAAGCGCATAAGCGGAACACGATCCCGTCTATACGCACGGGGGAAGACTTCCTGTACAGCACGCATATTGCGCATGCAAAAAGGCCGCTTTCCCTGAGGAAGCGGCCTTTTCATACTGCCTTTTGGGAGCGCCAGCGGGCTATTCGGCATCCTTCTGAGCGGCGCGGGCGCTGTTCAGGGCGGCCTGAAGCTTGGCTTCGTCCTCGTGGGACAACGAGGACTGGAGAACGGTCCCGCCTGTGCCGCGCAGGGCGTCGAGCACCTTGTCGGTGAGGTCGGAGTCGACCAAAACGAACAGGGCGGACGTGCCGGGCGTCAGCTTTTCAGCAAGCTGCTTCATAAAATCGTCGTTGATGCCCACGTCGCTCAGCGCACCGGCGACGGCACCGGCTCCTGCTCCGACCACGAGGCCGAGCAGCGGATTCATGAAGATCAGGCCGATGAGCACGCCCCAGAAACCGCCGCCGACAGCGCCGCTGGCGGTCAGGTTGTACATCTGGTGCAACTTCACCTTGCCGTTCTGTTTTTTTTCAACAACCACGGCGTCCTCAAGGGAAACCAGATACGACTTTTGCATTTTCAGGAACTGAAGGCGCACTTCCTCGGCCTTGAATTCCGTATCGTATGTCACAGCAATCAGTTTACGCATGGAAAAACCTCCTGATTCGTTTTGTGCCTTGCGCAAAAGGTGCCGCGAACGCCGGGAAACCGCCATTATATATCCCTTTAGAGTTCTGAGAGCTTTGGGGCCGAACGGTTTCCTCAATGTTTTCAGAGAAGGGCGGACGCAAAAAATACGCCTCCGCCCGGCAGGGCCACCAAGATCTCCAGCGTCCCTTACCCTCCTTTTCCCAAAACAGAGGGAGCGGATTCCGTTTTCCCGACCGCAAAAGGGGCCCACTGTCCGGGCTGTACCGGAGACGCCGCCGCAAACCATGTCCCCACATGGCATTGCCCCGATAAAAAGCGGGAACCCGGACGTTCTTTTCCTTGTCCGGCGCTTGATCATCTTTGAACTTTCTTGCATGGTAAAGGCGTAGCACGGAACGGCAAGCTCCGTGCGGAACCCTTTTCCATTGCAACAGGCTTGTTGCGATACAACAGCAAAGAGAACAAGGAGATGCGTTTCCCGCCGGGAGAACCGCGCTTGCACGCGCCGTTCCCTGCCCCTCCGGGCCGCCGCTTGTACGGGAAACGCCATCATATCCCGGAATATTATTCGGCAAAACGCATCCGCAGGAGGAGACATCCATGTCCGCTTACGCTGAAATCTGTTCCATGTTCGAACAACGGAGAAAAGTCGAAGAAGAATACGCCAGCGCGGCATACAGCCAGCTGCTGACCTTCGTGGAGCTTTTCGAATTTTACATCGGCTGCCAGCAACCGGATTTGGTGGTTCCCCTGCGCATCGACGAATGCTGCAACCCCTTGCCGGATCAGACCGCCCCTTTCCGCATCGTCGACAACAAAATGATCGCCGCCGTTTGTATCCGCACGGAGGACAAGAACGACTGCACATGGGTCCCCGTCAGCGTCAAGCCCATCTCGCTGGTGGAATGTTTCATGGAAATCGGCTATGGAACTGACCGCGTCAAGCAGTTCCACGTGAACTTCTCCTACGGCGCCATCGGCATCAAGCAGACGAGCAGCGACAACGCGCTGTCCTACCTTGAAGCCATGTTCAAGGAAGAAGCCTCCTTTAATCCGTTCCACACCAAGGACGACACTAACGAAATCGGGTAGCGGCATGACCGGCGGGGCCTCTCGCGGCCGCCCCTGCCCGTCGGAAACGCCATGTCAGAACAAACCGAAAAGAAAATACTTTCTCCGGAACAGGCGGTGCAGGCCGCCTGCATCCTCTTCGAACTCAACACCCGTGAGCAGGACCTCCTCGAGATGGCCCAGCGAGCGGGTGTTCCCTGTGGCGACGACGCCTCCCGCAGGGCCCTCACCCGCGAATGGTACGGCTTCGTTCACGCCGCCGTGGTGTACGGCCTGATGGCCCAGGCCTCCAATCAGGTCATGGCCGAATATCTGCGGAGCACCCGGACATTGTTGTCGCAAATGGCCGGGTACACCCCCGAGCAGATCGAAAGCTTCATCGACGACACGTTTTCCAGCTATATCCGGCTGATGGCCCAGAACCAGCAGAAGCAGTGCCCCTCACTGTTTTACCAGCGGCTGGTCGGCGAAGGGGCCCTCGAAACCCTACCTAAAGAGCGGGTCGCGTTCCTTTCCGGCATGATGGCGATCACCATGTGCGCCATCCTCGACAAGCTGGGGCAGTACGAATTTGGCGTTGAATAGGATGATATCAGGGGAGGGGGCCCTTCTGGAGAAGGGTCCTCTCTCCCCTCCCCCGAGCCTCCTCTCTCCCAATCTTTTCAACGAATGGGAGGCCACGCGACGGGAGTTCCGTTGGGCGGCTTTTTTCTTTGGAATAGGGATACGACGGATAACTCATTGCCCCACAATGGGAGTGGGTGGATCCCGAGTATTTTTTCAAAAAGTACACAGAGTTCACAGCAGGTGAACTCAAAAGTATGCAAAGGCCGACACACCGCATAATGGATTGCATTGTGTCGAATCTGTACCGAACCAGTCCTTCCACCGAAAAGAATCCGCTGGATGCCGTTGCCAAAAGCACGGCTTGCGGCTATGCTCCGATCATGATCCCATCCTTCACAGACCGCCTCTTCTTTTCCCCATCCATAGCGGGCCGTTCCGTCCCGTGTGGTCTGTGCCCTCGCCTTACACCCGCAAACTGTCTTCCCCCCTGAGCACCTTACGTGCTCCGGTGAGGTGACACCGGACTTTTCCCCCATCCATGCGCATTCCATACCAAGTATGGAAGCGCCCCCGAGCAACTAGGGCTGCATGTCTTTAGGCGTGCGCTTCGTCCTGCCGCATCCTCACTCTATGCGTCAGGCTATCCTCTACTCGTATCTTGTGAGGACCCCATGAAAAAGTTCCTGCTCCCCGCTCTCGCCGCAACGCTCCTTCTGGCCGCCACCGCCGTGGCCGCCCCCCTTGATGCCTTTAAAGGCATGAAAGGCACTCTGGATATCGCCGGAGGCACCGCCCATATCCCGGTCATGAAGGAAGCCGCCAAACGCATCATGACCGCCAATCCCGATATCCGCATCACCGTGGCGGGCGGCGGTTCCGGCGTGGGCGTACAGCAGGTGGGCGAAGGGCTCGTCCAGATCGGCAACACGGGCCGCCCGCTGAAGGACAAGGAAATTGAAAAATTCGGCCTGAAAACATTCCCCTTCGCCATTGACGGCGTGGCCCTCGTGGTCAATCCCGCCAACAACGTGTCCGACATCACCGCCCAGCAGGCCGCCGACATCTACAACGGCAAGATCACCAACTGGAAGGAACTCGGCGGAACCGACGCCCCCATCACCCTGTACACCCGCGAAGACGGCAGCGGCACCCGCGAGGTGTTCGTGGAACGCGCGCTGAACAAGGGCTCCATCGTGCAGTCCGCCAACGTGGTGAATTCCAACGGCGCGATGAAGACCGCCGTAGCGCAGGATAAGCAGTCAATCGGCTACGTGGGCATCGGGCATGTGGACAAGAACGTGAAGGCGCTCGTCTTCGACAAGATGGTCCCCTCGCAGGAAAACGCCTCCAACGGCACGTATAAAGTGACCCGCCTGCTGTTCATGAACACCAAGGGTGCCCCCGAAGGCATCACCAAAGCCTTCATTGACTACATCTACACCCCTGAAGGCACTGAAATCATCAAAAAGAGCGGTTATATCCCCACCGGCAGACAATAACCGCCTTGCCATGAAGCACGGGGAGGAACCAGCCTCCCCTCACCTTTCATGTCCTCAATACATTCATCCCCTGATGAACCGTAGTGCCCGGCCTCGTGCACACTGGCGTTGGCGTCCCCTTCTCCCCCCCAAAAAAAAACGGACGCCAACGCCACCTTCCACTTCCTCAGGGAAAATCGGCATCAGGGCTCGATAAAAACGAACGTCTCCGGAGGGGAAGGGATGGGCGCGAGCTGCGCTGGCAATTTAGGGAGGGAGGCCCTTTCCTCCAAAAGCTCCCCCCTTCCCCCAGTAACCTCTCCATGCACCTCAACGCGGACGGCTTGATGAACACTTCACTCACGGAACGCGGCGGACTCCCTCTGCTGGCGGCATGGCTGGCCGGGGCTTCCGTGTGCGCCGTCTTCGCCCTCATCGCCTGCTTCGCACTGCCCGTCGTGTTCAGCGCACAGGGGGGCCAGATATTCAGCTGGGTCTGGCGTCCGGATACCCACGAATTCGGCATCCTGCCCATGATCGTGGGCTCGCTCCTGCTGTCCGTCTCCGCCCTGCTCCTGAGCTGGCCTCTCGCGGTCGGCGTGGCCTGTGCCATACAGGACGGCGGAAAAAAACGCCTCTTCGGTTGCACCGTCGCGGGCATCGTCCGATTCATGACCACGATCCCCACCGTGGTTTACGGCTTCGCCGCCGTCTTCCTGCTTGTCCCCGTCGTCCGCGAGGCTGCGGGGAAAGGCTCCGGCCTCTGCTGGCTCTCCGCAGCCCTGATGCTCGCCTTGCTCATCCTGCCCACTATGGTCCTGGTCATGGATTCGGCCATGCGGACGAAGGAAAGAAACGTTCGCATCACCGCCGCGGCCCTTGGTTTTACGCGCTCCCAAACGCTGGCCTGCCTCGTGCTCCCCGCCTCCCGGCGCTGGCTGCTCACGGCGGCTATCCTCGGGTTCGGGCGCGCCGTAGGCGATACGCTGATCCCGCTGATGCTCACGGGCAACGCCCCGCACGTGCCGGAATCCCTGTTCGGCAGCCTGCGGACGCTGACCGCGCACATGGGGCTCGTTACGGCCACCGAAGTGGGCGGCCCGGCATACAATTCCTTGTTTGTGGCGGGCGGGCTGCTCCTCCTCACCAGTGCCTGCGTCAGCCTCGCGTTGCGCAAGCTGGCATCCGAATCCGGCGAACAGCTCCCCGAGCCGCCCGCTTTCTGGAGACGGTACGCGCCTTCCGCCCTCCGCCCGTTGTCCATCGTTTCGGGCGCTACCGTCGCCTCCGCCATCATGTGCCTGCTCGGATTCCTGCTGTATCGCGGCCTGCCCACGCTCGGGCCGTCCCTCCTCTTCGGAGACACCCCGCCGCTCCGCGCCCTGCTCGGAACCCTGCCCGTTTGGGACGGCATCTGGCCCGCCTGCGCCGGGACATTCTGCCTCATTGTGACGACCATGCTCCTCGCCATCGGGCCCGGCATCGGCTGCGGCATCTATCTCGCCGAGTACGCCTCGCCTTTCATGAAACGCCTGTTCGGTGTTATTATGGACATCCTCGCTGGCATACCGTCCATCGTCATGGGCATTTTCGGCTTTACGCTCATCCTCTTCCTGCACCGCCTCGGCGTCGCCGGAGCCAGCCCCGGCATTCTGCTCGCGGGCGGCTGCCTCGCCCTGCTGGTCCTCCCTTCGCTCGTGGTCACAACCCGGACGGCTCTGGAAGGGTTGCCCGCCTCCCTGCGCCTGACGGGGTTCGCACTCGGGCTGACCCGCAGCCAGGTAGTCCGCCATATCCTCGTGCCGCAAGCCAGCCGTGGCATCCTCGGCGGCATCATGCTGGCCATGGGCCGCGCCGCCGAAGACACGGCTGTCATCCTGCTGACCGGCGTGGTCGCCAACGCGGGCCTTCCGTCCGGCCTCGCCGTGCGCTTCGAGGCCCTGCCCTTCTTCATCTATTACACGGCGGCCCAATACCAGACGCCGGAAGAACTCGAACGCGGCTTCGGAGCCTCGCTGACGCTTCTGCTGCTTTCCGGGGGCCTTCTGCTCGCCGCATGGTGGCTGCACGCCCGCTATCAACGCCGCAAGGACGCCTGTTCCCTGCGGGAGGGAGTTTCCGCATGACGCTGGCAGCACGCATCCGGCGGCTTTCCGTCGCCTTTCACGAACGCACGATCCTCCATGACATCACTCTGGACATCCCGGCCGAGGGCATAACCGTCCTGCTCGGGCGCTCCGGATCGGGGAAAACAACCTTCCTCCGCGCCCTGAACCGCCTGAACGAATGCCTGCCCGGCTGCCGGACGTCCGGCGAGGCCGAACTCCGGTTAGGCGGCGGACTCCGCCCGATCTATGCCGGACGCACGGGAGAGGCCGCACTCTCCGACCTGCGCCGCCGCGTGGGCATGGTCTTCCAGACGCCCAACATCCTGCCCGCCAGCATCCGGCAGAACATGCTGCTCCCCCTCCAGCTGGCGACAGCCTTCCCCGCTTCGGAGTGGCGGGAGCGGATGGAACGCAGCCTGACGGAGGTGGGGCTCTGGCACGACGTCAGTTCACGCCTGCGCGAACCGGCTTCGATACTTTCGGGGGGGCAGCAGCAACGCCTCTGCCTTGCCCGTACGCTGGCGCTCGAACCGGAAATCCTGCTCCTCGACGAACCCACGGCATCCCTCGATCCCGCGACAACCCACACCATCGAAAACCTGCTCCTCAAGCTGGCGGAGCGCTATCCCATCCTTCTCGTCTCACATGGGTTGCCACAAGCCCAAAGAATGGCCTCGCGGATTGTCCTGTTTGGGAAAGGACGTCTGCAAGGTATGCTTTCGCCCGAAGAACTCCCCAACGAAGCAGAGATGAACCGTTTTTTCGACGGCGGGGACGCTGGAAATCGTTAAGAGAAAAACGTACAGCTCCCCCCTTTCCTCATCGAATGGAAATCTGCCTTGCCCTTAGTGCCCCGCTTCTCCAACCTGTGGCCTCCACGATACAAAAAAACGCGCACCCCAACGGCTGCGCGTTTCTTCATTGCTTGTTAGCATCCCTTTACCACTGGTCTATCCACTCGCGCAAAAGCGCCTGTCCGGTTTCTTTGGCGCTTTCACCCGCACGTTTGGTCTCATCGCGCAGACGGCGAGGATCGATTGCGGCGCGGGCCAACTCACAGGCATGTCCGACGAACCATCTTTCCAGCTTATCCGCATCGACCTCTGGATGGAACTGCAATGCCAGCACATGATTGCCCATGCGGAATGCCTGGTGCGGGGTCACGGGGGTGGAGGCCAGCAGTTCAGCACCTTCGGGCAGATCAAACGTATCTCCGTGCCAATGCAGGACCGGACGGTAACCATCGAGGAAACGCAAAGGCGACTTTCTGCCCGCTTCGGTGAGTTCCACGCCGCCCCAGCCGATTTCCTTGCCCTTGCCGGGGTATACGCGGGACTTGAGCACGGAGGCAATAAGCTGCGCCCCCAGACAGATGCCGAGCAACGGCTTTTGTGATTCCAGACGCTTCCTGATGAGATCTTTTTCATCTTTGAGAAACGGATAGAGCACCTGATCATAAACCCCGATGGCGCCTCCGAGAACCACGGCGAGATCAGCGGCCAGCCATTCCTCTTCGGTAGGCGGTTCGTCTACCGGGCAATATCGAATGGCAAACCCTTTTTCTTCCAGCACAGGCGCGAAAGTACCCAGATCTTCAAAGGCGACATGCTGCATAACCAGACACCGTTTCATATGATACGCCTCCTGCGCCGCGCGCCCTTATCCCCCAGACCGCACAGGCTTTTCATTTAGATTCTATTGATTTTACTCCATTTGGCAAGTCTCATTCAGGTTCTTTTTTCCACCGGGAGGCCATTCGTCTCTGGTTTTCCGGCTTCCTTTTCTCTATGCTGTGCCCCATGGCAGCATCTCAGGCCAGCCCGCAACCCGCACAATCCAAAGGACATCATTCTATGAATCGCATTCTGGTCATGCACGGCGTCAACCTCAATCTGTTCGGCAAGCGAGATCCCAAACATTACGGGACGGAAACCCTTGAAGGCATCAACGGCAAACTTTCCGCACTCGCCGGGGAGCTTGGGGTGGAGGTTTCGTTTTTTCAGTCGAATTATGAAGGCGCGTTCGTGGAACGGATTCAGGAGGCGCACGGGGACGGCACGGCGGGCATCGTGCTCAACGCTGGAGCGTGGACCCATTACAGCTACGCCATCATGGATGCTCTGGCGATCTTGAGCATTCCGGCCGTGGAAGTGCACATGTCCAACGTCCACGCCCGCGAAGCCTTCCGCCACTTCTCCGTGCTTTCTGCCGTAACCCGAGGTTCCATCGCCGGGTTCGGCAGCGGCAGCTATCTGCTCGGCTTGCGCGCCGTTGTTGATTTAGTGAAAGGGTGACGGGTGGAAGGAAATTGTGGGGGCAGGGAGGGGAAACCTTTCTGGAGAAAGGTTTCCCCTCACTTCCCCCACACCCCCATCCCTCCTCTTCCAAAGATTTTTGACCTTATCGAATCCCTTATTGCAGAACGTGCGGAAATTTTTGGCTGTTTGAGTTGACGAGCATCCCACTGCCTTCCCGTTACCCAATGACAACAAATAATAACCACCCGCATAGCGGGTGGTTTATTGTTTCGACCGCCTCGCGCCCTCAACAGGCTGAAGCCCATAAAAAGAGAAGAGCCTCTTTGTTTAAAGAGGCTCTTCCAAAAAATACGGGAAAGCTGAAGTCAGGGATTCAATAAGGTCAAAAGTCTTTGAAGGTGGGGGTCCGGGGGAGGAAACTTTCTCCAGAAAGTTTCCTCCCCCGGTCTTCCTGCCTACTTCCCGCCAAGCTGGCGCTTCCACCAATGAAGGCCGAGACACAACACGGCAGCGGTCTCCCAGCGTAAAACGCGCTCGCCAAGCGTCGCGGGCAGGAACCCCGCACGGGTGAGCTTCTCCACTTCCTGCGCCGTAAAGCCGCCTTCGGGACCGACCACGCAAAGAGTCCTGCCGGGCTGCCCCAGCGTATCCGGAGTCAGCGACATGACCGACTTGTGCCCGCTCTCGACAAGCACGTGCCGATGCTCACAGCCAAGCTCCTCGGCCAACGCGATGAGTTCGTCCACGCCGCCGGGCATGGTCCGCAACTCGGGCAGCCACGGATTGCGGCACTGCTTGGCTCCGGCGGCAAGCTGGCCTTGCCATGACTCCTTGATGTCCGAGGGCACGGGGAACTGGCTCCGTTCAGCCTGCCACAACCAGATCCCGCTGGCTTCAAACTCCACGGCCTTTTCCAGAATCCAGCCCCGGCGCGCGGCTTTTGTCCAGCCCGCCGCAAGGATGACTTTCGATTCCGGTTCGGGATACGTCCACTCGTCGAGAAGCCGCAGGGCCACGGCCTTGGCGTTCTTCTTGTAGGGCAAAACCCGGAAACGCCCCTCGCGCCCCCTGCCGTCCAAAACGCGTACATCCTCACCCTCGCGGATGCGCAGCACGCGGGTCAGATGATGGCTCTCCGAGGCATCCAGCTCATAGGGCTCATGCCACAGATCGGGCTCCAGAAAAAACGTGCGCGCATCGGACCAGTCCGGCGGTTCGGGGATTTCGTTCTCTGCCATTATGTTTTCCTTCAAAAAAAGTCCGCGATACGCATACCGGGAACCGATATGGCGGCACGGGGAAACTCGCATCGGCGAAGGCGATTGTCAAATGCCCCTTCAAAAGAGACGCTCCTTTTGGGGAAGCGCCCCTGCTCTCCGAATAGCCTGTTACCCTTCGGCAACAGGCTTTTGGCGGGACTTGCGGACCGACTCGAATTCGTCCCTGAGGCTGACAAGCCGCCGATAGTTCTTGCGTATCTCCACGCCGCCCTTGCTCAGCTTGTCGTCCGGGCAATTGATGTAGCGCCGGAGCAGGTAGCGGTCGTCCAATATCATTTCCATATAATGGAGCACGCTCAGCATCAGCGGTTCAAAATAGTTGCCGAGTTCGAATTTGAGATCCCGCAACAGCTCAATCGCTTCGAGCAGCATACGGCCATAGGTCAGCCGTTCCCCCTTGTAGTTCCGGGCAACGATATCCTCAAGATAGCGCACTGTGCGCGCCTGACGGATATAGGCGTATTTGCTCATCACTTCCTGCTTGAGATCGTGCAGGAGCGCGAACGCCTCTTGGTTTTCGGGATTTTTGAGGTAGGCGTCCAGTACCTTGGTGGTATTGTTGTAAAACTCTTCGCTGTACCCGATGATGCGGCGCTGATTCTTGGACAACCACGCGAACAGGAACTTGAGGCGCTTTTCGTCCGTATCCGTATTCTCCACCAGTTCATTGCGCTTGTAGACCGCACGGCCCACATACTCGCCGCGTACAATGTCGTTGAGGCGCAGGATCATGGTACTGGTATCCTTGACCACATTCACGTCCGGCATCGCACGTCCCGTAAGCGGGTGGATCAGCTCCTGCCGCTCGACGGAAAGGGCACGGTCCTGCCGCACGTTGTCCGCATTGTAACGGTGCTGCTTGTAGGAAATGCGGATGATCACCACGCGTTTTTCGGCGTCCACGAAAAAACCGCCCTCCTCGCACGCCCGGATCAAATCCTTCTGCTCAGGGTCGAGCTTCACAAGGGCGATTTTTTCAACACGCGGGTAGGGCCGGTTCTCTCCATTGTTCCAGATGGTCGTGATCGTCCGGTCGGACTGCCCGAGCACGCGCACCAGGAACCGCTCGCCGAGCTTGTGCAGACGCCGGGAAAAAAGCGCCGCCGAGGTCCGGCGTTCCGAGGAAATGGGAAAACCATACAGTTCCATCAAAAACTGGCAGACAAACGTACGGTTGCGTTCATACATTTCGTTGTCGCCGATCTTGAACTTGCCGGTGCGCAGCCCGAACCGCTTGATCTCGCCGTCCATGTCGGACGGGAATGAAGCGAAAAGCCCCGCGAGGTGGTAGTGCCCGTAGACGTCCGTGGCGAACACGTGGGCCCTATCCATCGCCAGCAGGTACGGCATCAGCGCGGGGTAATAATCGAGCACGGCGGTATCCACGCGCCGGAATTGATCACGGAAAGGATCCTGGAGTTTTTTGGGCAGGCGGCTCAGGAACATCTGGACGTTGCGGGCGATGACGTGCGTTTCCAAAGGGCAGGAGGCGCCTTCCGCCGTGTTTACCGCGCTGAGGACCGGATGGAGGATGTCATATTGGAAAATTTCGCTGAAACTTTCCAGAGGCCGGGCGAACGCCACCATGGAAAAACCGGGAAGCCCCTTGTATTCCCACAATTCCGCCTCGAAAGACGGCAGGAGATCACGCGAGTCGACCAGCGGATAGTTTTCCGTTTCGCACCACGGTTTGAGCAGGCAGAACTTGACGTGTACCGCATCAAGAAAATGTTTGAGCGCCTCAAGATCCGTAATTTCGATGATATCAGAAAAAGAGTTGGTGTTCGACCAAGAAAAATCGCCGAGGGTGAACGCTTCTTTCCATAACAAAGACATGGTTGAACTCTCTTTCCGGCTTTGTGGACCAAGCCCCTGCCCGCGGAGCAAGGTCGCCTCTGTTCATACACGCCATACACGCTCATGGGTTTTACATAGTTTACCTATCAGAAATGCAAAAAAAATTCCACCCCTGATTTCGAAAAAAGACGGCTGCTCACCCGCGCGCACAGCCTTCTCGTCAGCGAAAAGAGTTTGTGCTTTCCGACACAAAAACAGGAAGCACCTCTCATGCCCCTTGGCATAGCGGCCTTTGATGGGGTATATAAAAAAATTCGCGGCATTGTTTTCATCCGTCAGGCCCACGCCGCACAACGCAGCCCGACCGCTGCACCCTCCGCAACACTTTCTCTCAGGTCATGAGACACGGAGCAGCCATGAGCATCATCAGCACCCAGATGAGTTCTTCCATCAAAAACGGCTCCTGGATCCGTCGCATGTTCGAAGCCGGCATCCAGCTCAAGCAGAAGTACGGCGACGACGCCGTATGCGATTTCAGCCTCGGGAACCCGGATCTCGCTCCCCCGCCCGCCGTTGGCAAGGCGCTGGCCGAATTCGTCAAGCACGTGGACGAGCCGTTCAGCCTCGGCTACATGCCGAACAACGGGTTCGGCTGGGCCCGCGAAAAGCTCGCCGCCCACCTTTCCAAGGAACAGGGAGTAGAGCTCACGGCCAACGACGTCATCCTGACCTGCGGGGCCGCGGGCGCGCTCAACGTGATCTTCAGGACCGTTCTGGAACCCGGCGACGAAGTGCTCACCGTGACCCCCTATTTCGTGGAATACGGCTCCTATGTGGGCAACCACGGCGGTACGCTCAAGAAGGTCCCGACCTTGCCGGTTACCTTCGGGCTTGATCTGCCCGCCATTGAGGCGGCCATCACGCCCAAGACCCGCGCCATGATCATCAACTCGCCCCACAACCCCACCGGGACCGTCTATTCCCGCGAAGAGCTCGAAGGCCTGACCGCCATCCTCGCCAAGGCCTCCGAACGCAATGGCCGTCCGCTCTATCTCGTGGTCGACGAACCGTACCGTTTTCTGGCCTTCGACGGCGTGGAAGTGCCGAGCCTGCTGCCCATGTACCCCTACGCCGTTCTGGCAAGCTCCTTCTCCAAGAACCTGTGCCTCGCCGGTGAACGCGTCGGCTTCATCGCCCTGTCCCCGCTCTTCGCCGAACGCGCCGAACTCATGGGCGGCCTGACGCTCGCCAACCGTATCCTCGGCTTTGTGAACCCCCCGGTCGTGGGCCAGCATATCATGGCGGGCGCGCTCGGATCGCAGGTGGACGTGAACATTTATGCCCGCCGCCGCGAAATGATGGGCAACGTCCTCTCCGACGCGGGCTATGAATTCCAGATGCCCAAAGGCGCGTTTTATTTCTTCCCGAAGGCTCCCGGCGGCGACGACGTGGCCTTCGTCAACAAGCTCCTTGACGAACGCATCCTCGCCGTGCCCGGTTCCGGTTTCGGCGGCCCCGGCCACTTCCGCCTGGCGTTCTGCGTCGAGGACGAGGTCATCGCCCGCTCCGCCGAAGGCTTCAAGCGGGCCCGCGGGTAGGGAAGCCTTTTCGGGCGGCAAGGCAGCCGCCCGTTTCCCGCGGAACCCGGGAAAATGTCCACCGGGCACAGCCTCTTCATAGGTGCCCGATGGACGGATTCCGGCCTGCCGGAGGAATCATTTCCCCGGCCTGGCAATCAGCGTACCTTTCAATCCCATTCCCCCAAACGCCAGCGGGCTGGCCGCGGCTTTCCCCCGTTTTTCATCACCTTTCAAAAAAACACGCGGTCTCCCGTGCGTCCTGAGGGATATTTCAAGGGATTGGAAGCCACACCAGAACCTCCGGACGGGAACGTTTTCCCGTGGGGCGGCCTCCTTCGCTTTCCCCATCATGAACGCTCTCATAGTCTTGACACAAGCCGATCAACCGTGTAAGGAGTCCCGTTCACGAGGTTATCATGGCTGAACTACGGATTGCACTGAACAACATCGCCCCTGAAGGAAAGACGTTCGTTATGGACGATCCGGCCATCTGGTCGGTCCCCATGACGGAATGCGGTATGGATTGCCGCGTCGTCCAGCCTCTTGTGGGCACGGTTACGCTTCTTCCCCAGGAAGACGGCTGCCTTGTACGCGGCAACCTGAAGGGAGAGGTCGTCGTTCCCTGTAACCGTTGCGCCGAAGACGCCCACCTGATCATCGACAGCAGTTTCGACAGCTTCGAGCCGTTCCCACAGGCGGACGACGAGACGGAGCCGCGCAACGGCAAAGAAAAGCCGTTCGACAGCGAGGCCGACGAGCTCATCGTCAAGCTGGTGGACGGCGCGCCGGAGATCAATCTGGCCGGCCTGCTCTGGGAAGAGTTTGTGCTCGCCCTTCCGGTACGTCCTCTGTGCAAGCCTGATTGCAAGGGGTTGTGCCCCGACTGCGGGAAAAACCTTAACGAAGGTTCTTGCTCCTGCGTGCGGGACGAAGGCGATCCCCGTCTTGCGGCCCTCCGGGGTCTGAAAGTGAAAAAGAACTAGATTTTGCCGCCGAACCTTGTGTCTCCGGGCGTATTGGGCTATGCCATCCGGAGCCGCATCAACAGGCGACAGAGCCAAACCCTCGGCACCATGCCGAATCCTAAGGAGTGCCGTCATGGCCGTACAGCAAAATAAGAAGTCTCATTCCAAGAAGGGTATGCGCCGGTCCCACGATCGCGTGGCCACCCCCACCGTTGTGTACTGCACCTGCGGAGCCCCCACGGTTCCCCACGCTGCCTGCCCCAGCTGCGGCACCTACCGCGGTCGTCAGGTCGTCGAGCAGAAGACCGCCGATGAGCAGCAATAAGACCGTTATCGCCGTCGACGCCATGGGAGGCGATCTCGGTCCTTCCGTGGTCGTCCCCGGAGCGATTGAGGCCGCCCGCCAGACCGGAGCCAAAATTCTCCTTGTCGGGAACGAGGCTACACTTGACGGCGAACTGAACAGACTCTCCCCCTCGGGGGTGGATCTGGAAATCGTCCATGCCCCCGAAGTCGCGGGCATGGACGAAAAGCCTTCGGACATCCTGCGCCGGAAGAAGAACGCCTCCATCCAGGTCGCCTGCCGCCTTGTGCGCGACGGCGCGGCCCAAGGCGTTGTCAGCGCGGGTCACTCCGGAGCCTCCGTCGCGTGCGGCATGTTCATCATGGGCCGCATCCCCGGCGTGGAACGCCCCGCCCTCGCGTCGCTCCTCCCCACGGAAAAGGAACCCGTCGTCCTGCTGGACGTGGGTGCCACCGTCGATTGCAAGCCCTACAACATCTTTCAGTTCGGCCTGATGGGCGACGCCTTCGCCCGGGACATCCTCAATAAGGAATCCCCCCGCGTGGGCCTTCTCAGCATCGGCGAAGAGGAAGGCAAGGGCAACAGCCAGGTGAAAGAGGCGTACGAGCTGTTCAAAATGGCTCAGAACCTCAATTTCAGCGGCAATATCGAAGGGCGCGATCTCTTCACAGGCGAAATGGACGTGGCCGTCTGCGACGGTTTCGTCGGCAACGTGGCCCTGAAGCTCAGCGAAGGGTTGGGCCTGTCCCTGAGCCGCGTGCTCAAGCGCGAACTGCTCAATTCCGGCTTCCTGCCCAAGCTCGGCAGCCTGCTGGCCAAGTCCGCGTTCAGACGCTTCGCCAAAGTGGTGGACTACGCCGAATACGGCGGAGCCCCCTTGCTCGGCCTTCAGAACATCTCCATCGTCTGCCACGGCCGTTCCAATGCCAAGGCCATTTGCAACGCTACCCGCATGGCGACCCTGTTCGTCGAGAAAGAGACCAACAAGCGCCTGATGGAAACCATCTGCGCCAATGAGGAACTGACCCGTTTCGGCCGTTCCTGTTAGCCCTCCTCACAAACGCACGGACACCGCATGACAGCAATCCATATTCAAGGCTTGGGGACGTATGTTCCGACCAAGCGGATCACGAACGTCGACTTGATGTCGCTGGTGGACACCAACGACGAATGGATCGTCAGCAGGACCGGGATCAAGGCCCGGCACATGCTGGCGGACGACGAAAACGGCTCCGACGCGGGCACGGAAGCGGCGCTTAAAGCTCTTGAAGATGCCGGCATCGCGGCTGAAGACATCACGCATGTTCTGACGGCGACGTGTACGCCCGACTACCTGTGCCCGAGCACGGCCTGCATCATCAGCGGCAAAATCGGCTCGCACGGGGCGATGGCGTTCGACCTCAACGCGGCCTGCACCGGCTTCGTTTACGGCCTGGACGTGGCGAACAGCATCCTTGCCGGAAAGCCCGGGGCCAAAGTCCTGCTCGTGGGCTCGGAAGCCTTTACCCGCCGCCTGAACTGGGAAGACCGCACGACCTGCATCCTGTTCGGCGACGGCGCCGCGGCCGCCGTGCTGACGAACGGCGACGCCGGGACGCCCAAGCGGTGCCTGCCCTCGGCCCCCCGCCTCCGGGATGTCCGGTGCGGTGCGGACGGGCGGCAATATCCCCTGCTTACCGTCGGCGGCGGGACGAACCGCAACTACAAGCCCGGCGATCCGGTTCAGGACGATTTTTACCTCCAGATGCAGGGGCGTGAAGTCTTCAAGCAGGCTGTGCGCAGCCTTTCCGCCGTCTGCTCCGAACTGCTGGAGGACAACGGTCTGACGCTCGAAGACATCGACCTGTTCATTCCGCATCAGGCAAACCTCCGCATCATCGAAGCCGTGGGAGACCGCCTCAAGCTTGGAAGCGAAAAAATATTCGTCAACCTTGATGAATACGGCAACACGTCGGCGGCATCCATTCCGCTGGGTATCGGCGACGCCTGCGCGCAGGGCCGCATCCGCCCGGGGTCTCGCGTCTTGTTGAGCGCCTTCGGCGGAGGCTTCACGTGGGGAGCCGCATTGCTGGAGTTCTAGCCGCTTTTCCGGCCGGCATCCGTGTTGAATTCTGATTTCTTTTGAGCTACAAACAGCTGAATACAGCATCAAGGTGAGAGACATGAGCGAACAACTTTCCACCGCCCTCGTGACCGGCGGCTCCAGAGGTATCGGCAAGGCTATTGCGGAGACGCTGGCGAAGGCCGGATATCAGGTGTATCTCACCTATGTCAGCAAGGCTGATGAAGCTGAAGCCGTGGCCCGGAACATTGTGGCGGCGGGCGGAAAAGCCTGTGCCTTTCGCCTTGACGTCGCCGACGCCGAAGCGGTCGCGGCGTTCTTCAAAGAGCGTATCAAGGATCAGGTCGAGTTGGACGTGCTGGTCAACAACGCGGGCATCACCAAAGATGGCCTGATGCTGCGCATGAAAGACGAAGATTTTGACCGCGTCATCCAGACCAACCTGCGCGGCGCATTCGTCTGTGTCCGCGAGGCCGCCAAGATCATGACCCGCCAGCGTCACGGGCGGATCATCAATATCAGCTCCGTGGTCGGACAGATGGGCAATGCAGGGCAGATCAATTACGCTTCCGCCAAGGCGGGCCTCATCGGCCTGACCAAGTCCGCGGCCAAGGAGCTGGCCGGTCGTAACGTCACCGTCAACGCGGTCGCCCCCGGTTTCGTGGAAACCGATATGACCGCCAGCCTGCCCGATGACGTCCGCGCCGCCTATATTGATGCCATCCCCTTGAAACGTCTGGGAACGCCTCAGGACATCGCTGATGCCGTAGCTTTTCTGGCTTCGCCGGGAGCCGGATACATTACAGGACAGGTTATCGCCGTCAACGGCGGAATGTACTGTTAATCGCCGCGCCGCGTTTGCGGCGCGAACCGGCGGATTCCGTTTCGCGGAAGCGTCGACACAAGGAACGGGGCATTATGCCCCACTGCAACACAAAAAGAACAAAACCGGGAGGATTCCCCCATGTCCGTTGAAGAACAGGTCAAAAAGATCATCATGGAACAGCTTGGCGTGACCGCCGAAGAAGTGAAGCCCGAAGCCTCTTTCGTTGAAGACCTCGACGCCCTCGACCCCACCGAACGCATCATGGCCATGGAAGAAGCCTTTGACGTGGAAATCGCCGACGACGACGCCCAGAAGATCCTGAAGGTCAAGGACGCCATCTCCTACGTGCAGAACCACACGAACTAAGCCTCGTTTTGTTCGAAGCACGGGAAACGAGAGCGGAGACGGCGGCCCGCGCGGGCGTTGTTCCTTCCGTTCCTGTTGCGCCAGAGTATTCTACCGGGCGTCTTGTGATTCAAATCATAAGGCGCTCGACCACTTTTTGCTTCATGAGGGAATTATGAGCCGCAAACGCGTTGTTGTAACCGGTCTCTCTGCGCTGACGCCGCTCGGCGGCAACGTCACCGAAACCTGGGATAATCTTCTTGCGGGGAAGTCGGGCATCGGGCCCATCACCCTCTTTGACGCCTCCGGCTTTGATTCCCGCATTGCCGGCGAAGTCAAAGGGTTCGATCCTGAAGCCTACGGCGTTCCCGCCAAACAGGCCCGCCGTATGGACCGCTTCGTCCAGTTCGCCGTCGCCGCGGGCAACATGCTGGTGGAGCATTCCGGCCTCGTCATCAATGACGACAACGCCGGTCGGGTCAGCGTCATCCTCGGCGTGGGGCTCGGCGGCCTGCACACCATCGAAGTGTTCCACTCCCGCCTCGTCGAGGCCGGGCCGGGCAAGGTTTCCCCCTTCATGATCCCCATGCTGATCTCCAACATGGCCCCGGGCCAGCTTGCCATCGCCACGGGTGCCAAGGGCGCGAACATGGTGCTCACCAGCGCCTGCGCTTCGGGCACGCACGCCATCGGCGCGGCCTATACCGAGATCGTCATGGGCCGTTGCGACGCCTGCATCTCCGGCGGCGTGGAAGCGACCGTCACGCCCATGGGCATTTCCGGCTTTACCGCGCTGAAGGCGCTCTCCACGGCGCACAACGACGATCCCGAAAAGGCTTCCCGCCCCTTTGACAAGGACCGCGACGGCTTTGTCATGGGTGAAGGCGCGGGCCTGCTCATGCTGGAAAGCCTCGAGCACGCTCAGGCGCGCGGCGCGACCATCTACGCCGAAATCATAGGCGCGGGCTCGTCCGACGACGCCTTCCACATGACAGCTCCCCGCGACGACGGGGAAGGCATGATCGCCGCCATGCAGCGCGCCATCGCCGACGCGGGCGTCAGCCCCGACGTGGTGGACCACATCAACGCGCACGCCACCTCGACCCATCTCGGCGACATCTGCGAAACCGGCGCCGTCAAGCAGGTCTTCGGCGAACGCGCCTACCAGATTGCCATCTCCGCGACCAAGTCCCAGACCGGCCACCTGCTTGGGGCCGCCGGCGGCGTGGAGGCCGTGTTCTCCGTGCTTGCCCTGCATACCGGCTATGTTCCCGGCACGATCAACTATGAGACGCCCGATCCGGAATGCGACCTCAACTGCATGACCGACGGTGCCAAGAAGCTTGATCCGCAGTACGCGCTCTCGAACTCCTTCGGTTTCGGCGGTACGAACGGCAGCATCCTGTTCAAGAAATTCACGGCGTAACTCCCTTCCAGGGGAACCACGCGGTTGCATCTCTAAACTCTCATCGGAGCGTCCAATGGACCATATTCTTCTTGAAGATCCCGAACTGGCACGCGCTTTCCTGCTGGAAAGCGATCGGCAGATGAGCAAGCTGGAGCTCATCGCCTCCGAAAACTTCGTCTCTTCCGCCGTTCGGGAAGCGCAGGGAAGCGTTTTCACGCATAAGTACGCCGAAGGTTATCCGGGCAAGCGGTACTACGGCGGCTGCGAATTCGTCGACATCGCCGAAAACCTTGCCATCGAGCGCGCCAAGCAGCTGTTCGGCTGCGACTACGTCAACGTGCAGCCCCACTCCGGCAGCCAGGCGAACATGGCTTCCTACTTCGCGCTGGCCAAACCCGGCGATACCATTCTGGGCATGAACCTGTCCCACGGCGGCCACCTGACGCACGGCAGCCCGGTGAACTTCTCCGGCCGCCTGTTCAACGTGGTTTCCTACGGCGTGGACAAGGACACCTGCCTCATCAACTATGACGAAGTGCGCCGCCTCGCCCATGAGCACCGTCCCACGGTCATCGTGGCGGGCGCCAGCGCCTATCCCCGTACCATCGACTTCGCCAAGTTCCGCGCCATCGCCGACGAGGTGGATGCCAAGCTGTTCGTGGACATGGCCCATATCGCCGGCCTCGTGGCCGCCGGGCTCCATCCCACACCCATCGGGCACGCCCACGTCACCACGACCACGACCCACAAGACCCTGCGCGGTCCTCGCGGCGGCATGATCCTGTCCGACGAATCCTTCGGCAAGACGCTCAACAGCCAGATCTTCCCCGGCATTCAGGGCGGCCCGCTCATGCACATCGTCGCTGCCAAGGCCGTGGCCTTCGGCGAAGCCCTGCGTCCCCGCTTCAAGGACTATCAGGCGCAGGTGCTCAGGAACACCGTGACGTTGGGCGAAGAGCTCAAGAACGCCAAGTTCAACCTCGTCTCCGGCGGCACGGACAACCATCTGCTGCTCGTCGACCTGACCAGCAAGGACATCACCGGCAAGGACGCCGAGCACGCCCTCGACGCCGCCGGCATCACCGTGAACAAGAACACCGTGCCTTTCGAGACCCGTTCCCCGTTCGTGACCTCCGGCATCCGCATCGGAACGCCCGCGCTCACGACCCGTGGTTTCCGCGAGCAGGACATGGTTAAGGTGGCGGGCTGGATCGACGCCGCCATCGCCAACGCCGGCAACGAAACCCGTCTCGCCGAGATCAGCAAGGAAGTGGCCGTGTTCGCGCGCCAGTTCCCGCTGTTCGCCTGGTAGACTTGCAGGGCTCTGCCCCGCACCCGCCGGGCTGCCGTCCGGACCTGCCCGGGGGGGGGAATCATTCCCCCCCCCGGCCCCCTCGGTAACGGATACGCGCCGTTTCCGAAGGGAGAATAAGCTGTTACTTGCTTCTTAAAAGCTCTTCAAACGGCGTTGCCGTTTGAAGAGCTGATAGGCGCCCCCTCTCGTGGCGTCTCCGTTTTCGCCGGGGTCCGGGGCGCGGCTCGCGCCCCGGGCGGGGTCAAGGGGCTGCGGCCCCTTGCCGCCGGAGGCTCTCCCCATCCCCCGCTCTTTCATTTTACAGAAGGATACCGCTATGTCCCGCGTCGCTTGGCCCGACTACTTCATGAACATCGCCCACCTCGTGGCGGAGCGCTCGACCTGCCTGCGCCGCAGGGTCGGGGCCGTAGCCGTCAAGGACAAACGCATCCTCGCCACCGGCTATAACGGCGCACCATCCAAAGTAGCGCATTGCCTCGATATCGGTTGCCTGCGCGAACAGCTCGGCGTGCCTTCCGGCCAGCGGCATGAAATCTGCCGGGGCCTCCACGCGGAACAGAACGTCATCATCCAGGCGGCGGTGCACGGCATTTCCCTCGCCGGGGCCGAAGTCTACTGCACGCATCAGCCTTGCCTCATCTGCTCGAAAATGCTCATCAACTGCGGCATCACCAAAATCTGGTACGCATCGGGCTACCCGGACGAACTGGCCATGCAGATGCTGAACGAAGCGGACATCACGCTCGAACTCCTCCCCCTGCGCCCCACGCCGGATGGCTGCGGGCATACGGGCCCCTCGGGAGAAGGCGCATGAGCCACCCGTACGAATCGTTCATGCGGGAAGCCGCCGAACTCGCGGAACGCGGCCGCTGGTCCGCCGCTCCCAATCCGACGGTGGGCGCCGTACTTGTCCGTGACGGTGTTGCCGTTGCCAGAGGCTGGCATACCGCTTACGGCAAGAGCCATGCGGAAGTGGAGTGCCTCAAGGACGCCGAAGCCAAAGGCGTCGATCCCTCGGCCTGCACCCTGGTCGTCACGCTGGAGCCCTGCAACCATCAAGGGCAAACCCCGCCCTGCACGGAAGCGGTGATCGCGGCGGGCATCCGCCACGTGGTCATCGGCCTGCGCGATCCCAACCCCAAGGCGGCGGGCGGCATGGAACGCCTTACCGAAGCGGGCGTAGAAGTGGAAGCGGGCGTATGCGAGGAGCTGTGCCGGGATCTGGTCGCCGATTTTCTGATCTGGCAGACCACGAAACGCCCCTACGTCATGCTGAAACTCGCCATGACGCTGGACGGCCGCATCGCCACCCGCACCGGGCATTCCCGCTGGATCACCGGAGAAACGGCCCGCCATCAGGTGCACGAACTCCGCGCCAACGTGGGACGGGCCGGAGGCGCGATCCTCGTCGGCGGCAACACGCTCCATACCGATAATCCATTGCTGACCGCAAGGCTTGATGATCCGGTCGAACGCCAGCCGCTGGCCGTGTCCATTTCCTCGCGCGTGCCCGCGCCCGATTCCCTGCTGCTGTTCAAGGAACGCCCCACGGAGACGATTTTCTTCACCACGGCGTCCGGAGCCGCCACGCCCCGCGCAGCCCAGCTCCGCGAGCGCGGCGTCCGCATCCGAGGCCTTGACCGCTGGAAAAGCGGCGAGGATCTTGTACAGATCCTTGAATACCTGCGTCAGGAAGCGGGCTGCCCCTACGTGCTGTGCGAAGGCGGAGGGCGCCTTGGCCTCTCGTTGCTGGAAGCCGGGCTCGTCGACGAATTTCATCTCCACATCGCGCCGAAAGTGCTTGGGGACAACGACGCGCGCCCGCTGTTCGACGGACGCACGCCCCTTGAACTGGACGAGGCGCTCTCACTGCGGCTGGTCCGCATGGAGCCCTGTGGAGAGGACGGACACCTCATATTCAGGCCGGTGCGCGCATGTTCACAGGCATAATCAACGGTCAGGGGAAAGTGCTGGCGGTGGAATCCCGTGGGCACGAGACCCGGTTTCGGATTCAGGCGCTTTACGACCTCGCGGACATTATTTTGGGCGAATCCATTGCCGTCAACGGAACGTGTCTTACAGTAGAAACGTCTGGTCCGAGCCTTTTTTCCGCCTATGCGTCCGCTGAAACCATGCAGCGCACGGCTCTCGGCCTGCTGAAACCCGGTGCCAAGGTCAACCTTGAACGGGCGCTTGCCGTGGGCGATCGCCTCGGCGGGCATATCGTCAGCGGGCATGTGGACTGTGTGGCTGAAATCCTGTCCGTGCGGCGGGAAGGCGAGTCGCGGCGCATCCGCATCGGTTTTCCCGCTTCTTTCGGAGCGGAAGTCATCGGGAAGGGCTCAGTGGCACTTGACGGCATCAGCCTGACAGTGAATGATTGCGGACCGGACTTTCTGGAAGTCAACGTCATCCCCGAAACATGGCGGGCAACGACGGTGGCCGAATGGGCTCCGGGCACGCGCATCAATATGGAAACCGACGTCATCGGCAAGTATGTCCGCCACATGGTGGCTCCCCACCTCGGCCTCGCCTCCGAGGAGGCGAAAGCAGGGAAACTGTCGGTTGAATTCCTGCGCGAAAACGGCTTTTTTTGAGGATCAACGAAGCTGAGGACTCTCTATTATGGCTATTTGCAGTGTTGAAGAAGCGGTGGAGGATATCCGGCAGGGCCGGATGATCATTCTTGTCGACGACGAAGATCGGGAAAACGAGGGTGACATCACCATAGCCGCCGAGCATGTGACGCCCGAGGCCATCAATTTCATGGCGAAATACGCCCGCGGCCTCATCTGCCTTCCGCTCGGCCCCAGCCTCGTGGACAAGCTGGATCTCCCGCTCATGACGCAGCGTAACGGCTCCAAATTCGGCACCAACTTCACGGTGTCCATCGAAGCCCGCAACGGCGTGACCACCGGCATTTCGGCGGCCGACCGCGCCCGCACCATCCTCGCCGCCGTGGCCGACGACGTCCGCCCCGAGGATCTGGTGACGCCCGGCCATGTGTTCCCGCTCCGTGCCCAGCCCGGCGGCGTGCTCACCCGCGCCGGACAGACGGAAGGCAGCGTGGACCTCGCCGTGCTCGCCGGATTGAAACCCGCCGCCGTCATCTGCGAAATCATGAAAGACGACGGGACGATGGCCCGTATGCCCGATCTGGAGAAATTCGCCGAAGAGCACAACCTCAAGATCGCCGCTGTGCGCGACCTCATCCGTTACCATCTGCGGCACGGTCAGCTCGGCGTGCGCCGCGTGGCCGAAACCAAGCTCCCCTCCCGCTACGGCAACTTCACGATGATCGCCTATGAAAACGATATCAGCGCCGATACCCATGTCGCCATCGTCAAGGGCGACGTGTCCGAAAAGGGCGGCCCCGATCCCGTGCTCGTGCGCGTACACAGCGAATGCCTGACCGGCGACGCGTTCGGTTCCCTGCGCTGCGACTGCGGCAACCAGCTTGCCGCCGCGCTGACCCGCATCGAAAAGGAAGGCCGGGGCGCGGTCATCTACATGCGTCAGGAAGGCCGGGGCATTGGCCTCGCCAACAAGCTGAAGGCCTATGCCCTTCAGGATCAGGGCTACGACACCGTTGAAGCCAACGAAAAGCTCGGCTTCAAGGCGGACCTCCGCGATTACGGCGTCGGCGCGCAGATACTCCTTGATCTGGGCATCCGCAAGCTCCGCATCATGACCAACAACCCGCGCAAGATCGTCGGTCTGGAAGGCTACGGGATCGAAATCGTCGGCCGTGAGCCCATTGAGGTGGGTTGCTGCGCCACCAACGAAGAATATATGCGCACCAAGCAGGAAAAGATGGGGCACATGCTCCACGTTTCCGGCGACCGTAAGTAACGAACGGCGCGCCGCATCCCGAGATGCGGCGCCTTACCCCATACAGACGAGGCTCCCATGAACCAGATCAAGACCATCGACGGGCATCTCAACGCGGCGGATCTCAAATTCGCCATCCTTGCGACACGTTTCAACGATTTCATTGTGGACCGGCTCGTCGGCGGCGCGGTGGACTATCTGATCCGCCATGGCGGATCAGAGGAAAACCTGACCATCGTCCGCGTTCCCGGCGCCTTCGAAATGCCCCTCGCCTGCAAGAAGCTGGCGGCCTCCGGCAAATACGACGGCATCGTCGCCGTCGGCGCCGTCATCCGGGGCGGGACGCCTCATTTTGATTTCGTGGCGGCCGAAGCCACCAAGGGCCTTGCCCATGTGTCTCTCGAAAGCGGCGTGCCGGTGGGCTTCGGCCTGTTGACCACGGACAACATCGAGCAGGCCATCGAACGCGCGGGCACCAAGGCCGGAAACAAGGGCGTTGAAGCCGCCTCCGCCGTCCTTGAGACCGTCCGCGTATTGCAGCAGATTTAGGACGGTACGCGGGAGGCGCTCATAAAAACGCCTCCCGCGCTTTCCCTCCGCGATCATTTTGCTTGGCGGGGAGGCCGTGCGGCGAGTGTTTCGCTGTATGGGGCCCTCTTCCGAAAAAACACCGGGCGTTGCAGTCCGTAATAAAGCGGCAAGCCCCCGGTAGGCTGTGGGAGCCATCCACAGCCGGAACGGTTCCCCGGATCCGGGGATATGCCCCGGCGGGTACGGAGCGGCTCCCTGCCGCAGCGGACAGAGCCCGGTTCCCCAATGTTTTGTCGGCGGCGTTTTTTCTCCGCTGCCGCGCTGTCTTCCGGGAAGCTCCCGGAAGTTCGTTTTTCCGGCATTCCATCACTTTTGCACGAGGCCATTTCATGTCCAAAAACAGACCCCATGCCCGCCGCGCCGCGCGTTCACGCGCGTTTCAGGTGCTGTACAGCCTGCAGTTCTCTCCCTCGACCACCCTCGGGGATGTCCGCACCGCGTTCCTCGAAATGCCCGATCCCACGGATGCGGACATGGACGAAAACGCCGAAACCCGCGAGGAAAAGCTGTACGGCTTCGCGTGGGAACTGGTGGAGGGCGTCTGGTCCAACGTCAAAAATCTCGACAGCGTCATCGAACGCTTCTCGCAGAACTGGCGCGTGGATCGGCTCGGCAAGATCGAGCTGACCCTGCTCCGTCTCGCCGTTTTCGAAATGCTGTACCGGGCTGACGTCCCGCCCAAGGTCGCCATCAACGAGGCGCTTGAACTGTCCACCCGTTTCGGCGACGCCAAGGCCAAGAGCTTCATCAACGGCATCCTCGACGCGGCGATCAAGGCTCAGGAAGCCGGTACGCTCACAGTTGCGGGCAAGGCCGACGCCTGATAGATTGGCGGGGTTTGACGCCAAGGCGGGCCGGAGTCGATCCGGCCCCCGATTATACAGCAATAAGGATCAGTCATGAGCAAGCCTAAGCGCTATGACCCGGCGGCCATCGAAACCAAATGGCAGTCCCGCTGGGAAAACGAAAAGACCTACGCCTGTCATGTCGACAAGGACAAAAAAAAATACTATGTGCTGGAAATGTTTCCCTATCCTTCGGGAAACCTGCACATGGGCCATGTACGTAACTACTCCATCGGCGACGTAGTGGCGCGTTTCAAGCGTATGCAGGGATTCAACGTCATGCATCCCATGGGATGGGACGCCTTCGGCCTGCCCGCCGAAAACGCCGCCATCAAGCATAACATCCATCCGAGCGTCTGGACGCACGCCAATATCGACAACATGCGCGCCCAGTTGAAACGCCTCGGTTATTCCTATGACTGGGACCGTGAAGTCGCCACCTGCGATGAGCCCTACTACCGATGGGAGCAGCTTTTCTTCCTGCGCTGGCTGGAAAAGGGCCTCGTCTACCGCAAGAAAGCCTCCCAGAACTGGTGCCCGCACTGCAATACCGTGCTCGCCAACGAACAGGTCGTCGACGGCCTGTGCTGGCGCTGCGACACGCCCGTCGTCCAGAAGGAACTCACCCAGTGGTTCCTCAAGATCACGGATTACGCCGACGAACTGCTCGCCGACCTCTCCAAGCTCGAGGGCGGCTGGCCTGACCGCGTGCTCAGTATGCAGCGCAACTGGATCGGCAAGTCCGTGGGCGCGGAGATCACGTTCCCGCTGGAATCCGGCGAAGGCGACATCAAGGTGTTCACCACCCGCCCCGACACGGTGTTCGGCGTGACGTTCATGACGCTGGCCCCCGAGCATCCGCTCGTCGAGTCGCTCATCAGCGGCAAGCCCAACGAAGCTGAAGCCCGCGCCTTTATCGAGCGGACCCACAACATGGACCGCATCGACCGCCAGTCCGACAGCCTCGAAAAAGAAGGCGTCTTCACCGGCTCCTACTGCCTCAACCCCTTCACGGGCCGTCAGGTTCCGATCTGGCTCGGCAACTTCGTCCTTGCCGAATACGGCACCGGCGCGGTTATGGCCGTGCCCGCCCACGACCAGCGCGACTTCGACTTCTCCAAGAAGTACGGCATGGAGCGCATCGTGGTTATCCAGCCTGAAGGCGAAGCGCCGCTCACTCCCGAAAATCTGACCGAAGCCTATACCGCTCCCGGCGTGCTCGTGAACTCCGGCGAATTCGACGGCCTGCCCAACGAAGACGCCAAGAAGGCCATCGCCGACGCGCTGGAAGCGTCCGGCAAGGGCAAGCGCACCACCAACTGGCGCCTCCGCGACTGGAATATTTCCCGCCAGCGTTACTGGGGTGCGCCCATCCCGGTGGTCTATTGCGACACGTGCGGCATGGTTCCCGTGCCCGAAGACCAGCTTCCAGTCCGCCTGCCGCTGGACGTGCAGACGCACACGGACGGCAAGTCTCCCCTGCCCCACACGCCCGAATTCTACAACTGCACCTGCCCGAAGTGCGGCGGTGCGGCCAAGCGCGAAACCGACACGATGGACACCTTTGTTGAATCCTCGTGGTACTTCGCCCGCTATACCGACGCCCGCAACGACAAGGCTCCCTTCGACATGGAAGCCCTGCGCTACTGGCTGTCCGTGGACCAGTACATCGGCGGCGTGGAGCACGCCATCCTGCATCTGCTCTATGCCCGCTTCTTCACCAAGGTGCTGCGCGATCTCGGCTACTTCCCCAAGGAGATCGACGAGCCTTTCGCCAACCTGCTCACGCAGGGCATGGTTCTGAAGGACGGCAGCAAGATGTCCAAGTCCAAGGGCAACACCGTCGATCCCACGGAAATGATAGCCAAGTACGGCGCGGACACCGTCCGTCTGTTCTGCCTGTTCGCCGCGCCGCCGGAACGCGACTTCGACTGGAGCGATACCGGCATTGAGGGGGCTTCCCGTTTCCTCAACCGTATCTGGCGCCTGTACGCCGATACCTGCGAAGTCCTGTCTCCCGTGGGGGCCTGCTCCTCCACCGCCGCCGACGCGACGACTGCGGCAGCCAAGGAAGTCCGCCTCAAGGAACACCTCACCGTCAAGAAAGCCGGTGAGGACATCGGCAACCGTTATCAGTTCAACACCGCTATTGCGGCGATCATGGAACTGGTCAACGCGCTGTACCTCGCCAAGGACGAACTCGCCACGACGGAAGAAGGCCGCAAGATCCTGTCCTCCGCCATGGCGACCGTGCTGACGCTTCTGGCCCCCATCACCCCGCACGTGTGCGAGGAATTGTGGGAAGACCTCGGCCATGCCCGGAGCATCGATCAGGAGCCCTGGCCGGTATGGAAGGAAGACGCCTTGCAGCGCGATGTGCTCACCGTGGTCATCCAGATCAACGGCAAGCTGCGCGGCAAGATCGAAGTACCCGCCTCCGCTTCCAAGGAAGAGGTGGAACAGCTCGCCCTTACCGAACAGAACATCGTCCGCCACCTCGAAGGGCTCACGGTCCGCAAGGTTGTGGTCATTCCCGGCAAACTCGTCAACGTGGTGGCCAACTGATGAACAGACCGCATCCGGCTTCGGCACATGCAGGGTATGGACGCCTGTACAGGCTTGCGGCGGGACTGCTGAGCGGACTCCTCGTCTGCCTGATGCTGACCGGGTGCGGCTATGTCTGGCGCGGTCAGGAAGGCTCCCTGTCCGAAAACAGCGTGCTCGGCAACGGTTCCAAGACGCTCAAAATCAAAAGCGTGGAACAGACCTCGCTCTACCCGTGGCTGACCTATCAGGTCCGCTCGCTGGTACGGGACGACATCAACGCCCGGAACCTGGCGAAGTGGGTGGATGACGGACAGGCTGACTATACCCTGACCGTGCGTATCCCCAGTTTCAAGGTCCGCAGCTACGGCCAGTACAGAAGCGCCTCGCAACTGTATACGGCTACCATCAGCATAGAATTCATCGTCTATGATGGAAAGACCAATACGGAAGTCTGGCGTTCGGGAAGCATCTTTTACGAGGAAAACTATGAGAATGCCAACGAGGAATCGGCCATCAAGTCCATCCTCGAGATGGCCGTGCGCCGTTGCATGGACGCCTTGCAGCAACGTTTCTGACCTGACGGGACAAGGCCGTCGCTTTCGCCTATGACGACACGACCGGGTTTCAGCTTTTGCATATGCCCAGACGGGAAGCTCCTCCGCCAGCAGGTGGAGGAGCTTCTTGGTGCCCATCCCGATGCGAGACGGGAGCGGCATGTTTTCTGGGGCGACGACGAACTGCCGCCCAAATTCTGGGAGATCCTCACGCTCCAGGGGCTTTTTTCCACGTCGCGGGTTCTGGTGATGCGCAATGCCCACGCCCTGACCGCCGATGTCTGGAAACGCCTTTCCGCCGCGCTCTCCCGCCCCAATCCTCAAACATGGCCCCTGTTTTGCCTTGAGGTCGCGTGGGAGAAGGGGCAGCCCAAAATCCCCGCGCATATCGCCAAACTGCCCTGCTTTACCTTTGCCGATGCCAAGGGGTGGATCTGGCGTTCCCCCGGGCTGGAGCCCCGCTCGCTCCGCCGCCACATCCAGATACGTTCCAAGGCGCTGGGGCTGGATTTGGAACCGGGCTGCGTGGACATTCTCGCCGAAACGCTCCTTCCTGACGCCGCCGCCGTGGACGCGGAACTGAGCAAGCTCCAGCTGCTGGCGGGCGGAAAACCGCTGACGCAGGAACAAGCCCGCAGCGTCAGCCCGACGACCGAATTCAACGTATTCGCGTTCCTGCGCCAGCTTCAGGCGGGGCAGACCGCTTCCGTCTGGAAAAGCATCCTTGAGGAACAAGCCAAGGGCGAGGAACCGCTTTTCTATCTGCTCGCCATGCTCCAGCGCGAGGCACGCCAGCTCTGGCAAATCCTTGCCGGGGAACAGGTCCGCATGGGCCCGTCCGATCAGCAGGCCAAACAGCAGACGGCCTCCCGCCTCGGCGCCGCCGGGCTCGCCAAGCTCTGGGACGCCATGCACACCGCCGAACTTTCCGTCAAATCGGGAAGGCGCTCCCCCAGCCAGGCGCTGGATGCCCTCATGGGCGATCTGACGCTGCTTTTCACGCCCGCGCAACGCCGTTCCCCCCGCTGACGTTCTTTTTCATTTCTCATGGATCATCCGGGCTTTTCCCCTTGCTTACCCCGCAGGACTGCTTATTATGTCAACTGATACACCCCACTACGCCGGACATCGTGCCCGGCTGCGCGAGCGTCTTCTCAAAGACAGCACCGCGCTTGCCGATTATGAAATATTGGAACTCTTGCTGGGCTATGCGCTTTTGCGGCGGGATACCAAACCGCTCGCCAAAGAATTGCTCTCCCGGTTCGGGAGTATCCGCGGCGTGTTGGACGCATTGCCCGCCGAGATGCAGCAAGTGGGCGGCGTGGGTGAAGGTGTCGCGGCCCTTCGGCTCCTGCTTCGGGAAATGATGGCGCGCTACGCCGAAGCGCCGATGCGGGAACGGAAAGTTTTGTGTACGCCCCGCGACGTGGCGCAAATGGTGATCCCCCGGCTGTCCGGTTCTCCCCACGAGGAACTCTGGACAGCTACCGTCGATGCCCAAAACCGCCTGCTCACTTGGGAGCGGCTGGCGCGGGGGACGGTAGGCATGGTTCCGTGTTATCCGAGGGACATTTTGGAGCGGGTGCTCCAGCGCAAGGCAAGCGGCTTCTTTCTGGTGCACAACCATCCCGGAGGGACGCCGAAGGCTTCGCCCGAGGACATTGAGATGACGAGGAACATCCAGCGCATCGCCACCAGCATGGGGCTGCGCCTGCTCGATCACCTCATCGTAGGCGACGGCGCCTGTTACAGCATACGAGAGGACGGACTGCTCTGAACCACGGGTTCTCCACCGTACTACCTTTTGAGGATACAGCCATGACGTTTGATTCTGATAACGACAACGACGAAAAAAAAGAGGAAACTCCCGCCCGCCGTCGGCGGAGGCCGGCCCGGCGCCGTGTCCCCGCCCAAATACAAGACGAGCAGATGGATGCCTCTGAAGACGTTACGCCGGAACTGCAGGAAATCCCATCCACCATGCCCTTGCTTCCCCTCCGGGACGTGGTGGTCTTCAACTATATGATCGTGCCCCTGTTCGTGGGGCGCGAACAGTCCGTGCAGGCCGTGGAAGCCGCCGCGACGCACGGCCGCCATATTTTCCTCTGCGCCCAAAAAGACGGGCAGGTGGACAACCCCAAAGCGGACGATCTCTACCCGGTCGGCTCCGTAGCGCTCATCCTGCGTCTGCTCAAGATGCCCGACGGGCGCATCAAGGCGCTGGTGCAGGGGGTATCGCGCGCCCGCCTCGTCGACTTGAACGAGAGCGGCCCCTACCTGTCCGCCAACGTTGAGCTTATGCCCGAGCCGGAAGCCGTCGCGCCCGAATCGGAACAGGAAGCGCTTATCCGCTTCGCGCGCGAACAGTGCGAGCGTATCCTGTCCCTGCGCGGCATCCCCACCGGGGACATCATGGGCGTCCTCAGCAATGTGAACGAACCCGGACGCCTTTCCGATCTCATCGCCGCCAACCTGCGGCTCAAGATGGAGGAAGCGCAGGAAATCCTCCAGTGCATCGATCCGATGGATCGCCTGCGCCTCATCATCACGCATCTGGTGCATGAGTCCGAAGTGGCGACCATGCAGATCAAGATCCAGACCTCGGCCCGCGAAGGCATGGACAAGGCGCAGAAGGAATATTACCTGCGCGAACAGCTCAAGGCCATCCGCAAGGAATTGGGCGACGGCCCCGACGCCGACGAGGAACTGGAAGACATCACCAAGGCCATCGAAAAGGCAGGGCTTCCCGCCGACGTGCGCAAAGAAGCCGACAAGCAGCTCAAGCGGCTCGCCACGATGCACGGCGACTCGGCGGAAGCCAGCGTCGTACGCACCTATCTCGACTGGCTGGCGGAATTGCCGTGGAAAAAGATGTCCAAGGATCAGCTTGATATCGTCAAGGCCAAAGACGTGCTGGACGAGGATCACTACGGGCTGACCAAGATCAAGGACCGCATCCTTGAATACCTCAGCGTCCGCAAGCTCAATCCCGACTCCAAGGGGCCCATCCTCTGCTTTGCGGGCCCTCCCGGCGTGGGCAAGACCTCGCTCGGCCGCTCCATCGCAAGGGCATTGGGGCGCAAGTTCCAGCGCATCTCCCTCGGCGGAATGCGCGACGAGGCAGAAATCCGCGGGCATCGGCGCACGTACATCGGAGCCATGCCGGGCCGCATCATTCAGGCGATGAAGCAGGCCGGGACCCGCAACCCGGTCATCATCCTCGATGAAATCGACAAGCTCGGCAACGACTTCCGGGGCGATCCGTCTTCGGCTCTCCTGGAAGCGCTGGATCCGGAACAGAACTTCAACTTCAGCGATCATTACCTGAACGTACCGTTCGATCTCTCCAAGGTGCTGTTCATCTGCACGGCGAACCATCTGGAGAACATCCCCGGCCCGCTCCGCGACCGTCTGGAGATCATTTCCCTGCCCGGCTATACGCAGCAGGAAAAGCTGGCCATTGCCCGCAAGTACATCCTTCCCAAGGAAATGCACGAAAACGGGTTGAAGGACCGCGAACTGACCTTGCCCGATGCGGCGATGAACCGCATCATCCGCGAGTACACCCGTGAGGCGGGCCTGCGTAACCTTGAGCGCGAAATCGGGACCGTCTGCCGCAAGATCGCACGGCGGAAAGCGGAAGGAAGCAAACCACCATTCCGTGTGACGGCAGCCGGGCTTCCCCGGCTCCTCGGCGCGCCGATCTTTATCGACGACGAAGCCGAACGCAAGCTCATCCCCGGCGTGGCCCTTGGCCTCGCGTGGACGCCCGCCGGCGGCGAAATCCTCTACATCGAGGTTTCCGCGATCAAGGGCAAGGGCGGGCTCACGCTGACGGGCCAGCTTGGGGACGTAATGAAGGAAAGCGCGCAAGCCGCATTGACCTATGCCCGCGCCAAGGCCGACGAGCTCGGCATTGCGCCCGACTTCGCCGAGCACACGGACATCCATATCCATGTGCCCGCCGGGGCCACCCCCAAGGATGGCCCCTCAGCCGGGGTTACGCTGGTGACGGCGCTCATCTCCGCGCTGACCGGAAAGACCGTGCGCGGCGACATCTGCATGACGGGCGAAATCACCCTGCGCGGGCGCGTCCTGCCCGTGGGCGGCATCAAGGAAAAGGTGCTCGCCGGGGTTGCGCGCGGCATCGGCCACGTCATCCTCCCCGCCAAGAACCAGAAGGATCTGGAAGAAATCCCGCAGGAGCTCCGCCGCAAGATCGTCGTCCACACCGTGGACAGCATCGACGACGTCCTCCCGCTCGTGTTTGAAAAGAAGTAAAAGCGATTGGGGAAGGGAGGGAAAACGTTTCTGAAGAAAGGGGGAGTCCCCCCCACGCTTTTCCCTCCATTCCCTAAACCTGAAAACAACGGATTACGTTCTTACATAAAAAAGGACCGGCTGACATAAGCCGGTCCTTTTTGCCTTTTCAGACTCGCCATCCAGCGATGTTTCTCCATAATCAGGGTAAACCGTAAGCAGGGATTCGATAAAGATGGAAGTCTTTGGGGTGGAGGGATGGGGGTGTGGGGGAAGGGAGGAGGCCCTTTCTGTAGAAAGGGCCTCCTCCCTTCCCCCACATTTCACATTTCCTACAACAAAAAAGCGGTAGCCAGCCCCAAAAAAATAAAGAAGCCCGCGCTGTCGGTGATGGCGGTGAGGAAGATGCTGGAAGCCTGCGCGGGGTCGCGGCCCACAGCACGGAAGATCAGGGGGATGCTGCCGCCCGCCAGCGCGCCGAGCAGCATGTCGCCCATGAGCGCCGCTCCCATGACCATGCCAAGCTCGGGAGAGGAGGAGGTGAACCAGACGCCGACACAGGCCAGCATCGCCATGATCACCCCGGAAGCGATGCCGATCTTGCCTTCGCGCAACACGGCGATCCACGCGCGCTTGCGATCGAACTTCTCCGTGGCAAGCTGACGGATCATCACGGCGAGCGCCTGCTGCCCGGTGTTCCCGGCCTGATTCGCCACCATCGGCATGAGCACAGCCAGCAAGGCCATGCCCGCAATGGAGCCTTCGAACATGTACACCACAAAGGCCGACATCATGGAAGTCACCATGTTCACGATGAGCCACGGCAGGCGTATCTGCACCGACTCCAGCCACGGCGTGTCCACAGTCTCGTCCTGACCGGCGCCCACCATGCCGAGCAGGTCGGCGCTGGCCTCGTCCTGCATAATGTCCAGAATGTCGTCGTAGGTCGCCACGCCAAGAAGACGCCCTTCATAGTCCACCACAGGCATGGCCATGAAGTTGTAATGGCTCATGCGGCGGGCCACTTCCTCGCTCGACGTATCGTAACGTACGGCGATCACGTCCTGATCATGCAGGGAGTCCCGCAGGATCGTCCCCGGTTTCGACAGCATGAGGTCACGCAGGGAAAACACCCCGACCAGTTTGTCGTCCTCGTCCACCACGTAGGCATAATAGGGGATTTCCATATCCTCTTCCATGCCCCGCCGGATCAGCGAAATGGCTTCGTCCACCGTGATGTCCTGCTCAAGCAGGATGATCTCGGTATTCATGATGCCGCCCGCCGTATCGGGGTCGAACGCCAGCAGGTTGCGGAGTTCTTCGGCGTCGTCGCGGTCAAGGTTGCTCAGAAGGACATCGCGGTGCCCCTCTTCCAGCTCGTCCAGAACGTCGGCGGCGTCGTCGGGAGACATTTCGGCGATGATCTGGGCCGCCTCGTCGGGATCGAGGTTTTCCAGAACGTCGACGGCAACTTCCTGATCAAGCTCCGCAAGAGCCTCGGCCGCTTCGTCGGCTGGCAAATGGCGGAACAGGCAGACCTGTTCCTTGAGGCTCAGGTTTTCCAGATGTTCAGCCATGTCGGCCGGGTGGGAGTACTCGGATTCGCCGTCTTCCAGATATTCTATGCACTGCGAAAGGGCTCGCTGGCGGGTATTGTCGGCAGGTTCGTCGCCTTTCGTCTCCGGCCTTTCCCCGGAGTTTTTCCGCTCTTTCTCCTCAAGACTCCGCGCTATGCCGTCCGGGGCTGTCTTTTTCTCTTCGGGGGCCGTATCCGACATGGACCTATCCTCCTCCACCTGAACCGCATAACGTCTCAAGGATACCAAAAGTTACGATAAAAAAACGAAACGCGCCTCCAAAACCGGCGTTTCTGCCCGCACTGCCTTTTATCCCGGCCCGTTCCGGCACCTCCCCGAACGGTTGGGAAAAAAAGAGCATCTTGACGAAAACGGATGAGCCACCTAGTAAACGAAAAGACTTTACGCTGCTGACTCGTTGCCGGATGCGCGCGTCTCGCGCATGTCGGCGTTGCTCTCAACCCCGTGTAGCACTGCCAAGGATGCGGGACAAGATATGATCCTTCCAGAATTCTCAGAATATTTTCAGGGCGAGGCGCGGATGCACCTTTTGTCGATCCTGGAACTCTCCCTCGCCGAGGATGGGCCGGATCTCACCACCGAGGGCGTCTTCGGCCCCGGGGACCGGCTTCAGGCGATTATCGTAGCCAAAGAACAGACGATCATCGCCGGGCTGCCCGTCATCCCGCTGGTCATGGATCTGTGCGCGGCGCACCCGGAAGAGCTTTCCTACACATGGCAGAGCCTTGCCAAGGAAGGGGAAGAGGTCGCCAAGGGTTCCATCGTGGCCCGCATTTCCGGCCCCGCCCGGCAAGTCCTCCGCGCCGAGCGCGTGATCCTCAACTTCGTGAGCCACCTCTGCGGCATCGCCAACCTGACGCGCCGCTACGCCGAGAAGCTCGAAGGCACGGGCGTCCGCCTGCTTGATACGCGCAAGACCATGCCGGGCCTGCGCTATCCCGACAAATACGCCGTACTGTGCGGCGGCGGGCACAACCACAGGCGCAACCTCGCCGAAATGCTCATGCTCAAGGACAACCACATCGACGCGGCCGGGTCAATGACCAAAGCCGTCGAACTGCTGCGCGGGCGTTACAATCCTTGCCCGCCCATTGAAGTGGAATGCCGCAACCTCGACGAAATCAGCGAGGCCGTCGCCTGCAGGGTCGACCGCATCATGCTCGACAATATGACGCCCGATATGCTCCCCGAAGCGCTGGAAATGATCCCCTCCTTCATCGAAACGGAGATCAGCGGGGGCGTTTCCCTCGACACCATCCGGGCGTATGCCACCGTAAGCACCGTCCGCAAACCCGACTTCATTTCCGTCGGACGCATCACGCACTCCGCCGTGACCGCCGACCTCAGCATGCGCATTGCGAAGGAATCCCTATGACGACAGCACCTCTCTCCAACGACGCCCGCGCCATTGAGGAACTCCGCTCCAAACTCGGCGGCAGGCTGACCATCGTCGGCCACCACTACGAGCAGGAAGCCACCATCCAGCACTGCGACATCCGCGGCGACTCCCTCGAACTGGCCCGGCGCGTCCCCGGCATCGCCTCGGACTACATCGTCTTCTGCGGCGTCTACTTCATGGCGGAATCCGCCGCCCTGCTCGCCCGCGAAGGCCAGCAGGTGCTCCTGCCCGACCATTCCGCCGACTGCGTGATGGCCCAGATGACCCCCGCCCGGCTGCTCGATCGCGTACTCGGCCGCCTCACCGCCTCGGGCCGCAAGCTGGTCCCGCTCGCCTACGTCAACACTTCGCTGGCGGTCAAGGCCGTGGTGGGGCGCTACGGCGGCGCGGTGTGCACGTCGGCCAACGCGGAAAAAATGATGAACTGGGCCTTCCGCCAGGGTGACGGCGTGCTGTTCCTGCCGGACAAGAATCTGGCCCGCAATACCGCCCGCAAGCTCGGCATCACCGGGCGCGACACGCATATCCTCGACGTGCGGAAAACCGGGGAAGCCGTGGACCTCGAAGCGGCTGACAAGGCCGCCCTCGTGCTCTGGCCCGGCCTGTGCGCCATCCATGCCCGCTTCCACCCCGAACAGATTGAAGCCGTGCGCAAGGCCGACCCGTCCTGCAAAGTCATCGTGCACCCCGAATGCTCTCCCGAAGTGGTGCGCGCCGCCGACGGAGCCGGCTCCACTACCTACATCATCGAGTATGTCAGGAATGCGCCGGACGGGGCACATATTTATGTCGGCACGGAAATCAATCTGGTGGAACGCCTCGCCCGTGAGCAGGAAGGCCGCATCCGCGTGGAAGCCCTGCGTTCCAGCGCCTGTTCCAACATGGCGAAAATCACGCCTGAGAAGCTGCGCGCCACATTGGAAGGCATCGTTGCCGGGAACACGGATCCCATCACCGTGCCCAGCGAGGATTCCGCTCCGGCTAAGGCTTCCCTCGAACGGATGCTCGAAGCCTGCGCGTAGTTTGATGCTTGTCGGAGGAGGGGAAAAGCTTCTGAAAAAGGGCCTTCCCTTCCCCAACCCTGCTATTGCGGAGCCCATCCCTTCCCAGAGGGTTCTCGTTGTGGGGAAAACGCGTGGCGGGAGTTCCGTTGAACATATTTCAGCATAGTGGATGCTCTATCCCGAACAGGTTTCAGGGGGCCTTGCCGCCCCCTTTCCTATATGCACAAAACAAGGTCTTTTCTCAAAAGAAGGCAGTATGACACAGCAGCGCTTGAAAACACAGGTTCTCGTCATCGGCGCCGGGATCAGCGGCAGCACGTCCGCCCTTACTCTGGCGGACGCCGGGTATGAGGTAACCCTCATTGTCCCCGGAAAAGAGCTGGACGGCGGCAATTCCGCGTTGGCGCAAGGCGGCATCGTCTATCGTTCCGATCCTAACGACGCCAAAGATCTGGAAAAGGACATTCTGATTGCCGGGCACCATCACAACTACGTCAAGGCTGTCCGCCACCTCTGCCAGCATGGCCCCGAAGCCGTGGAACGCATCCTCATGGAGCGTGCGCCCATCCCCTTCGATCGGCTGGACGGCAAGCTCGACTTCACCCGTGAGGGCGGGCACGGCAAGCACCGCATCGTGCACTGCGCCGACCACACCGGGAAGACCATCATGGAAGGCCTATTGCAGGCCGTGCGCATGTCTCCGAACATCCGCATCCTGACCGGGCGCACCGCCGTGGACCTGATTACCACGGATCACCATGCGCGGTATAAGGAATACCGCTACCAGCTCGACAACCAGTGCCTCGGGGCCTACGTCTACAACGAGGACACCCGGGAAGTGGAAACCCTGCTCGCGGACTTCACCGTGCTTGCCACCGGCGGCGTCGGGCAGGTCTATCTGCACACGACCAACACCGCCGCCTGCACCGGTTCGGGCATCGCCATGGCCCAGCGCGCGGGCGTGCGTCTCGACAATCTGGAATACGTCCAGTTCCACCCGACCGCGCTGTATACCCGCCAGTCGCACAGCTTCCTGATTACGGAGGCCATGCGCGGCGAAGGGGCCCGCCTCACGAACGCCAAGGGCGAATTCTTCATGAAGCGCTATGACGAACGCGCCGACCTCGCCCCCCGCGACATCGTGGCCCGGGCAATCATGGATGAAATGCTTCACAGCGGCGAGCCCTGCATGTATCTGGACGTCTCCGGCGTGAAGCACGACATCCCCACACGGTTCCCCACCATCTACCAGCACTGCATGGAGCTGGGCATCGACATCAACAAGAAGCCCATCCCGGTGGTTCCCGTGGCGCATTTCTTCTGCGGCGGCATCCTCGTCGACGCTTCCGCCCGCACGACGCTGACCCGCCTCTACAGCGTGGGCGAGTGCAGCTGCACCGGCCTGCACGGGGCCAACCGCCTCGCCAGCACGTCGCTCCTCGAAGCCCTGCTCTGGGGCTACAGCGCCGGTCAGGACATCGCGCAGCGCATCACCAAGCGCGGCTACATCAGCAAGCGCCTTGCCGACGCCATCCCCGACTGGGAAAGCACCGGCGACGAGCGCAACGACGACCCGGCGCTCATCGCGCAGGACTGGGCGACCATCCGCAATACCATGTGGAACTATGTGGGCATCAGCCGCACGGCCAGCCGCCTGCACCGTGCCTTTGACGACCTGCGCGCCCTTTCCCGCCATCTCCACGACTTCTACAAAAATACGGCCATCTCCAAGCCCATCGTGGATCTTTTCCACGGCTGCCAGGCGGCCTACAGCATCACCCAGAGCGCCCTGCGCAACCCCCGCAGCCTCGGGTGCCATCACAGGATCAACTAGAGCAGAACGTATTGCGGGGAGGGGGAACCTTTTCTTCAGGGAAATTCCCCTTCCCCGAGCCTACCTGTGGGGGCCGCGTCTCCCTTTTCCAAAGGCGGCTGTATTTGTCGAAGAGCCCCATGCCCCTTCCCCACGGCTTGCCATTGAATTAGGATACGACAGGCTCCCCAAAAGAGCCCAGAGAAAAGCATCAAAGGAAGAGCGTTCCGAAAAAAGCTTTATCCGCACGGTTCTCCCTCTTCCCTGCTTCCTCCGATTTTTGTAACAAAGGCGGCGCGACATTGTTCCGCCCCACCGGAGCGTTTCTCCCGCCTCCTTCCGTGGTGACCGCGGCGAGGTGCGGGAGATTTCCGTATACCAGGGACACGCGAAAAACGGACGTGCCCGCAGGACACAAAGGATTCAAAAAAGCATGAGTCAGAACCAGCAGAGAGAACAGCTCGGCAGCCGCATCGGTTTTCTTCTTCTCGCCGCGGGCTGCGCCATCGGACTCGGGAACGTCTGGCGTTTCCCCTATATCGCAGGAGCCTACGGCGGCGCGCTGTTCGTGTTCATCTATATCGGCTTCCTGCTGGCGGTCGGCGTTCCCATTTTGGTCATGGAGTTCTCCGTGGGCCGGGCGGCGCAGCGAAATCTGGGCGCGGCCCTGCAAAAGCTGGAGCCCAAAGGCTCGCGCTGGCATACGTTCGGCCCCCTCAGCCTCATCGGCAGCTATCTGCTCATGATGTTTTACACGACGGTGGCGGGCTGGATGCTGGCTTACTGCTGGTCCATGCTCAAGGGCGATCTTTCCGGCCTGACCCCCGAGCAGGTCGGCGGCTTTTTCGGCGGCCTGATCAGCGATCCGACGTCATCCTGCCTCTGGATGGGCGTAGCGGTGATCTTCTGTTTTACCGTGTGCGGCATGGGCTTGCGCCGGGGCGTCGAGCGCGTGGTGAAATTCATGATGGTCGGCCTGTTCGCCCTCATGATCGCGCTGGTGGTCCGTGCCGTCACCCTGCCGGGGGGCGAAGCGGGCATCAGCTTCTACCTCATGCCCGATCCCGAAAAGCTGACAGGGGGGCTCTGGGCCGCCGTCACCGCCGCCATGGGGCAGGCCTTCTTCACCCTCGGCCTCGGTGTCGGCTCCATGACCATTTTCGGCAGCTATATCGATAAATCCCGCTCCCTGACCGGCGAAGCCCTCTACATCGTCCTGCTCGACACCGTCGTCGCGCTCATGGCGGGCCTCATCATCTTCCCGGCCTGTTTCGCCTTCGGGGTCAACCCCGGCTCCGGCCCCGGCCTCGTATTCGTAACCCTGCCGAACATTTTCAACAGTATGCCTTTCGGACGCTTCTGGGGCTCCCTGTTCTTCGTGTTCATGTCCTTTGCGGCCCTGTCCACGGTCATCGCCGTCTTTGAGAACATCGTCTCCTACTGCATGGACGTCTGGGGCTGGACCCGCAAAAAAGCCTCCACGGTCAACTGCGTTACGATGTTCCTCCTCTCCCTGCCCTGCACGCTCGGCTTCAACGTCCTGTCCGGTTTCCAGCCTTTCGGGGAAGGCTCCTCCGTGCTGGATCTGGAAGACTTCCTCCTCAGCAATAACCTGCTGCCCTTCGGCGCCCTGCTCTTCCTCTCCTTCTGCTGCCACAGATGGGGCTGGGGCTGGAACAATTTCATCGCCGAAACCGATCAGGGGCAGGGAGCCCGCTTCCCCCACTGGCTCAAGCCGTATCTCCAGTACATCCTGCCCTGCGTGCTGGTCTTTCTTTTCATTCAGGGGTATGTAGACAAGTTTATGAAGTAAGGGGAAAAAAGGTTGGGAGCGGAACTCCTTTTGCGCCGCCTCCCCACCAGTCAAAAGTCTTTGAAGGGAGATAGGAGGGGGCCTGGGGGAGGGAAGAGGGGAACTTTCCTCAGAAAGTTTCCCTCTTCCCTCCCCCGGTTCGCACAACCTCCTAACCATCTCTAACCACCCGAGGAAACAATGCATCTCGTCTGCTTTGGAGACTCGATCTGCTACGGCTACGGCGCACGCCCCGGCGAGGGCTGGGTCGCGCAGATGACGCGTATGCTGGCAACCCTGCGCGAACCGGTTGCGGTGACCAACGCCGGGGTCAGCGGCGACACCACGGAAGACGGCCTGCGCCGTATGCAGTGGGACGTGGAGCGCCACCACCCCAACGCCGTCTTCGTCCAGTTCGGCCTCAACGACGCCAGCTTCTGGTATACGTCCGTGGGTCGGCCTCTGGTCGGCTTCAGAACCTACCTCGCCAACATGGGCGAAATCATCCAGCGCTCGTTCCGCAGCGGGGCGCATACCGTCTTTCTGGCCACCAACCACAGGCCTGCGGAAGCGCCGGACATCCCTGGAGCCGAACTCTACCGCCGCACCGTCCGAGAATACAACGAAGGGCTGCGGACTACCTTTTCAGGGATGAAAGGCATCGTGCTCATCGACATGGAACGGCTTATCCTTGACCAATTCCCGAACCCGGATACAATCCTCTCACCGGACGGCGTCCATCTGAACCGGACCGGAAACGACTTTTATTTCATGGCGATCGGCAGGCGCATAGCCCGCAGCCTCGCCGGATAACAGGTTGACCGTATGCCTCCCAAGAAAACCAACGCCGCCCGCCTCCTCGACGAGCTGGGCATCGGCTACGAACTGCATGAAGCCCCCTACGACGAGGCCGATCTCTCCGCCACGGCAATGGCCCGCTCACTCGGCGTGCCTGTGGAGGAGGTCTTCAAAACGCTGGTCGTCCGGGGCGACAAGACCGGGGTGCTCGAAGTCTGCGTCCCCGGGGCCGCAGAGCTGAACCTCAAGGAACTCGCCGCCGTTTCCGGCAACAAGCACGTGGAGATGGTCCCGCTCAAGGAAGTCCAGCCCCTCACCGGCTATATCCGGGGCGGCTGTTCGCCGCTGGCCGGGAAAAAGCATTATCCCGTCTTCGTGGACGAAAGCGCCATCCTCCATGAGCGCATCTATGTCAGCGCCGGGCATCGCGGGGTACAGCTCCGCCTTGCCCCCGACGACCTTCTTCGTGCGGTTGAAGGGACCTACGCCGCCATCGCCCGCTATTGACAGTCCCCGGTTTGTCTGCAACAGGAAACGAGGCACGTTTGAACGCGCCCCCAACCGCTCACGCATTCCCGCCGCCCGCCGGCGAATCCTCCCGGACGGGGAGGGAGAGGAGATTTTGATGATTCCTGTCGATAAACAGATGCAATTGATCAAACGCGGCATCACCAATCTGATTGATGAAGGCGAACTGCGCAAAAAGCTGGAACGGGGCAAGCCCCTTACCGTCAAGGCCGGTTTCGACCCCACCGCGCCGGATCTCCATCTGGGCCACACCGTCCTCATCCACAAGCTCCGCCATTTTCAGGAACTGGGCCACAGGGTCGTCTTCCTCATCGGCGACTTCACCGGCCGCATCGGGGACCCCTCCGGCCGTTCCGCCACCCGTCCGCCTCTGACCACCGAACAGGTCATCGCCAACGCCGAAACCTATAAGGAACAGGTCTTCAAAATCCTCGATCCCGAAAAGACGGTAGTGGAATTCAACTCCCGCTGGCTCAACGACTTCACCGCCGCCGACTTCATCCGCCTGGGCTCGCGCTACACGCTGGCCCGCATGATGGAGCGCGACGACTTCGCCAAGCGTTACCGCGAAAATACGCCCATCGCCCTGCACGAGCTCCTCTATCCCCTCATGCAGGGGTATGACTCCGTGGCGCTCAAGGCCGACGTCGAAATGGGCGGCACCGACCAGACCTTCAACCTGCTGGTCGGGCGCACCCTCATGGGCCAGTACGACCTCGAGCCTCAGTGCATCCTGACCGTGCCGCTGCTGGAAGGTCTGGACGGCGTGCGCAAAATGTCCAAATCCTACGGCAACTACATCGGCATCAACGAACCCGCCGCCGACCAGTTCGGCAAGGCGATGTCCGTTTCCGACGATCTCATGTGGCGTTATTACGAACTCATCTCCAGCAAGTCGCTGGACGATATCGCCGCGCTCAAGAAGGACGTCGAAGAAGGCCGCCTGCATCCCAAGAAAGCCAAGGAAGCGCTGGCGTACGAAATCGTGGCCCGCTACCACGGCGAGGATCAGGCACAGGAAGCCTTGCAGGGCTTCAACTCGGTCTTTGCGGACGGCGGCATACCGGACGACGCGCCGGAATTCGCCTGTGAACACGGCGAAGCAAGCAAACCTCCGGTTTTCCTGACTGATTCCGGCCTTGCCGCCTCGCGCGGCGAAGCCAAGCGCCTCATCAAGCAGGGCTCGCTCTCGCTTGACGGCGAACGCTGTGATGACGCCGAAACCCCGCTGGAACCGGGTTCCTACGTGGTGAAGCTCGGCAAAAAGCGCTTCCTGCGCCTGACGGTACGGTAATACATGCTCGACATTGACCTTGCGGTCTCCATAAAACGCTTGTCGGTGGCGTTCGTGCCGCTGATGCTCGGGATCATCCTGCATGAGGTCGCCCACGGCTGGGCGGCCCTCAAGCGGGGTGACCCCACAGCCGCCATGCTCGGGCGGCTGACGCTCAACCCGGTGCCTCACATCGACCCCATGGGCTTGTTCGTCTTCGTACTGACCAGCCTGACCGGCCCCTTCGTCTTCGGCTGGGCCAAACCGGTACCCATCAATCCCCGGAATTTCCGGAACATCGTGAAAGACACCATGCTGGTGTCCTTTGCGGGGCCCGCCACCAACTTCCTGCTGTCGATCGGGTTCGCCGTGCTCCTGCGCCTGCTCATCGAATTCTTCCCGCTCGGCGAGTGGCAGGGCAACACCGTGTGGGATTTCTTCTTCCTCATGTTCCAGACCGGCGTAGTCGTGAATATCGGCCTCGGCTGGCTGAACCTGATGCCCATCCCGCCCCTTGACGGCAGCAAAATCCTCTGGGGCGTCCTGCCGCCGAAGCTCGGATTCCAGTACATGCAGCTTGAGCGCTACGGTTTTCTGGTGCTCATCCTGCTGCTCATGACCGGGGCGCTCGGGTACGTTCTCTACCCGCTGATACAGTTCTCCGTGAACACGGTTTTCTCGCTGATTGTACTGAGTTGACAGGAGCTAACCGGAGAGGGGCCTTTGAAAAGAGGCTCCTTTCTGCTTTTGATGGGCAAGAAACGCTTCGCCCGGAACAGGCAATGCGGCTTTGGGAAAAACGGAAAACATCCCGTGGAACCGAAAGAGCCGCCGCTTCCGGAAAACGCCTTTCGCGCCGACACAAGGACGAACAATGGATATGCTGAAACATCCCGGCATGGCCGATATGCCCGAGTTGCTGGAAAAACTGGACGCCTTGCGCAAGGAAGGCAAAAAAATCGTTTTCACCAACGGGTGCTACGACATTTTGCATCCGGGGCATGTGGATCTGCTGGAACGCTGCAAGGCGCAGGGCGATGTGCTGGTGCTCGGGCTGAACAGCGACGAATCGGTCAAACGGCAGGGCAAGGGCGACGACCGGCCCGTCAATCCGTATCCTGTGCGGGCCTTTGTGCTGGCGCATCTGGAAAGCGTGGATTTCGTGGTCCGGTTCGACGAGGATACGCCCGCGAAGCTCATCGAGGCCGTACAGCCAGACGTGCTGGTCAAAGGCGGGGACTGGTCCGTGGATCGCATCGTAGGCCGGGAATCGGTGCAACGGCGCGGCGGTGAAGTCATAAGCCTCCCCTTGCTGCAAGGCTATTCGACCACGGCGCTCATCGAAAAAATCCGCCGCACCGCTCCCGGCAGCCGCTGATTTTCCTTTTTCCTCCGAGACAGGCAGCGTATGAAAAAAGGCTTGTTCCACGCTCTGACGGCGGCCGCGTACCCATTTGGCGCATATGTCCTGCTTCCCGCAATAACGCGGGGCGTCGGCACGGTAGGCGACCCGATGGGCAGAGGCCTCTCCCGAGGTTTCGCGGCCCTTTTCTTCATGGGGTTCTGGACGCTGTGTGTCCTCATTGTCAGCCTGACCGGCTCAAAGGCACAATATGGGGAATGCCTTACATCGGTTGTGGTCAACGCCTTCGCCATTGTGCTCACCACTCTGCTCTGTCAGCTCATTTAAGACCGTCCTCTCAAAGGCGCAGCAATGAAACCTCTCTTCTACCTCCTGACGGCGGCGGCACATCCCTTCGGCCTTTACGTCGTGGTCCCCCTGTACATGGAACACTGCTACGTTGTCACGGGCAGCGATGGCGCGGGCCGGGCCATGGCCGCCGGCTTTGCCGAACTGTTCGCCATAGCCTTGTGGACCCTCGGCGTGGTGATCGTCAGCCTGCTTGTTTCACGTCTCCACTATAAGGAATGGCTCCCGACCATCGGCATCAACACGATCATCATCCTGATCTATCTCCGCTTGCTGCTCGGGCTCTAGCAGATCTCAAACGGTCCGGGCTTCAGCGGAACAGGCAATATCATAGCCGCCGCACAGAGTAGGCCCGGACTCCGCCATCAAAAAATCGTTGAAAAAAGCGCAAGGAGAAGAGACAAGGTTACGAGGGTTGAACTGGCCTCGTGGCACCTTGGCTTTCCCTCAAGCGTGGCAGGCGGGGCAGACCCCAAACAGGAAACACTCGTGATCCTCCACGAGGAACCCTGAGGGAGCGGCCTCCCGCTCGTTCAGGGCACAGCCGGGCAGATCATACACCCGGTTGCAGACCCGGCAGTGGAAATGATGGTGATGCCCCTTTCCCGTGCGTTCGTAGAGCGTGCCGAGGGACGGATGACACACCTGTTTGAGCCAGCCGTTTTCCAACAGCAGCTTCACATTGCGGTATACGGTAGCCTGATTGAGCGATTCCACCGCCATCCGCCCGGTTTCCAATATTTCCTCAATGCCGAGCGGGCGATCCAGTTGGCAAAAAACCTGTTCGATCGCCGCCCGTTGTGATGTCTTCCGTTTCATTCCCAAACCTCATATGCGTATCAGCCTCTGTATTGCACGCATTCCCGCAATCCGCAAACCTCTTGACACCTCATGCGGCAAGCAGTAATTGCAAATGCCTTCGCAATAGCAATAAGCCGTCCGCGCTTTTCCCGCAAGGAGCCCCTATGCGTAAAACCACCGCCGGAATCGTATTCCTCATGCTCCTCACACTGATGTGCGGTGCCGCCCTCGCTCAGACCAGGGTGCTCGCCACCACCTTCCCCGTCTACCAGATCGTCCGTAACATCACGCAAAACGTGCCGGATGTGGAGGTGCAGCTCATGCTCCCCGCGCAGGCCGGATGCCCCCACGATTACGCCCTCACGCCGCAGGACATGAGCAAGCTCGCACAGGCCGACATCCTCGTACTCAATGGGCTCGGCCTTGAAGCCTTCCTCGGTTCCCCTTCGGCACGCGCCCAAAAGGAACTTCATACCATCGACAGCTCCAAGGGCATCTCCGGGCTGCTCCCGTACACGGACGCGGAAGCGGCGCACGAGGAGCATGAGGGGCACCATCATGGGGGGATGAACCCTCACCTGTTCGCCAGCCCGCGCATGGCCGCGCAGATGACCCGTTCCATCGCGGGGCAGCTTGCCGATCTCGATCCCGCCAACGCCGCAACATACTGGGCCAATGCCGAGAACTACGCCCGGACGCTCGACGCGCTGGCGGACGAATTCGCCGCGCTCGGCGGCAAACTGAAAAACAGCCGCATCATCACGCAGCACGGGGTATTCGATTACCTGGCGCGCGACATGGGGCTTGATGTGGTCGCGGTCATTCAGGCCGACGACACGCAGGCGCCGTCCGCCTCCGATATGATGAAGCTGATCAAGGCGATCCGCAGCCAGCATGTCGGAGCCATCTTCACGGAACCGCAGTATCCGGACAAGGTCGCCGCCACCCTGTCCCGTGAAACCGGGGTCGCCACGGCAAAGCTGGACCCCGTCGCAACGGGTCCGGCCATCGCACCGCTGGACTATTACGAAAAAACCATGCGCGCCAACCTGCACACGCTGGAGAGCACCCTTGGAACCAACTAACGCCGTCGTCTTCCGCGACGTATCCGTGCGCCGGAGCGGGCTCGCCATCCTTGAGCACGTCAACGCCACGGTCCCGCAGGGAAGCTGCACCGTCATCGTGGGCCCCAACGGCGCGGGCAAGACCACGCTCATCCTCGCCCTCATCGGCGAGATGCGCCACGACGGGGACATCGACGTCATGACGGGACGGAGCGGAAAACCCTTGCGGCTCGGCTATGTGCCGCAACGCATCAGCATTGATCGGGGGATGCCGCTCACGGTCGTGGAATTCCTCGTCATGGGCATCCAGAAGCGCCCGCTCTGGCTCGGCATCCGGCCCTCGCTGAAGGCGCATTCGCTGGAGCTCCTTTCAATGGTCAAGGCGGAACACCTCGCTGCCCGGCGGCTTGGCGATTTGTCCGGCGGCGAAATGCAGCGCGTCCTGCTGGCGCTTGCCCTGCAACAGGAACCGGAACTGCTCGTGCTCGACGAGCCCTCGGCCGGGGTGGATTTTCAGGGAGAGCATCTGTTCTGCGAACTGCTGGACGAACTGCGCGCCGCCAAGGGATTCACGCAGCTTATGGTCAGCCATGATCTCGGCATGGTCTTCCACCACGCCACGCACGTCATCTGCCTCAAGCGGCATGTCTTCGCGGAAGGCACGCCCGACGAGGTGCTGACGCAAGAAAACCTCATGGCCCTGTTCGGTATGCACATGGGCCTCATCAATCCCCATGCCCCCACCGCGGACCAGCCAAAGGACCACCATGCTTGATCTCGAGCCGCTCTACCGCCTCGTGTCCCTGCTCCCCTTCGAGTGCCTGCAGGCCGGGTTCATGCAACAGGCACTCGTCGCCCTGATCCTGCTCGCGCCGATGGCGGCGACCATGGGCGTGCAGGTCGTCAGCTTCCGCATGGCCTTCTTTTCCGACGCCATCAGCCATTCAGCCTTCGCGGGCGTGGCGCTCGGCCTGATCTTTTCCATCAACCCGCATGTCGCCATGCCGGTTTTCGGCATCCTCGTCGGGCTCGGCATCATGGCCGTACAGCGGAACAGTGCCCTCTCCTCGGATACGATCATCGGCGTATTCTTCTCGGCTGTCATGGCTTTCGGCCTCGCCGTGGTCAGCCGGGACAACGCCGTGGCCCGGGATCTGCAGCAGTTCCTGTACGGCGACATCCTGACCATCACCGAAACCGATATCCGCTGGCTCATCGGCCTGTTCTTCGCGCTGGCGGCCTTTCAGATATGGGGCTACAACCGCCTGTTGTACATCGGCCTGAACTCCGTGGTCGCCAAGGCCCACCGCATCAACGTCTTTTTCTGGCAATACCTTTTCGCCGGGCTGCTCGCGCTTGTCGTGATGTTCTCCGTCTGGGCCGTGGGCGTCCTTTTGGTGACGGCGCTGCTCATCGTGCCCGCCGCCACGGCCCGCAACCTCGCCCGCACGGCCGGGGGCATGTTTTGGTGGTCGATCCTCGTCAGCGTCACTTCCGCCGTGGCCGGGCTGGTGCTCTCCGCACAGGAATGGGCCGGGACAGCCACCGGAGCGACCGTTGTCCTCGTCTCCTGCGGCTGGTTCCTGCTGAGCGCCGTTCTCGCCGCCATACGGGGAGAGGGACGGCGCCAGTAACGCTTTCGTGAAAGCGCGTGCGACACGCCGGAAATCTTTTTGCCTCGCCAGCAACGCGGCTTGCCTCCAATACAAAAGCGCCCTCTTCCGGATCACGGAACAGGGCGCTTTTTTTGACGCTCCGGATGGGAACGTACCTTTCACCGGCGGCCGCCAAGCTAGCCGGAGGAAGTTCGGGGGCCGTCCCCCTGTTTCTCAATCGTATCGAAACGCCTTCAGTACAATCCCATCCAGTCGAACGTCGCTGGGAAAAGCCAGGGGCACCTTCCTTTTCAGGGAGATTCCCCCGATCATTACTTTCTGTTGATCATGTGCTCGGGGGCGAGGATGTCGTCGAGCTTCTCGCGGCTGAGGAGGTTGCGGGCAAGCACGATGTCGATCACCGAGCCGCCGGTTTCGAGGGCTTCCTTGGCGATGGACGCAGAGGTTTCATAGCCAAGATAAGGATTCAGGGCCGTGATGATGCCGATGCTGTTCTCGACCATGCTGCGGCAGCGTTCCTTGTTCGCCGTAATGCCGCTCACGCAGCGATCCTGCAACGTCCGCATGGCCTGGCGCAGACGGTGGATGCCGTTCGACAGCGAGAAGGCGATGATCGGCTCCATGACGTTCAGCTCAAGCTGCCCTGCTTCCGCCGCCATCGTGATGGTCACGTCCTTGCCGATGATGTCGAAAGCCACCTGCGAGACCACTTCGGGGATGACCGGGTTGACCTTGCCCGGCATGATCGAGGAACCGGGCTGCAACCGGGGCAGGTTGATCTCATTGATGCCCGTGCGCGGGCCGGAGGACAGCAGGCGCAGGTCATTGCAGATCTTGGACAGCTTGACCGCGATGCGCTTGAGCACGCCGGAGGTCTGCACATAGGCCCCGGTGTCCCATGTCGCTTCGATGAGGTTGGTGGACAGCACCACCGGAATGCCGCTGACTTCGGCGAGGGCCTTCGAGGCGACTTCTGCGTAGCCCTTGGGCGCGTTGATGCTTGTCCCAATGGCGGTCGCGCCCAGATTGACCTCAAGCAGGAGCTTGCGGGATTCCTCGACGCGCAGGATGTCCTCGCCGATGGTCGTCGCGTACGCGCCGAATTCCTGACCGAGCGTCATGGGCACCGCGTCCTGCAACTGTGTGCGGCCCATCTTGATGACGTCCGAAAACTCTTCGGACTTGGCCGCGAATCCCTGCTGGAGATAGGCCATATCGCCGGTCAGCTGGCCGAGCATGGTATACAGGGCGATGCGCAGGGCCGTGGGATAAATGTCGTTGGTGGACTGCGAGCAGTTCACATGGTTGTTGGGGTGGCAATATTCGTATTCGCCCTTCTTGTGGCCCAACAGCTCAAGGGCGCGGTTGGCGATGACCTCGTTGGCGTTCATGTTGGTCGAAGTTCCCGCGCCGCCCTGAATGCAGTCCACGGGGAACTGATCGTGCAGCTTGCCCTCGATGATCTCGTCGCAAGCCGCGCAAATGGCGTCCCCGATCTCGCGGGGCAGCACGCCGAACTGCATGTTCGCAATGGCCGAGGCCTTCTTGACCAGACCGAGCGCCTTGATAAGTTCCGGGAAGCTGGCGATGCTCACGCCGGAAATCGGGAAGTTCTCGACGGCCCGGTAGGTCTGGATTCCATAATATGTATCGGAAGGGATGCGCATTTCACCCAAAAAATCATGTTCGAGACGAGGCATGGACGTTTCTCCTGTTTGGTGCGAATACTGAACGTGCTGTGACTATAAGAAACACCCAGCGGAACTGGCAATTGCCGATTTCGTATCGCGTCATGATCAAAATGCATGGAGCCCCCCGTGGACCAGAAACTCCTTGAAGATTTCCTCAGCCTGTGCCGCCACAGAAGCTTTTCACATGCGGCGCAGGAGCGCAACGTCACCCAGCCCGCCTTCAGCCGCCGCATCCGGGCACTGGAGGAGTGGCTCGGCGTGGTCCTGTTCGACCGGACGGCCCTTCCCGTCCGCCTCACGGCGCAGGGCGAACAGTTCCTGCCCGTGGCCCGCGACATCGTGGACCGCATGGCCGAAGCCCGGAGGGAGTTCGCGGCCGGGAACCGTTCCGACGGCATCGTCCGCCTCATCAGCCTGCCTACCCTCTCCATCAACGTGCTCCCGGATCTTCTCTTCCGGGTGCGGCAGACGTGCGATCAGCTCCGCTTTGTGGTCAATCCCTTTCCTCAAAGCGTGGAAGAGCATTTCTGCGCCCTGATGGAACATCAGGTGGACATGCTGCTCACCTACAGGCTGGACGAGTATGAATCGGACAGCGAATTCCTGTCGCACATCGAATCCGCCACCGTCGGCCGGGAACGCTTCCTCCCCGTCGTGGGGAGCGCCCTTGCGGAACGCCTTCCGAGCGCCTCCCCCCTGCCCTACCTTTCCTACAGCAATTTCTCCTTCGCCAACCGGATCATCCTTCCGCTTTACGAAAAGACGCCCTGCGAACTCCAGTCCGTCTATGAGAGCAGCCTGAGCGAGGGCATCGTCAAAATGCTGGAAAAAGGCATCGGCATGGCATGGGTTCCGGAAACGCTGGTGAGCGAGCAATTGAAGCGGGGCACCATCCGCCGCATATGGGAAGACCGCCCGGATCTCAGCGTGGAAGTGGACATCAAGCTCTATCGCAACAAAACCGTCCACCGCGCCGCCATCGAAACCTTCTGGAAAGCGATCCTCCCGTAAGCATCCATCCCAGCGCCAGGCGTAAGACCATAAAAAAGCCGGGACCGTCATAAACGGCCCCGGCTTTTCATATCAGGTTAGGGGAGGGAGTGCCTAACCCAGTTCAACAGCAGACTTGGCGTCGTCCTCTTCGAAGACCTCTTCTTCAGCGGCCTTCGGGGTAAAAAGCAGCGGACGGTCAGCCGTTCCGAGGAGCATATACTGCATACTCGTTTCGGGGATGGAACGCAGTATGGAAGCGCGGCTAAAGTAGAAGCAGGCACCGATGGCTACCCATGCGAGCAGCATAATCCACGATTCGAACCCAATGGCGGCCGGAGAGCCGGGCACAGCCAGCATGAGGAAGCAGGCGATGGAGGTCAGCGCACCGACCACGGCCACGGACTTGCTCCACCACGGGGTCTGGTCCGCGAAGCGAGAGGCGTACTTGTAAACAACGAGGCAGGTGGAAAGGTAGGCGAGCGCGGTGCCCATAGCGGACATGTCGACGATCCAGTTGAGGGCGGAGCGGCCGAAGAAAGGCGCGATAAGGGTCAGGCCGAGGGTAAACAGCACGGCGTTGGTCGGGGTGCCATACTTGGGGTGCACCTTCAGGAACCAAGGATGCAGGAACTTGCCGCGGCCCATGCTGAACAGCAGGCGCGTGGTGGCCATGAAGAAGCCGTTCATGCCGGTCAGGATGCCCGCAAGGACAGGGATGGCGAGGATCATGCCGCCGAAGCGTCCGAAGGCCATGTCAGCCACAGCGCCGGTAGCCCACGTGTGGTTCTGGCCGAGCAGGTCGGTGTAGGGAATGATGATGGCCACGGAAATCAGGACCAAGGCATACAGCGTCGCACCGCATATGATGGAGTTCAGCATCAGGCGGCGGGACTTTTCAGGCGGAAAGTCGAATTCTTCAGCGGTCTGGGGAATGGTATCGAAGCCGACGAACAACCAGGGGGTGATCGCCACGATGGAGATGACGCAAGCCCACGGCGAACGGCCTTCTGCGAACAGGGGGAACAGGTTGTCGAGCGACGCGGTGGACGTGGAGAAGGAACCCACCGTCAGGATGAGCACACCGGCCACCAGCGCAAAGGCAAGGATGAGCTGGATGCTGCTGGCGAAGTCCATGCCGCGGAAGTTCATGTACCCGAAGAACAGGAAGGCGCAGGTCATCATGGCCAGTTCACCGGCGTACACGTCCCAACCGGCTACGCTGTACAGATACCCCACGTCGAACACACCCGGCAGCAAGGCGCGGCTGAGAAGGGCCAGCGCGGTGCCGTTGGCGGCGATAACGCAGAGATAGCCAAGGATGAGGGCCCATCCGCAAATAAAGGCCCATGCTTTGCCGAAACCGACGTAGGCATAGGTGAACGCGCCGCCGGCCACGGGATAGGCCTTGACGAGGATGCTATAAGCAAGGGCGACGAAACACAGGAGGCCGCCGCCGACAATGAAAGCCAACACACTACCGATAGGCCCAGCCTCAGGGAGGAAGCGCGCCCCGGGAAGGACGAAGCAGCCCCAACCGATGATGGCGCCCACGGCAAGAGCCCAAACTTCAGCCGGGCTCATCGTTTTCTTCAGTTCTTCACGTCCGCTTTCAACATGTTCGTTGCTCATGACCAAAAGTCCCTCTTTGTCTTCGCGTTTCAAGAGTGGTTTCTTCGCGCTCTTTTTCGTTCACCGCCGCATCCCGGCTTTGAACGAAAAAGGACGCATCATCCAAAAACTCTATTGGAACGTCGGGATTGTTCCCGAAGGCACTAACTCTTTAGCAAGTGCCGAGCCAAAATACCTGAACAGGCATTGCAAAGAGGCTTTTATTCGTATTAATCGACTGTAATAATAAATAATATTTTTTCTGTTTTTAAAATAATCCACCACTAAGTTCTTTTCCTCACAACGAGACACGAATGTCCCGCAAAAAATACGTTTTCCTGTATTTTATGTATTTTTAGCACGTTAACTAGAACTACCCTCATGGGGCATTTTTGTCCCACGGGACATTTTTGTCCCGTCGAGAGCCTCCTCTTTTGGAGTACGCCTTATTCGTATAGGTTGATTCATCAAACAGCCTCAATATGTTGAGGCCGTCTGAGAAAAAAACCGTCTCCCCTCGCCCCCACTCGGAACGGGAATAAGGCAAAACACACGTGAAAAACACAACTTCTTGGCAATCCGGAGCAAACACGGTATGAATCTCTAAAGGAACCGGAAGAAGTGATTTTTCTGTCAAACCAGACCGCTTCCATACATTTCGCCAATCCCCCCGCTTTTTTTTCGACCATCATTATAAGGATAGAGTCATGCGGCGCAGTACGCTGTCCGGACTATTCGGCTTTTTTGCACTTCTCCTCGCCCTGACGGCGGATCTCTCCGCCGCTTACCAGGAACCTCCGTTCAAACTCGAAACGGGCTGGCTTCCCGAGCATGAGACGTTCCTCATCTGGTACGCCAAACAAAAGGGCTGGGACAAGCAGGAAGGGCTCGACATCGTCCTCAACAGGTTCGACTCGGGCAAAGATCTGATCGGCAATGCGGACAAGTGGGTCATCGGAGCTTGCGGCGCGTTCCCCATCCTGACCAGCCCCTATCCTGAACAATTCACCATCATCGGCGTCGGCAATGACGAATCTCTGGCCAATGCGGTCATGGTCCGGCCCGACAGCCCGCTTTTGGATACCAAAGGCGCCAACAAGGGATATCCGAACCTCTACGGCAAAGCCGACGACGTAAGGGGCAAAACCATCATTTGCCCCGCCTCGTCATCGGCCCAATATCTCCTTACCAAATGGCTTGCCGCCTACGGCCTGACGACTGAGGACGTGCGGATCCAAAATACGGATGCCGTACCGGGACTTCAGGCTTTCTTTGAGGGGGAAGGCGACGCCATCGTGCTGTGGGCCCCCTACAGTTACACCGGAGACGAACATGGGCTTAAAGTCGCGGCCACATCGCGCTCCGTCAACGCCCCGCAATCCGTACTGCTCATGGCGGACAAAGATTTTGCCGCTGCCCACCCCAGTCAGGTGGCTTCCTTCCTGCGGGTCTACCTCCGGGCCGTCCGCATGATGCGCGAGGAATCCGTGGCAACCCTTGCGGAAGACTACAAAACATTCTTCAAAGAATGGGCGGGCAAGACAATGTCCGATGCCGAAGTCATCAAGGATATCACCATTCACCAGGTCTTCCTGCTTGAGGATCAACTCCGGATGTTCAACGCCGAGCATTCCCGCAGCGACATGCAGGATTGGCTCGCCTCCATTATCCGCTTTCACGCGGGGGACGCCTATTCCCAAGACAAAACGGAGGAACTGCTCGGCCTCGTTACAGGAGCCTTTCTTGAAAAAGTGGAGCGCCCTATCCCCGAGTACCGCTAACCCCGCGCCACCCCAACGAGCCCTTCCCTTTCCGTTGTCCATTCGGGGCAACGCTATATGGAAAAGCCGCGCATCAGAGCCGCTTCCCATTCATGCCTCTGGTCTCGGGCCGCTGTTCCCGTGCAACAACAGAGAGGCCCTCCTTTCTCCCGAAGAGCAACCGCCCCACAGGAACCCAAACGTTTCCCCTATCCTTATAAAAAAACGGCCCGATCCATTTTTACTGGATCAGGCCGCTTTCTTCTTTTTTCTGTACGGCAACGAACGGCAGCCGAAGTCCTGCCCTCCTCTCCCCACTTTTCCCCTCAACACTCCGGCAGGTTCAACAGACGAAGGAACTCCTGCCGTACAGCCTCCCCGCCAGTCGAAAGCCTCAGGAAAGGAGGGGGCCGGGGGAGGAAACGCCTTCTTCAAAAGGGGCTTCCTCCCCCGGTTTCATTGCTCCACCTCACTTCCACACGCCACCTGCCCAGCCCCTACGCGGCGCAGGCAAACGATATACTCCTGATTTCCCTTGGGCCCCTTGACGGCGGCAGGCACGACGCCGAGGCACTCAAGGCCGAGACGCTCCTGGCAAAACAGCAGCACTTTATCCACCGCCTGCTGGCGTAAGGCGGGATCACGCACCACCCCCTTGTCCGTCTGATGCGGCCCAAGCTCAAACTGCGGCTTGACCAGCGCCGCCACCAAACCGCCTTCCTTGAGCCAGCGCACGCAGGGCGGCAGGATCAGCGTCAGGGAAATGAAAGAGACATCGGCGACGATGATGTCCACCGGCTCGGGAATCAACTCTTCGGGAGCCGTGCGTAAATTCGTCCCTTCCATGCTGATGACCCGCGGATCGCGGCGCATACGCTCATGGAGCTGCTCCTTGCCCACGTCCACCGCATACACCTTCGCCGCGCCGTGCTGCAGCAGGCAGTCCGTAAACCCGCCCGTGGAAGCCCCGGCGTCCAGACAGACGAACCCGGTCACATCCAGCTTGAAATGCTCTATGGCGGTCAGCAACTTATACGCGCCACGGCTGACGTACTTCTCGATGCCGACCAGTGCGAAGGCCGTATCCGGCGGATATTTGTGACCGGGCTTATCCACTTTTTGCCGCACGCCGGAAACATCTTCCAGCGCCACTTTGCCCGCCATGATCAGGCGTTTCGCCATTTCGCGGCTTTCCGCCAAACCTTGCGCAAAAACCAACTCGTCCGCACGTTCCTTACCCTGCGCCATACTGCCCCCGCTTCCGAAAAAATCGCCGCGATACCGCGGCACCGCGCTAGAGTTAGCAAAATCCAGCCACGATGCAACCCACTGCACTCGCTCCGCACAAGATTCCCGCTTGAAAGACACGGCGTCCTTTGTCATGCTGCCGTCTCACCCGTTCCCTTTGCCTGTGTATGGCACAGCGGATACAACGGATTTCAGAGGATCGCTATGAACAAACAAAACCATCACGCCGCCATCTTCGATCTTGACGGAACCTTGCTGGACACGCTCGACGATCTTGCCAATGCCGCCAATGCCGCGCTGCATTCAGCAGGTTACCCGCAACATCCCGTCGCCGCCTACCGTCAGTTCGTCGGCAACGGCCTGCGTATGCTCGTCCGCCGGGCCCTGCCCGAAGGGGAAGCGGATCGCATCGGGCCTGCGGGTTTCGAAGCACTTGTGGAACGCACGGGCGCCAACTATGCCAGAGACTGGGCCGTAAAGACGCGGCCCTACCCGCATATCCCCGAACTCTTGCAGGAACTCCAAAGGCGCGGCATCCCCTTGGCCGTCGTGACGAACAAGCCGCACGAATGGACGCTCCACATGCTCAAGCACTACTTTCCCGAGAGTCCTTTCCTGTTCATTCAGGGGGCTATGCCGAACCTGCCCCATAAACCCGATCCCACCGGAGCCCTCAACGCGGCCCGGCATCTCGACAGTATCCCCAACGAAACAGTCTTTGTCGGAGACAGCAATGTGGACATGCTGACAGCCCACAATGCCGGAATGACTGCGGTCGGCGTGGACTGGGGATTTCGGGGAGCCCAAGAACTGAAAGAAAGCGGCGCGGACAAAATCCTATATGATCCGCTGGAACTTCTTCCTTTTTTCGAGAAGTACGCATCCTAGCCTGTCAGGAATGAATGCATTTCGTGGACCGGAAGCCAAAGGGAGAGCAACCTCGTCTGTTGACTCCTCACCCTGATACAAGTATTCTATACAGCTCATGCCCGGATGGCGGAACTGGCAGACGCAAGGGACTTAAAATCCCTGGACCGCAAGGTTGTGCGGGTTCAATCCCCGCTCTGGGCACCAAAACAAAACGAACGGGTTACGATACAAATCCACACCCGTTTACCCTTCAAAATAAGCCCCCTCACGCTTGTAGTTGCAATTGCAAATGCAAACAGGAGGGGGGTTTTCTTTTTTCCTCCCTCCTTCCTCTCCCCACCTCCATCCGCCCCGCAGTCCTTGCGGACAAGACGGCATGTTTTCCTCCATACTCTGTAGGCTGGAAGCGCTTACTTCCCGTGGGGAGTTGGAGGGCCTAGCCGTGCATCCGGAGGACACCCCGGAAGCCTATCGATCTCTGCCGGTTGATCTGCTATCACTGGATTCCGGGAGGAACCTCCCGACATGCTGAGGCAATCGGAATCGTTTTCTGTCTTTTTGAAAAGGCCATAGGGACGTCATGCTTTCCATGCTTGCGCTTCTTGTGCTTGGGGGTGCCTTTGTGGGGCTCCTTTCCGGGCTTCTCGGTGTCGGCGGGGCGGTGATCATCATGCCCCTGCTCAACGTATTTTTCGACCGCCTCGGTTTTTCCGTGGACACGACGCAGCACCTGTCGCTTGGTACATCCCTCGCCACCATCCTGTTCACATCCCTTTCCAGCGTGCTGGCGCACAGGCGCTATGGTTCCGTGCGCGCCGACATCTGGAAAAAGATGGCCCCCGGCATCATCGCGGGCACGCTCGGCGGCGCGCTTCTTGCTTCACACCTTTCAGGATTATTCCTGCGCGGCTTTTTCGCCTTCTTCGTCATGCTGGTCGGCGTTCATCTGCTCTTCAATTCCACCCCCCGCCCCAAGATCGGGCGGCTCGAACGGGCCATGCTTCCGGTCAGCATACTCATCGGCCTGATTTCGAGCCTTGCGGGTATCGCCGGGACCATGCTCTGCGTGATTTTCCTGGTCTGGGCCGCGATCGATTGGGCCGACGCCGTGGGCACGTCCGCCGCCCTGAGCTTGCCCATCAGCCTGACCGGAACCCTCGGATATGCCATCGCAGGGTGGAACTTCCCGGAGCTTCCTCCCTACTCCGTAGGTTTCGTGTACCTTCCCGGGATGTTCTGTCTGCTGGTTTCCAGCATGAGCATGGCCGTTGTAGGCGCACGGCTGGCCCATTCGCCGCGATTGCCGATGCAGGCCTTGCGCCGCTGTTTCGCGGTCGGCAATATCCTTCTCGGTCTTTCGATACTCCGCTCCGTCCTTTTCAGATGATTCCGACGCAACTCAAGAAATAAAGCAGAAGCTCCGCACCGGCATATTCCAACACCCCGCCTTCCCTAAGAAAAACGCTGCCTCCCGGCGAAAGAACGCAAAAAATCCCGGCAGGAAAACCTGTCGGGATATTCTTTTTTGCTGGTGGGCCATCGGTGACTTGAACACCGAACCAACTGATTAAGAGTCAGCTGCTCTACCAATTGAGCTAATGACCCGTGCCTCACGGCGTGAAAAGAGGTTTAGTCCAAATAAGGGGTGAGTGTCAACTCCCTTTTTGCAAAAGAAAGGAAAAAACGCTACCGTCCCTCCCATGAAAACGAAAAACACACTCCATATATGGCTCGTACTCTGCCTTGTAACAGGCTTCCTGCTGTATGCTGCGTCTCTTACTCACGCAGAATCACTTCCTTTTTCATTGGATACGGAATATGCCGAACTGGACGGGCATCCTGCGGCCGTACTCTGGGTGACGCCGCAGAAAGGCTATCACACCTACTCCCACTACGCGGACGCGCCCATTCCCACCAGTTTGAACGTCCGCAACGTGCAGGGACAACCCGCCGCAGCCGCAGTCCTCTACCCGCAGGGCCGGCTTACGCCCGACACCTTCGAGCCCGCAAAGCAGATTCTCGCCTATACCGCCCGGTTCCCGATCTTCATCCGTTTCGATGCCCCCGTATCCGGCCCCCTCTCCGCCGATCTGTCCATGCTCCTCTGTTCGGACAAAAACTGTGTCCCCGTACAGCAAACGGTTTCCTTGGCACTCCCCGAAACGCTGCCTCCGCCGAGCCCAGCCGCATTGGAGGCGTATGGGCAACTCGGTAAAGCCGAAACACCCCCCGCCTCTTCCGAACCCATTTCTCCGCAAGCCCCCCCGCAGCAATCCGTCACCCAGCTGACGCCGCTTTCCGGGCCGTCCGTCCAGCTTGCCGGAAGCCCCGCTGAGCCTGACGAATGGCGGTTCACGCCGCGTTTCCCGCAGGAATCGCTGGAGCCTACAGCCCTCGGCACGGCCCTGTTCCTCGGGCTGCTGGCTGGCCTTATCCTCAATGTCATGCCCTGCGTGCTGCCCGTGCTGACCATGAAGGTTTCCGCCCTGCTGAGCTCGTCGGGTTATGAGACCGAAGGTCAGCGCCTCGCCCATTTCCGCGAGCACAACGTACTGTTCGCCGCCGGGATCCTGACGTGGTTCCTCGTGCTGGCCTTTTGCGTCGGCGCGCTCGGATTGGCATGGGGCGGCCTGTTCCAGAATACCCATCTCGTGTACGGGTTGCTGATCCTCGTCTTTTTGCTGTCCCTCTCCCTGTTCGACGTGTTCACGCTGCCCGTGCTCGATTTCAAGGTCGGCGCGTCACGCAACCCCAAAACGCAAGCCTACCTCACCGGCCTCGTCGCCACCCTGCTGGCCACCCCGTGCAGCGGCCCTCTGCTCGGCGGCGTGCTCGGCTGGGCGGCACTCCAGCCCCTACCCGTGATCGTCGCCGTATTCACGGCAACCGGGATCGGCATGGCCCTGCCCTACCTCGTCCTGGCGGCTTGGCCCGGCGCGGCCCGCATCCTCCCCAAGCCCGGCGCATGGACCGGGATCATGGAACGGCTGGTCGGCTTCTTTCTCATGGGTACCGCCATCTACCTACTGTCCATTCTCCCCGAGTCGCAGCGGCTCGCCGCGCTCGTCACCCTGCTCGTCTGCGCGCTGGCGGCGTGGATGTGGGGCCACTGGGGCGGCTTGCGGGCCTCGGGGCGTCAAAAGCTCTTTACGGGCGCGCTCGCGCTCCTTATGGTATGCGGCTCCATCTGGTGGAGCGTGCAGCCCGCCCCCGAACCCGCGCCGTGGGAAACGTTCCGGGCGGACACATTCCGTTCGCTGCTGAAAAAAGAACCGCTGATGGTCGAATTCACGGCGGACTGGTGCCCGTCCTGCAAATTCCTTGAGCAAACCGTGCTGACGCCCAAACGCCTGCACGCCATCACGGAACGCTACGGGCTCCGCCTCATCAAGGTGGACCTGACCCGGCCCGACCCGGAAGCGCAGGCGCTGCTCCGCGCCATCGGCAGCGTCAGCATCCCGGTCACGGCCATTTTCCCCAAGGGCCTCCTCTCAAACAGCCCCATCGTGCTCAGAGATCTGTACACGACGAGCCAGCTTGAGGACGCCCTTGCCACCCTGTCTCCCCGGAAGTGAGTATGCTCGTGCAAGCTTCGCAGGACGCCCTGCGGCATCTGGAAATCATTATGGTGGGAACCAAGTTCCCGGAAAACATCGGCATGGCGGCCCGCGCCTGCGCCAACACGGGCTGCGGGCGCCTGACCCTCGTCAGCCCCGCGTGGTGGGATAAGGAAAAAGCCCGGCCTCTGGCCACGGCCAAGGGCGAGCCCCTGCTCGACGCCATTGAGGTCAAACCGACGCTCGGCGACGCGCTCGCCCCCAACGTCCTGACCTTCGGCACCACGGCCCGCACGGGCGGCTGGCGGCGCGGGCTGCTGACGCCGGAACAGGCCGCCGGGGAAATCGCGCCCCTGCTCCACGAAGGCAGCCGGGTCGCCATCGTCTTCGGCTGCGAGGATCGCGGCCTGAGCAATGCCGACATCGAGCAATGCCAGCGCCTCGTAACCATCCCCACCGCTGGAGAGGCTTCTTCGCTCAATCTGGCGCAGGCCATCCTCATCCTTACCTACGAATGCATGAAGGCGGTCAGCCGCGTGGACCCGCAGCCGTCGCTCGGCAACGATCCCGGCCAGCAGTCGCGCCGCATCACGCACGAGGAACAGGCCCTGCTCTACGCCCGGCTCAAAGAAACGCTCCTCGCCATCGACTATCTCAAAAGCGACAATCCCGACTACTTCCTGATGCCCCTGCGCCGTTTCCTCGGCAAGTCCGGCCTGAGGCGGCACGAGATGGATATGCTCATGGGCATCTGCCGCCAGGTGGACAATCTCAGGAAGGAGGCGGGAAAATAAACGGGCAGGGCCTCCGGGAGCGAGGGCCCCGCCCTTGCCCTTGGGCGGATAGTTCCCCCCGCCCCTCCGGCGGCCAAAGCAAAAGGGATATGCACTGGTTCAAGCCAATCCGTTCCAACACGCCCAAGGAGGCACCCTTCCGGTCGGACTGCGGGATCGAGCTTCTTCCGAACCGACGCCGGATAATGCCGTGTTACGAAGAGTCCGCGCCAAGGAGCCGCGCATGGGTAGAAAGCCATCCCCACCCGATAAAGCTCCCACTCATCACTGGTCGATATCCGGCCTGATCCTAGGGGGGCTTTGCGTATGTGCCTCCGAATGGGTGATCGCCTATAGTGTCACTGGCGGACACCCGGCGAAACTCATTCCCACATTCTTCATCGTCATGTTCCTGCTTCTTGCCATAGTCAGGTTTACAAACGTTACGGACAAACATTTTCCGGAAGCCCCCGCTTCCGACAGCCAGCGGGGTATGGAGGCTTCCTCCTCCGGGCAGCCGCCTCCCACGACAAGGCTCCTTTTCACCTCTTCGCCTTTCTGGGACCGCGTGCTGCTGACTGTGCTCGGAATCGTCAGCTTCTTTCTGTGGTCGCACTCCAAAGGCGATGTCCCCCGCGACATCTTCGGAACGCTTTTTCCTCTGTCCTTCGTATTGGCCGTCCTCTATCCGATGTTCTTTCTCCCCATAGCCCCTATGTCCCCTGAAGAAAAACGCAGGTGGCATCTGAAAAAACAAAAAAAGCGGCTCAAGCGGCAAAAAGCCAAAGCGGATAAAAAACGGCGCTGCAAAAGCTGATTCTTCTCATTGGATCAAAGCGCGCAATCCGGAAACGTACCTGAGACGCTGTACGAACGCGCGCCTTGCGGGTATAACCGCCTCTCATTCCTCTACAGCATCAAGGAGTCGTCATGCGTTCATCATCCGTATCCCCGTATGATCTTCAGGACTGGGCCAAGCGCGCCGGTTTCGAGCTTACCGAAGAAACCTTGCCCCCGCTCGCCGGATATCTCGGACTGCTCATACAGTGGAACAGGGTCATGAACCTTGTCGGCACCCGGACGGCTGAGGATACCTTTTTTACGCTGGTCGTCGACAGCCTGCATCTCGGGCGTTTTCTGCGCGAAGACGTGGAATACAGCGCTGCACCTTGTTGCTGGGATCTGGGCTCGGGAGCCGGGCTTCCCGGACTTCCTCTGCGTATGATCTGGCAAGAAGGCGATTACTGGATGGTCGAAGCCCGAGAAAAACGAGCCCTGTTCCTGTCCACGGTCCTCGCCAAATATCCCTTGCCCGGAACCCATGTCTTCCGGGGCCGCGCCGAAGCGTTTATGGCCGGACCGCCCGCACGGACAGCGGATCTCATCGTCAGCCGGGCGTTTATGCCGTGGCCCGGCGTTCTGGAACTCGTCAAAGGCAACCTGAACCCCAATGGCGTGGTCGTACTGCTTTTGCGCGAACGCCTCCAAGAGTCTCCGGATTGGGAACAGGCCGCACAGAACTGGCGTATTGCCGGGCAATATACGTATACGGCGTCCCGCACCCAGCGGTACCTGTATGCCCTGACCGCTCAAGACGCACTATAATTCACAAAACGAAACCATCTGAAAAAAAACTTCTTTTCAGCCCATTGATTTTTTTGGCAATCGTCAAAAACTCTTTTCAATGGGTCTCTTTTATTTAAACAGTGATTCTAGCAGGATAACCAATCTAGCAATACTTATTCTCTTTCTACAGGAGAAAAAAGTCACGAAACGTACTAAAAAAAGAATCTAATGGCCTTGTCTTCCGATGAGAATCAGGTATAGCTAAGAACAGGTGGTGCTGTTTGAATACGCAACCAAAGGAGAACCCTTATGTCTGCCAATCTTATTTCTGCCGTTCATGATCTTGTTTTAGAAAGCGGTCTTGGTGCCAAAAACATTGCCGCCGCCGTGGGCAAACCGTATTCCACCCTGCTGCGTGAAGTGAACCCCTTCGACGACGGCGCGAAACTCGGCGCGGAAACCCTCGTCGACATCATGCGGGTCACTGGTAATATCCAGCCGCTTGAGCATATAGCCGAACAGTTCGGCTATGAGCTCAAGCGGACCCACTAAGCCACTCCCGTACAATGCCTCCCCAAGCCCAAAGAACCACCATGACGCACACCACCGCCCTATTGCCCCGCCTGTCGGGGCTTTTTCATATCCGTTCTCCTCTTCCCCCAAAAGTCCTCGGCAAGCCGAGGATTTTTCATAGGTACACGTAAGCATGAAAGTTCCCGTACTGGGAGTTTTTCCTGCATGACGCCCAACTGAGCCGGACCATTTCGGTCCATATGCCCATGCGTTCAACGGTACAAAAAAGAGAGGGGTGGCGCCCCGCCTTTTTCCGTTCCCTCAGTGCGGCAAATGCCGCGTCTGCCGCCAGCTTTCCACCGTATACAGCAGCAAGGCCAGCCAGATAAAAATGAACGTCACCAGCGCAGCCGGGTTCAAGGTTTCCCCAAACATGAATATGCCGAGGAAGAACGTGCAGGTCGGGGAAATGTATTGCAGCAGGCCAAGCGTCATCAGGCGCATATGCCGGGCGGCATAGGCGAACATGACCAGTGGCAGGGATGTGACCGGGCCGGCAAGAAACAACAAAAAGCCTTCCCGAACCGTCGGGCTGCAAAGGAAGCCCTCCCCATTCCAATAGAGCCACAGGATCCAGCCGAGCGAAAAGGGTATCAAAACTATCGTCTCAATGAACAAGCCGGGAAGCGCTTCGACGGAAACCGTTTTTCGGATAAAACCGTACAGCGCAAAAGTGAAGGCCAGCGACAGGGCCAGCCACGGAAACTGATTGTGGCCCAAGAAACTCAGCAGGACACCGATACAGGCCAACAAAATGGCTATCCCCTGAAGGCGTGACGGCCGTTCCCGCAAGAAAAGGAAACCGAACAGCACATTCATAAGCGGATTGGTGTAGTATCCGAGGCTCGTTTCAAGGATCTGTCCGGTACTGATGGCCCATATGTACAGGAACCAGTTCAACCCCACCACACAGGAACTGGCGAACATGGTCAGCGCCACGCGGCGGTTGCGAAAAGCGCTGACGACCTCCGCCCAGCGCCTTGTCAGCATAACGACCGGAAGCAAGCTCACAAACGAAAAAATGATGCGGTAGCACAGGATTTCGAACGGAGCCACGGCATCCAGCATATGCCAGAAAACGACCAGAAAGCCCCAGATGAGAAAGGCGCAAAGACCCGCCAACAACCCGAGCGAATTGCTCTTTACGGACGGAACGGCAAACAACGGCATACTCCACCTTCACAAAGACAGCCATCCTGCAAAACAGGATGGCTGTCCACAATACGGCAAAAACGTCCGCGACTAGCGATTGAACGAACGAGCAAACAGATCCGAAATGGCTTTGCGCCCGTTGGCTTCCATGAACCGGGTTCCCGTGGCGGTGAAGTGCGTATGCTCAATGACGGGCTCTTCCACCTTGACCCAAGCGTCGTTCAGCCAGCGATACCAGCCGTCCTGTTCCTGATCGAACACGAGAAGGGGCTTGTTGCAGATCTTGGCGAACTCCGCACCCCAGCCGGTACCGCCCTTGACGGTCTGATCCGGCTGGATGTTGCCCACGACCACGACTTCCTGACCGCTGCTGACCTGCCAGCAAATGGACTGCAGGACCTTGCGGAACAGGGGAGCCTTCGTGAATTCCCGGCCCATAAGGCGGGAAACATAGGTCAGGCTCACATCTTTCAGGGCCAATTCTTCGGAAGTGAGGACGCGCACGCCGCGCTTCCGTTCGATCTGGTGCCCATCAAAGCTGTAGTTCACTTCTTCAATGCCCCAAGCCTCGGCCTGCGCGCCGAAAAACTGCTCGGTTCCGGCGGCCCCGCCGCTGAAAAGAACACACTGTTTCGGATCCAGCATGGATGCTCCTTGGTTGTTCGTCATGCCGGCGCACGACGGATTATACGATGCCGCAATACGGCGTTCCTGCAAAGGCTAACGGGTCACACGCGCCGAGCCGTCGCTTCCGCGCAGTACGCGGACACGTTCCCCCGGAGAGAATTGCTGATCGGCGGCCTGAACAATGGACAACTGCTGTCCGTTTTCCAGTTCGACCGTAATTTCGAGGCCATTCTGCTTGGTCAGCGCCTTCTCGCCAGCATAGCCGCCAGCCGCGCCGAGGGCTGCACCCGCGATAGTCGCCAGCGTCTTCCCGCGTCCGCCACCAACCATATTGCCGAGCACGCCGCCGACGACGCCTCCTCCCACTGTCCCAAGGACGGCGGGACGATCTTCCTCAAGCGTAACGGGCTGCACGGAAACCACCGTGCCGTACTGCACCGTTTGAGCGCTGCGCACCTGGCTGCCGGAATAGGTATTGCCGCTGTAGTTGGTGCAACCAGCCGAAAGCATGGCGAGAGCGAGCATGCATACGGCTACATGTTTGATTTTCAGCATAGTAAACCTCCAATCGAAAGTCAGGGGTGAGAACCCTGTACTTTTCAAACTCCTAGCATAATGAGGGCGCAGGGGCAATTCCCTGATGTGCGGTTTCCCCTATGAGATGGAGTGAGAATGTGAAGGAAGGGAGCCCCTCTTCTGGAGAGAGGCTTCTATTCCCTCCACCGCCCCATCTTTCGAACTCCCTAGGCTTTTGATTACGAGGGGTAGCGAGGAGACATTTACCGATTAAGGAAACGATTCCGTGGCCCCCCCTTTCCTCTCAAACACAGGCCCTCTAAAGCCTTTGCCTGGCAAATCGATGAGGCTTGCGGGAAAAGAGAAGAAGGGAAGGGAAGGGAAGGGAAGGGAAGGGAAGACTAACGCCAATTATGGAGCGAACCGGGCGGGTAAAGCTGTAGGAAAAAGGAGCTGGGGGGAAGAAACCCTAGGGGGAGAGGGAGAAAGAGCAGGGGGGGCTTGCGCCTAGCCTGGGGCTTGGGGAGGGGTGGTCAGCGGTGAGGATGAGCTTCGGGCAAAACAAAGGGCCGTCCTGGATAGGACGGCCCTTTGGAAATAAAGTCTTGGCGTTGTTCTACTTTCCCACGTAAGAGT